>ERZ826220.4090-NODE-4090-length-10576-cov-2.280106_pt1 | contig 10576 bp, 7 predicted proteins | sample MGYA00519927_ERZ826220 | MGnify/ENA primary metagenome ERZ826220 (study PRJEB31778, sample SAMEA3449225) | human gut metagenome | biome: human gut; feature: human-associated habitat; material: faeces | place: United Kingdom | collected 2010/2012 ...
CGACAAGTGCGGCTCCCTTTGAACTCTTCTGATTGAATTCTGGAAGGCATTTTGCGGAAAATTCTTCGACTTTCTCCGGTGTTACAAGGGCATAGTACCGTGTTGTCTGTGAGTTTTTCCAGGATGGTGCCTGAATCGCTGCCTGTACGATCTCCTGGATCTGCTCTGCGGTTACGTGTTTCTCCGGATCAAACGCGCGGATGCTTCTTCTTTCTTCCAGCAGTTTTGTAAATTCCATGGTGTATATCCTCCTTTTATTTATAAAGCCTCGTAATCTTCCCGTGAAAAACGGTGGTACGTCAGGCCGAATTCATTTTCTTCGACACAGTAACAGTATTCATCTACAGACGGGTCTGAAAAAGAAAATACATGGCCCATCTCATGCTCCTCGGATGCGTTTTCTTCCACGGTAGTATGCATTTTCTCTGCATAGGAAGAAAAGCAGTTTCGAACCTGTTCCATTGTGTTTCCAGGCGTTGTGATCACCTGCAGAAGGTTCTGCAGGAGCTCCGGAACAGGGATTTTCTGCTCGATATAAGAACATCCCTCCTCCGGGATTTCCACGCAGTAGCGGTCCTTGACCGCTGAAATCGCAAGTGTTCCAAGACGCGGCTGTACTTCCTTACAGAACGCGGCAAGTGCCGCATCCAGGTCTTCTGTTTCGTCTAAAGAGAGGGAACGGCGCAGGGACTCCGCCGGGTAGTAGAGCTTCATCGTACCGCCCTCATAGCCGATCTTCACCTGCCATTCCCGAATCGTATCGGTAATATGTTTTTCCAACAGTTTTGCTGTCATGTTTTCTAAGTCACCTCCATTATGCTGCATGTGCAAAAAATACAGTACTATTATCGCATGAATTGGGCGTTGTGTGAACACTTAATTTTTTGTTTTTTACAAAAAGAAAAGAATCACTTTTTTTACTCCTCGAAACGGCAGAAACCTCCGCCAGAAAAGCTGGAACAGAGGTTTCTGTGATTTCTTATGTCAGAAGAATTTCTCAGTTATTTCGTTCTGAATTACTCTTCGTCGTCTTTTTTCTTTCTGCCGCGGAGTTTGAATCCAAGTCCGCCAGCGCCAAGAGATGCAACTGCCATGCTTACCCATCCCCAGATGTTGGTAGCATCACCGGTCTTTGCATTATCGCTCTTCTTGGAAGTAGAGGTATTGGATACTTTATTACTTGCAAGCGGAGTAGATGTTGCTTTCGGGGTGCTTGTCGGGGTCTTCGTCGGCTGCGTCGTAGGTATTGTGGTAGGAGCAGTCGTCGGGGTTGTGGTTGGTGCTGTTGTAGGTGCAACCGTCGGAGTCTCAGTTGTGGTTACGGTCGGGGTTTCCGTCGGGGTAACAGTCGGAGTCTCGGTCGGGGTTACGGTTGGGGTCTCTGTAGGAGTAGGAGTCGGCTCTTCTGCTGACTTCTTCCAGGTGAAGCTAAGATCCTGATATCCCAGTGAAGAAACTGTAATTTCAAAGGAATCGCCCTCTGCGAACGGTGCTGCATCTGTCTTTAAGGAACCATCCTCATTGAACAGTACAACAGCTCCTCTTCCGCTTGCTGCATATGCTTTTCCATTTACAGTAACAGAGGTAATGTTCTTCAGATAATCTGCAAACTCTTCATCTGTTGCATCCCCGTTCTTAAGCAGACCCGGTGTTGTCGTATCTTCGTTAAATGCTGCCGGCATCTCTTCCGTGTAAAGGATAAAGTCTGCGGAAAGATCTGCATATTTACCATTCTTATCGCTGACAGTCAATGTATAAGAACCTTTCTCTGCATTCTTGAAGTACAGAGTATCACCGGACACGGTTCCCGTCAGACCTTCTACTGTATAGACAGCATCGTAATCATCCGGCAGGCCTTCCAGTTTAACAGAAGCATTTCCAGATGTGACAGACGCATTCTCTACAGAAAATTCATATGCAAACTTAACCGGTACATATACATCTGCGTCGACTTCGTAAATTCCCTTGCTGGTGTAATAGGTAATTTTGTTGATGGTCTGTCCCATCATGCTCTTGTAATGTTCCGAGGAGGTCGGGCAGTTATGAACGCTTGTCGTAAATCCAGTGCTCCATGCCAGCTCAGACACTCTCCAGATATTCTCCAGATGACGCATTCCGTAATCGTTGCCCTCTTTTGTGCTGACAACAACACCATATACGGTATCTTCGCCTGCTTTGATGGTATCAGTAAGACCATCCAGATCCAGCTGATAATCACCGTATTTGCTGTTAGTGGAGAGCTCTGCCGTTACATTTTCCAGCTTTGCTGCCTCGGTTCCCTGAACAGCACCAAAGGTTACATTGCCGTCTGCATCTACAGATGCTTCTTTGTAATAAGACGGAACCTCATGTAAAGTGTAATATGCATAGCTTGCATTCTCATACAGTGCATCTTTTCCGGTATACGTTGTGGTGGATGTCTGTCCACGGTTGGTAACGGTGATTTCTACAGAATCCTCATCTGTCACTTTCGTGTATTTGCTAAGATCCATACCCTCTGTTACTTTTACCGGGAAGGTAATACCTGTGATATCGCTTCCGTCTGCATTCACATGATAAGATCCGCCGGAAAGAGACGCGGTTCTTGTTTTATTCTTTGTTGCGGAAGTAAACGCATCTACCGGAACATCGTTATGAACCTCTGCCTGATAGAACTCAGCATACGGAATATTCATTAATACATACTGGGACTGCAGAGCTTCGATGGCTGCATTCAGATGCTCTGTTGCTTCGTCTACGGTTCCCTGGCTCTGTTTTTTCTCCAATGCTTCTTTTGCTTCTGCCAGTTCTGTCTGCATATTATTCCAGGAAGTTTCCGTGTAAAGATCTTTATTCAGTGCATCTGCCTTTGCAATTGCCTCTTCCAGTGCTGCTGTGCTCTCTACCGGATCAGCTCCTACAATATTCGCTTTGGTTGTTTCAAAAGTGTAGGAAGCATCTGCATAGCCAAGTGCATGAATCGTAATCTTCCAATAACCGGTTCCATCCGTTCCCTCCGGTAAAGTGCAGCGCAGGGAATCGGTAAGGCCAAGCTGGATTCCCATTACTTTATGCATCCAGTTATCTGCTGCGAATTTTGTTCCATACGTTGCTTTTGCATTCGTATAAGTGGAATCATCACCGTAATAAGTCCAGGTTACGGTCTGCAGATTAGCAGCCAGATCGCCGTAATCTCCCGTTAAATCTACGCGAAGGAATTCTCCATAAGAACCATTGGCTTCTTTCACGGTCAGTCCTACGGTCTCAACATCCGGAGCTGTCTTCAGCGCCTGCTCTTTGATTCCGGATTCACTTCCTGTTGTTCCTGCAGAGAAGGAGAAGCTTCCATCTGCATTTTTCACTGCTATCTTCAGACCGTTTGTGTTTTCTGTTACATCTGCAACCAGGCCTGTATAGCTCTGCAGTTTATTTTCAGAAAATCCACCGGAAAGTGTTCCGCCGTTTTCTACCACAACATACTTTTTGCAGAAATCTTCGTAATCATCTTCCGAAACTTTTACAGGCACATATTTCAGGCCTTTTACTTCATAATGATCAATCTGGCTCTTATCGTAAGTTACAGTCTCGCCGTTGGTCAGAACTGCCGTGGTTGCTGCGGTATAATATGCCACATCATAGGTTGTGCCATCTTTCATGTAGATAGTCGCTGCGCACTGGAAGCTTCCTCTGTGCAGTCCATGGTTTGTAGTCGCACGGGTTACAACATCAAAAGCGCCTTTATCACTTTCTTCGCGACTGTCAGTTTCATCCGAACCAGCGTCGCTTCCTGCCGCCTGAACTCCTTCTGCTGCCCAATACTCAGCCCAGGTAAGACCTGCATATACATATTTATATGTTGTTTCTTTCTTCTCATAAGTAAAGGAAAGCGTCTTGTAACCTGTTGCAGTTACTTCGATTTCAAATTTATTTCCTTCTGCAAAAGCGGCAGCTGTCAGATCAAGCGTACCGTCTTCTTTGATCAGAATTGTTTTCCGTTTTCCAGTTGCTGCATATTCTTTTCCATTTACTTTTACCGAAGTGATGTTCTTGATATAATCAGCAAAGTCATCTTCTGATGCATTCTCTGCTTTTACAAGCGCCGGAGCACTTCCTTTTTCGTTGTAAGCAGCCGGCATTGCATCTGTATACAGAGTAAAGCTCTGTGTCAGATCTGCATAAACACCTTTTTTATCATGAATCGTCAGAGTATACATTCCTTTTTTCGCATTTGCGGAATAAGAAATGGTATTTCCGTCTACTGCAAATCCATCCAGACCATCTACGGAATATTCTGCATCATAATCAGCCGGAAGTCCGGTTACGGTCATCGTTGTCTTTCCAGCGGAAAGAGAAGCGTCTTCTACGGATACACTTGATTCAAATTTTGTCGGAACAAAAATATCATTCACTGGAATCGTGTAGATTCCTTTGCTGGTATAATAAGTAACCTTATTGATATGCTGTCCCATCATGCTCTTGTAATGTGCAGAAGAAGTCAGGCATCCATGTACCTGTGTTGTAAATCCAGTTGACCATGCCAGCTCTGTTCCGCGCCAGATATTTTCCACATGACGCATACCATAGTCATTGCCTTCTTTCGTGCTGACAATAACACCATAGATCTGATCGGTTCCAACATCAATCGTGTTCTCCAGTCCGTCGAGATCCAGCTGATAATCTCCATATTTTGATTCAGTCATAAATTCCGGAGATACATTGGTCAGTTCAATTGCAGTTCCAACTGTTTTTCCAAAAGAAAGAGAGCCATCTGCATTTACCGTTGCTTCTTTGTAGTAAGAAGGTGCTTCGCTTAATACATAATATGCATAGTCTGAGTTTTCAAATAAGGCGTCTTTTCCGGTGTATGTCTGTGTAGATGTCTGACCACGCTTTGTTACTGTAATACTTACAGAATCAGAATCTGTTACTTTCTTAAATTTGGAAAGATCCACTCCTGTTACTTTAACCGGAAAGGTAATTCCATTGATTGCACTTCCATCTGCATTGGTATGATAAGAACCACCGGCAAGAGTGGCTGTTCTTGTTTTGCTCTTCGTTGCGGAAGAAAATACATCCACTGGAACAGAGTTGTTTACATCTGCAGCATAAAATTCATCATACGGAATGTTCATCAGAACGTAAGCCACCTGCTCAGTTGGAGTCTCGGTCGGGGTCGCCGTTGGGGTTGCGGTTGGCGTTGCTGTCGGGGTCGCCGTCGGAGTCGGTGCTTTAACAAGGCCTCTTACTGCAGTATTCAGCGCATCTTTCGCGGTATCAACAGCGCTCTGGGATTCTTTTGCAGAAAGAGCAGATTTTGCTGCGGTAAGAGCAGTCTGGACAGCTTTCCAGGAGTCTGCGGTGTAGTCAGCTTCCTTTAATGCTTCGGCATCTGCGATTGCTTTTTCAAGTGCTGTGGTGTCTACTGCTTCTGGAGTCGGGGTTGCTTTTTGGGTTGCTGCAAGAGCCGCGGTTTTTACTGCATTCGAAGTTCTGGTTGCACCCGATACAATATCCCATCCTTCAATGTTTTCAATCGTTGCATCTTTTCCAAGAAGTTTCGTTTTGAATCCTTTGCTGTTTGTAGCTGCTTTTTTGAAATATGTGGCATTCTCTGTATTGTATCCAGAGCCAGGCGTTACTGCAATGTCAGAAAATTTGCCGTCTGCAACTGTGATTTTAACATTAACGTCATATTCATCCCATGCATTCTCATCCTCATCGTCTTCTGCTGTTCTGGTAACATGAGCGGTAGACTCATAAGTACCATCTGCCAGCACGCCGCTTGCAGAATCCGCCAGTACGGTTCCCGGGAGCAGGCTCATGGTCATGGAAGCTGCCATTACGGCTGCTAATGATTTTTTCTGAAGTTCTTTTCTTTTGATCATAACTTCCTCCTTTTTCCTTTTCCACAGTTTTGCAGGAAAAACAGGGGCAAAACTGTTATTTATTATTATATTAGCTTATACTAATTAATAATCGTTTTAACTAACTATAAAACATTTTACTAATTTTAGATCGTTTTGTCTAACTCTTAACTGAGTATTTTTTCTCAAAAGCGCACAGATACTGTTTATTGAGATTTTTTATTATTAATTTGTATGTTTCTTTGAAATTTGCGGAACGATTTTTGTCTCCGCACAGATAAATGGTACTAGATGTGCAGTACCTACCGAGAAGAACTCTTCCGTCCTTCGCGTTTTACTGCCGAAAGAATGCGGTCAGAAAGGATTCCGATCAGCATTCCGGTAATGACACCGGCTACGAGAAGTGCCGGTAAATAATAGAACAGTTTGCGGTTCTGTACAACGAGAGCCGCCACGCAGATCTGCGCGACATTGTGCGTCACGCCGCCGGCAATACTTACGCCGGTGATACTGAATCCTTTGATATGTTTCAGTAAGAACATCACAAGAAAACTCAGGAGTCCGCCGGCAAGACTGTAAAGAATGGACATTCCATTTCCGAACAGATAGCCCATCAGAAGAATGCGGGCAACGGAAATCATCAGGACTTCCCCGGCAGGAAAGAAAAAGAGACCGACAACGACAACCAGATTGGCAATACCAAGTTTAATGCCGGGAACGCCGAGGTTGATCGGGATCAGTACCTCCACGTAACTGAAAATCATGGCAAGTGCCATCAACATGGCGCATAAGGCAATTTTTCTGCTTGCAGTGCGGCTGTCTCTCATAAATTCCAATTCCTTTCTTCTAAGCTGGTATTATTTTACAATCACATCCGGCGCATCGTCGGCGTCGTCCGTTGTGGATCCGTCACTTTCTACCTCCGCAACCAGCTTATGCGGCAGGCACACGATCGTCTCATTTACCCGGGAAATCGTACCCTGTCTTTTGCAGTAGCCGTCCGGGCAGTCAGCTTCTTCCATATGGACACTTCCGTTTTCAATCACCAGGACATTCGTTCCGTGACCCGTCTGAATTTTCACGGTCTGATTTTCTGCGAGTGAATACGTTCCGTAGACCTCGCCGTCCACCGTGACTTTCATGGTATTTCCATTTTCCGTTTTCGGCAGCCGAAGCGCCAGGGCAAGGATTCCAGCCAGGAGCAGAACGGCGCCTGCCAGAATCAGATCTTTTTTCTTCATATAGTTTTCCTTATTCTGAATCAGATGCCAGCCCATAACAGCAGTGTCAGCAGGAATACAGCACGGAACAGCGTAAAGAGGATTTCATTTCCGTGAAGTTCCTTTACCCCGCAGCGGATATTGCCTTTTGGACACGTATCAATACATTTCTGGCACTGGAAACAGTCGCCGGAGATTTCCACGGATCCATCGGATGGCAGTTCCACTGCTGACGGGCACTGTCTCGTGCAGGCGCTGCAGCCGCGGATGCAGTTTTCGCGTTTCCGGTGCAGAGTAAAGAACGGCAGGATCGGAAGCAGAGAAAAGACAGCTCCCATTGGGCACAGGAAACGGCAGAAAAAGCGCTCCTCAAAGAACATGCCGACCAGGATCAGCACCAGAAGAACAATGCCTGGAATATAAGAGGAAAGTCGGAAATTTCCCGCATGCAGCATGGAAAAGACATCCCACGGGCTTGTTCCTCTTGCTTTCTGATAAACTCCTGCAAAGCAGCAAAGGGCAATCAGAAGCAGAATGCCGTATTTGATCAGTACCAGTTTTTTTGCCAGCTCCGGTTTGATGCATCTGGGCTTCTTTTTACGTTTCTTACAGATTATACCATAAATTGCGTGCATTGCATCCCCCAGACTTCCAAAAGCGCATGCAAAACCGCAGAAAAATCTGCCGAAAACAATCGTAAATGCACAGACAAGGAGCAGAGCCGACACAAACGCGGTCATCTCAATTTTTTCACCCTGTCCAAGCTGCGTAAAAATGTATTTCACTCCGTTAAATGCAGCGGTAAATACTGACGGAAGAAACAGGAAATATAAAAGCTGGATTCCGGCACGCAGGCAGGAAACGATCTGTTTTCTCTTCTTTGCCGGTAATGTGGATAGATCTAAATTTTTCATGTTATTTCTCCGCCTTTTCTATTGCTTCCTGTGCCGCATTTCTGATACCGGTGGAGCTGAATGTTGCTCCGCTGATCGTATCAACATCGGCGGACTGTGCCTCAATAATCTTTGGAATGATCGCCTCGGCGTTTGACAGATACACACTGTCCTCGCCGTCGGCGGATGTGATGGCAAGATCGGTAATCTGGCCGCCCTCTACGGTTACTTCAACTGCAATGGTGCCGCCGAAGCCGTCAGCCTCACCATCATACCTGCCGTCCACATACTGCCCTTCTGCTTCTGCTGCTTCACTTGCGGCCGTATCCGCCGTGTTGGATGCAGCTGCTGCGGCCTGCAGATTTTCCTTCTGAAGCTGGGTCGTCTCAAGCTCTGCCGAGAGCCGCGCGATCTGATCCTCTTTGTCTCTTTTATCGAGTACGGTATTGTAGCCGATCAGAACAGCAGCAATGACAGCGACATTCAAAAAACGAACAATCAATTGTCTCATCTGTTTTCCCCTTTATTGTGTTACTTTCGCAGCATCCAGCGCATTCCGGCATGCCTCAAGAATGGCTTTTGAGGAGCAGGTTGCACGGGAAACGGTGTCGATGTTCTCAAGCGTTCCTGTTTCCAGAATCTGAGCGGAAACGCCTTTGATTTTGGAGGTTCCCTCGGATGCGCGGCGGATGTAGGAGGCATTCTGACTGTCTCCGTCCCCGGTGATGTTGCTTAACGCTACGATTTTATCGTTTTCAATTGTTACCGTCACGGAAAGCTGATAAGCGGTAAAATCTTCATCTTCATCCGGCTCGCAGACGGCAATCGCTGTGTATTCGCCGTCCTGATAGATCTTTTGTTCCGGAGTTTCCGTCGGTGTTGGTGTTGGCGTCTCAGTTGGCTCCGGGGTTTCGGTCGGGGTTGGTGTTTCCGTCGGTGTCGGAGTTACCGTTGGCGTCGGGTTTGGATTTTTCTTTTCCTCAGTTACGCGTTCTGCCTCTTTTAAAGCTTCCTCGATTGCCGCAAGAATTCCCCTGGAGCTGTAGGTTGCGCCGGAAACGATATCGACATTGGTGCTTTGCAGTGCAACGATCTGTTTCAGCAGCGCCGAGGCGTTTTGCAGATAGGGCGAATCGTCTGTGGCACTGAGGATTGTAATGTCCTTGATCTTGCCGTCCTCGATCACAACCTGCACTGTGATAGTACCGGAAAAGCCTGTTCCTGTTCCGGTATATGTTCCGTCTTTATAAGTGCCGGACTCCGACAGTTTCTCTACCGCCGGCGCAGGCGCTTTTGTGGTAACAGCGGCAGTTTTCCGCTCCCTGCGCTTTTCCGTTGTACTGGTTTCCGTTGATTTCTCTGCGCTCTCACCTACTGCATCCAGCGACAGAACCGGTGCTGTGTAATCACCCAGCGAAACAGCAATACATACCGCCAGGACTGCCGTAGGCAAAAAGCCCAGCGCCGGAAGATATTTCTTGGGATTTCCCCGAAATTTCATGAAATTTCAACCTCCTGTGACTAGTTAGTTTTCTCTAATTAGTCTAGCATAACCAGGAGAAAAAATCAAGAAAAAATCTGTGTACAATCTTTCGAACATTCCGTTAACCCCGAAAAAATGGCATAAAAAAACGGTTTGTGATACACATTCACAAACCGTTTTGCACAAAGGATACGACGTTTATGCCGTTTCCTCTTCTGTTTCATTTTCCTTGTTGTCCGAAGGCTTTTTCAGAACAGGCGTCATGCTTTTTGCACAAATTGCCATAGTAGAGGCATTGTGCAGGAATGCTGACGTTGTCGGAGCAATCACGCCAAACAAGCCCAGCAGCAGCAGGGACGAGTTAAAGGCGATGATAAACCGATAGTTCCGGTGAATCCGTGCCATCAGCTTTTCGCTCAGTGTACGGAGCGTTGCCAGTTCTGTCAGATCTGCGCCACGGAGCGTGATATCTGCTGCCTCTCTCGCAATATCCGAGGCATCGCTCATGGCTACGGAAACATTTGCCGCCGCCAGTGCAGGAGCATCGTTGATGCCGTCGCCCACCATGATAACACGGTGACCGTCTGCTTTCAGCTGTTCGACATAGCGGTGCTTGTCCTCCGGGAGAACCTGTGCAAAGCACTGGGTGATGCCCAGTTTCTCTGCGGTCACCTCTGCCGCCTTCTGGCTGTCGCCGGTCAGCATGACAATATTGGAAATCCCAGCCCGTTTCAGCAGCTGGATTGCCTGCTTTGCCTCTTTTCTCGGCGGGTCTGAAATGCACAGCACGCCGGAAAGTTCGCCGCCGATTGCCAGATACACCACAGAGCAGCCGCCGGATTTTTCTTCAATTTCCGCCTGCTGTTCCGGTGTGACCACAACGTGTTCATCATCCGAAACAAAGTGATGGCTGCCGATCACAGCACGCTTTCCGTGGAGTGTGGTCGCAATACCATGCGCCACGATATATTCCACTTCTGCGTGTTCTTCCTGGTGATTGAGGTTCCGCTCTGCCGCACCCTTTACAATGGCGCGGGCCACGCTGTGCGGAAAATGCTCCTCGATGCAGGCAGCAATCTTCAAGATCTCGTCCTCCGAATAATGGCTGAACGAGATCACACGCTCCAGCACCGGTTC
>ERZ826220.4092-NODE-4092-length-10570-cov-5.662102_pt1 | contig 10570 bp, 8 predicted proteins | sample MGYA00519927_ERZ826220 | MGnify/ENA primary metagenome ERZ826220 (study PRJEB31778, sample SAMEA3449225) | human gut metagenome | biome: human gut; feature: human-associated habitat; material: faeces | place: United Kingdom | collected 2010/2012 ...
TGAAATAACACCAGGAAATTTTACATTTAGAACAAGAGAATTTGAACAAATGGAACTTGAATTCTTCTGCAAACCAGGAACAGATTTAGAATGGCATAAATATTGGAAAGATTATTGTGAAAACTTCTTAATCAATTTAGGAATGAAAAAAGAAAATATCAGATTAAGAGACCATTCACCAGAAGAATTAGTATTTTATAGTAAAGCAACAACAGACATAGAATTTGCTTTCCCATTTGGATGGGGAGAATTATGGGGAATTGCTGATAGAACTGACTATGATTTAACACAACATATGAATCATTCAAAACAAGATTTATCATATCAAGACCCAGAAACAAATGAAAAATATGTACCATATGTAATTGAACCATCATTAGGTGCAGACAGAGTAGTCCTTGCATTTTTATGCAACGCATATGATGAAGAAGAAATTGCAGAAGGTGATACAAGAGTTGTGTTACACTTGCATCCAGCACTAGCACCTTACAAAGTTGCAGTACTTCCATTATCTAAAAAATTATCAGATAAAGCAGAAGAAGTTTATAGCAAATTAGCTAAAAAATTCATGTGTGATTATGATGCAGCAGGTTCAATTGGTAAACGTTATAGAAGAGAAGATGAAATTGGAACACCATATTGCGTAACTGTTGATTTTGATACTTTAGAGGATGAATCAGTTACTGTTAGAGATAGAGACACAATGGAACAAGTTAGAGTTAAAATTGATGACTTGGAAGCTTGGATAGCGGAAAAAATCGAATTTTAATATTAAATATTTTTTATAAAAATCACTAGGAAAGGTCGAAATGACTGAATTTTCAGTGATTTTTCTTTACTTTTTGAAAAAATGGTGATATACTTTTTACATAATATTAGCAAATGCTAATTGACTTTTTATAATCCTGTTTTACAGGTTAATACATATAAAAAATATTTTAACCAGTGAACTAATTGACAGAGCAAAAGGAGGAAAACATTATGTTGACGACATTAGAAAGATATGGAAATGGTTTTAAAGTTGAAGAGCGGGATCTTGGAAATTCAGAAGTAGAATTAACAGTGGAGATACTTGAAGATGGAATTTATGTTACATCAGAAAAGTATGAAAGAGTTTCAAAACAAGAAGAGAAAAGAATAATTGCCCATTATTTAGCAACTCAAATGAAAATATATGAGGTTGAAATAGAAACAACTTCAGAAGAACGGGTTAGGCTTGCTCAAAAGGCAATGAAACTGAATATTGTTAATGGATATAAAATTGAAACACTTTCAGATGAAGATTATTCTAATATAAGAGTGCTGTTATTAGAAAATGGAAGGTTTCCAAGATATACAACTGGTATATATAATTTAACAACAGATGATTTGGAAATGTTAAAAACAAAGTTAAATTCTATAATAGAATACCAGCTAGATATTCGAAAACAAACCAGACCTCTATACGGAGTTGAGATTATTCAAATGATTGCTCAATTAAACAATTAATGGATTAAGCCCAGAAGATGTATAAATATCTTTTGGGCTATTATAATTTGTTTGTACAAATATTAATTAAATAAATTCTTTTCATATAAATCTTCAATATAAACATCCTTTTCTTCAAAATTATCAACAAATCCAACCTTTGCAATATCACGTTTTTCATCAACACCTTGAATCCAAACAGGACGTTCATCATAAAAAACATCTGATTTTTCTTTATTATTCAAAATAGAATGAACTCTTTGTAAATCCATAATACCATCTCCCACAAATATATTTAATAAAATTATATCCAAAATAGTATAAAATATAACTTGGAGAAATAAAATTTATTGACTTATTTAAGTAATTAGTATAAAATAATTAACGTAATTAATAAACAAGAGAAAGAATTTAAATTTATACAAAAAATTTATTTTATAAATTTAAATAAAGGAGGAGAAAAACAAATGAACATAAAATATAAAGGAAGAACAAGAAAAATTGAAAGAGGTTTAACAGTAAGAAAAGCCTTGGCAGAAGAAATAAAAAATAGTGAATACGAAGTGATAGGATGCTTATATAACAACGATTACAGAAATTTAGAAACACAAATAGAAGAAGGAGCAAACATAGAATTAATAGATATTTCATCAAAAGAAGGAATGAAAATATATGTTAGAACAATTGTATATATAATGGGAAAAGCATTTGAAAGTTTATATCCAAAAGAAAAACTAATGGTAGAATATCAACTTGGCAATGCAATGTACTGTAAATGTGACAATATAAAAATAACAAAAGAATTTACAGAAAAACTAAAACAAAAAATGCAAGAAATCATTGAAAAAGATTTACCAATAAAAAAGGTAGAAATGACAAGAAAAGAAGCACAAAAATTTTATGATGAAACAGACACATCAAAAGGAAGATTGCAATTTGATTTTGAAGAAAATGATCCAATATATATGTATTACTGCGAAAAATATTATAACTATTGCTTTGGAACACTAGCAAACAGAACAGGAGTTATAAAAATATTTGATGTTGTAAAATATGCAAATGGATTTTTAATAAGATATCCAAGTTCAAAAGAGCCAACAAAAATGCCAGAATTTCAAGAAACTAAAAAATTGGCTTGGGCATTAGAAGAATTCGAAAAAATTCATTCTGTATTAGATGTTTTAACAGTTTACAAACTAAACAAAGCAATAGAAGAAGACAGAATAAAAGATGTAATAATGCTTGCAGAAGCTTTACATGAAAAGAAAATTGCTAATATAGCAGATGATATCGCAAAAAGAAAAAATGTAAAAATGGTACTAATTGCAGGACCATCATCATCAGGAAAAACAACATTTGCACAAAGGCTTGGAATTCAATTACGTTTGAATGGATTAAAACCTGTTACAATATCAGTTGACAACTACTTTGTGGAAAGACAAGATACACCAAGAGATGAAAATGGAGAATATAATTTTGAATGTATAGAAGCAATTGACCTAAAATTATTCAATGAACATTTGGTGAAATTATTGAATGGAGAAGAGATAGAAGTTCCAGAATTTGATTTTGCTGTAGGTACAAAAAGATATAATGGTAAAAAAATGAAATTAGCAGATGACGAAGTCCTTGTAATAGAAGGAATACATTGTTTAAATGACAAATTAACAAGTCAAATTCCAATGGATCAAAAATACAAAATATATATTAGTGCATTGACTGTTTTAAACATGGATAGATACAATAGAATTTCAACAACAGATACTCGTTTAATAAGAAGAATTGTAAGGGATTATCAATTTAGAAGTTATTCTGCATTACATACATTAAATACATGGCATAAGGTAACAGAAGGAGAAGAAAAAAATATATTCCCATTCCAAGAGTCAGCAAATACAATTTTTAATACATCATTAATATATGAATTAAATGCATTAAAACCAATAGCAATGCCATTATTACAAGAAATTACACCTGAATATAAGGAATATGCGGAAGCACAAAGATTAATAAATATTTTAAAATATTTTAGAGAAATACCAAGAGATTATGTTCCAAACAATTCATTATTGAAAGAGTTCTTAGGTGGAGGAACATTTGACTTGCATTAATAGGAGTGAAAAATGTTAAAAGATAGTAGATTTACAGAAATAGACGAAGAATTTATATGTGAAAATTGTGGCAAAAAGGTACCTAAATTAGGGTATTCATGTAGAAATCATTGCCCATATTGTTTACATTCAAAACATGTTGATAAAAATCCAGGAGATAGAGCAGAAGAATGCCATGGGGATTTAGAACCAGTTAGTATGGAAATAGATGGAAAAAAAGGATATGTTATTGTTTTTAGATGCAAAAAATGTGGAGCTATTAGAAGAAATAAAGCCGCTAAAGATGATAATATGGATTTATTAATTGATTTAAGTAGTAAACAAGTTTAATTAAATATAGAATGTCCTTTTGGAATACGATATTATGATTGGAATAAAAATCCAAAACAGAATAATCCCAAAAGGACATTTTTTAAATTTCTCTATTTAAATTTCCATTAGTAAATTCTTTACCTTCTAAACGTTCACCTTTTTTAACAGTATTAACAATATTATTAATTTCATCAATTGATTCATCCAGAATATCAATTCTATAACAATTAACACCAGAAAAATCATTAGGAGAAATGGAAGTAGTTTTACAATTATAAATTGTAGAAACAGTTTGAATATTATCAAACAAAATTCTAAATTTCATTTTAAGTCTATCCTCTAAGAAATAAGAATTATCAGTCATACATTTAGATGTACAAGTAGGGTAGCATTTGTTAGTCTTACCAAGTGGACAATAATTCATATTCATAAGAGGTGTCTTTCCATAAACAATTAATTCAGCAGGTAAAAGAGTTCTTAATCTTGATGTACCATTTTCTGAAATAGTTGAATTTTTGACAAAATTACAAAGTCTATTTATAATTTCTTTAGTAGATTCAGGTGAAATTGTATATTTATTAATTCCTAATTTTTTTAGTTCTAATACACTATGCAAATTGAAAACATTAAATGTATAATTTGCAATTAAATCAAAATTGTAATCAGGATTTTTTAAAACATTTTCTAATAACAATAAATTAGAAATATTAGAAATTACAAATCCTTTTATATTATGGCTTTCAATAGTATTAAATATATTACTAAAAAGTAGGTTTCTGTAATTTGCTTTTATTATTGTAGGCATATAAATGTAAACATTAAATTTTTGCTCTAAAGTTTTCAAAATTCCATCATATTTTTTTATTGAAAAATATTTTAAAGGAATATAAATATTATCAAATCCATCTAATCTTGAATAGTCAAAGTCAAGATTTAAAATATTTAATAAAACTGAAATTGTTTTAGTGTTATCGTTTAAACTATTTTTAACTTCATTGTTTAGTGAATCTGGTTCTACTTTTTTAATGCAAGTTCTTTTGATATTTGAAATAGCATAATCATAGACTGATTCTAAAACTTTTCTTCTTAAATCATTTAGAGTAGCACTAAACTTTGGTAAAAAGATATTAGGGTCTAATTCAACTTCTATATTAGAAAACTCAAAAATAGAATCATTGGTTTTATTAATTTGAGCAATAATTTTTTCTTTTTCTAAGGGTCTATTTTGCGCATTTTCAGGTATAATTTCTGAAGTATATGTAATATTTAAATTAGAGTATATATCTAAATTATTTGCAGTCTCTGTAGTTGGAGTAACTTTTATTTTTAATGGTTCATTGTGTTTTATTGTAACTTTACAATTTAAAGATATTTTTCTATGTTCACCATTTATACTGTTTTGAGCAAGTGTGCTTAATGTTTTAGAAGACATTTTGTATATGTTATCACCTAAATTGATGTTACCTTTCATTCTACCAATAGTTATAGTCTGGCCGATAGAGGTTTCTTTGATATTTCTATTTTTGTCCATTAACTCAGAAACATTATAAGAACCTTTTTCTTTTTCTAAAGATATGGTGTCACCAATTTCAATGGACTCTTGTAATTTTACAGCGATGTAACCTTTGTTTTTGTTATATTTCTGGACTTTGCCTAAAAATAATCCCATATTGTTAGGCTTGTCTTTAAAGACTAAATTTTTGTTGGGTTCATTTAAAAGATGCCCAGAAGATGACATACCTCTGTTAAATGCTTGTAATAATGTTTTTCTATCGTTTTCATTAATAATATATTTGGATTCATTTGTGGTATTTTCTTTAAAATCATAAATATCTAAATTCTCTTCATCTATAAATTTTTGCGTATTAATTAAGGCTTCTGCCAAGTCTATATATTTTCTATAAATTCTAGTAACAGTTGCAACATATTCAGGATTTTTCATTCTACCTTCAATTTTTAAGCATGTAACGCCTGCTTTTATTAGATTAGGAATGCAATCTAATCCACATAAATCACGCGTACTTAAAAGATGACCTTTGTCAATTTCTTTATCATTTTCTAACAGTTTATATGGTAATCTACATGGTTGTGCACATTTTCCACGGTTACCAGAACGTCCTCCAACCATACTAGAAAATAGGCATTGACCTGAATAAGAAATACATAATGCACCATGAACAAAAACCTCGATTTCTACATTTGTGTTTTTGCAAATATATTCGATTTCTTGAAGAGAAAGCTCACGAGAAAGAACAACTCTTTTAAAACCAAGTCTTTGCAATTCTAAAACTCCTTGTAAATTGTGTGCAGTCATTTGGGTGCTTGCATGTATGTCTAAATCTGGAAAATATTTAATTAATTGTTTTGCCAATCCTAAATCTTGAACAATTATAGCATCTATACCAAATTCATATGCTTTTTTTGCTAGTTCAAATGCTTCGTTAAACTCGTCGTCAGTAACAAGAGTATTTAAAGTTAAATTTGTTTTTACACCTCTTGTTTTTGCATATAATATTGCTTTTTCTAAAGTAGTAGTGTCAAAATTAGATGCAAAGGCCCTAGCACTAAATAAATCTGCACCAAAGTATACACTATTTGCTCCATTTTGAACAGCCGCTTTTAAGCAATCAAAATCACCAACAGGTGAAAGTAAATCTATCATTTTAATTTTCCTTTCATAAAAATATTTCGTACATATTATATAACTTTTTTCTACAAATTTCCACCTTTTATGGACAATTCTAATAAAACCTTGAAAAATCAAGGCTTATGTGATATAATAGGTAACATAAGACTGTATAAAAGAAGGAGATTTTGTAATATGAAATTAAACTTCAAAGAAGAAATGAATTTTGTAAAAAGAACTAATAATAATAAAATTTTAGAAGTATCTAGTGCTAGAAAGTCCTTAAATACATTACGAAAATATGTAATGCATTTAAAAAAATATTTTAATGAAGATGAAAATATTAGAAATATAATATATCAAGAGTTTATAGCAGATACATATGACTATTTAAAGGTTGCAGGAACAGAAAAAATACAACTCCAAGAAAACGCATTAAAAATCTTGAGTTCAAATCCTGTATTATTAGAACAAGTATATAATGATGTAAAAGATATTGATTTGGAAGAAATTGATTTTGACAAAGAATCAGCAAAATTAGAACAAGGTGTAAGAAAATGTGCTGAGTTTCAAATGGAACTAATGTTATCAGAATTAAGAGAAAAAGTAAAGATGTCAAGAGCAATAAAAAATACTTTAGCAAAAGACGATTTTGAATTTGAAAAAAAATTAATGAATAAAAAATCAATAAATGCAGAAAATAAATTAGACATAAAAGAAGATAAAAAAATTGATATAGAAAATGAATTAGATTTGATAAAAGATATTGTTCCGTATGGTCATAATGAAATAGAAAAGAAATTGATTAAATGTGAAAAAAATAGTTTAAAAATCGCAGGAAAATTTCTAGAAAAATATGGATTTTTAGAAGAAGAAATTCAACAACAAAATGAAGATTATAAAAGATTAGATTTAAAAAATATGTGTTATAAGTATGAAACAGAGAAAATTGATGAAGATATTGGATTAAAAAACATATTCACTGATGAATATATAGATACACTATCTTTAGAACAATTAACAGTATTGAATGCGTTTTGGCAAAATAGGGTCTCAAAATGCGCATCAGAAATAAAAAAAGGAATATTTATAATGGATAGCCTAAATCTTTGGGATAACATAGAAGATAAAAATAATATAGATCAAATTTCTGATGAAGTTCTATTTGGAATTGTTCTAAAATTGAAATTATTGGATAATATAGCAGAAAAAGCAAGAAAGAATATTACAGAATATGATGAAAGCGAAAATTATAGATATGCACGTTATGATTATAAAAAAAATATAACAAGTGATTTTAAGGGAAACTATAAATTTGAATTTGATAATATTTTACCAGATATAGAAAATGATTTTTTGAAAGACATAGATTGTTGTCAATCTATAAGAAATAATATAAAATTAATATATGAAACTAAAGAAACAATGATTAGAGAACTATTGCTACAAATAAATCATAATAGCAAAATAACTAATTGGGGCTATATACCCGAAGACAAAATAAATGATGATAATTTTATACTAATTGGTATTGATTATCCAGGATTTAATTTGCCATTAAAACTCCATATGAGAAAGAAAAATATCATACAATTTTTTGATGAAACAAAAAGTGATGCAATTATACCAATTTATGAGGGTGAAAAAGATATGATGTATAAGGGGAGAAGATTAACCACTAAAATTTATATGCCATTAACAGAACAAAGGGAATCAGAAATAATTGCTAAAAATAAAACAATAAACACGGTTGATTTAAAATACAATTATATTAGACATTTGGGAAATCTTATAAATAAAAAAAGTAAAAAAATATCAAAAATGTATACACACGAATATATTGATTTAAATACGATGCAAAGAGGTATTAAATTAAATGGAAAGTTTATTGGAAATATTAAAGAAGATAATGAAGAAAAAAAGAGAGAACATTAATTGTAACCATTAAATAACAAAATTTGAAGAAATATAAAATAAAAATATAAAATAAAAATATTGACAAAAATATATAATTGATATAAACTGCAAGTATAAAAAGAAAATTAGGAGGTATCAGAATGGAATTAAAAGGATCAAAAACAGAAAAAAATTTAATGGAAGCATTTGCTGGAGAATCACAAGCAAGAAATAAATATACGTATTTTGCAAGTAAAGCAAAAAAAGAAGGATATGAGCAAATAGCAGCAATATTCCAAGAAACAGCAGATAACGAAAAAGAACACGCAAAAATGTGGTTCAAATTATTACAAGGTGGAGAAATAAAATCAACTGCAGAAAATTTAAAAGCTGCAGCAGAAGGCGAAAATTTTGAATGGACAGATATGTATGATAGAATGGCACAAGAGGCTAAAGAAGAAGGATTTAACCATATTGCTTATTTATTTTCAGAAGTTGCAAAAATAGAAAAAGAACATGAAGAAAGATATAAAAAATTAATTGAAAATATAGAAAATGGACTAGTATTTAGTAAAGATGGAGATAGAATTTGGAAATGCAGAAACTGCGGACATATAGTAATTGGAAAATCAGCACCAGAAATTTGTCCAGTATGTAGTCATCCAAAAGCATATTTCGAAATTAAAGCTGAAAATTATTAATATTAATATTTTAAAAGCTCAAGAGTTTAAAGCTCTTGAGCTTTTGCTATAAGTGGCAAGCAAAGATTCAGATTTTTTTATTTTACTTGAAAAAACAAAAAAACAATGATATAATAATCACATCATAAAAAGAAAGGAAAAAATAATGCCAAAATTTTTTGTAACACAATTTCAAGTAAATAACAACACAATAAAAATACAAGGTGGAGATGTAAACCACATAAAAAATGTATTAAGAATGAAAGAAAAAGATAAATTACAAATATGCATAATGCCAATCAACGAAAAAGAAGAACAAGGAACAGATACAACATGCGAAATATCAGAAATAAATGATGAATATGTATTATGCAATATTTTAAAATATGAACAATCAAATGTAGAAAGCAAGATTCATGTTACTATATTCCAAGGACTACCTAAAAGTAATAAAATGGAATTGATAATACAAAAATCAGTAGAATTAGGGGCATATGATATATATCCAGTTGAAATGAAAAGATGTGTAGTAAAACTAAAAGAACAAGATGAAAGAAAAAAGAATATAAGGTGGCAAAAAATAGCAGAAGTAGCATCAAAACAATCAGGTCGAAACATAATTCCACAAATACACAACTGCATAAAAATAACCGATATTTGTAAATTAGTAGATAATTATGATAAAATAATAGTGGCATATGAAGAAGAAAAAAATCAAAGTTTAAAATCAGAATTAAAAAGTCTAAAAGAAAAAAATAAAATTGCAATAGTTATAGGACCAGAAGGAGGAATTGATAATACAGAAATAGAAATGCTAAAAAAAGCAGGTGCAAGTATTGTCACATTAGGAAATAGAATTTTAAGAACAGAAACAGTAGCATTAAATGTTTTAAGCAATGTAATGTATGAATTTGATCAATAAAATTAGGAGGACGAAAATGGAAAGCAACCAAACAGAAATAAGCAAAGAAGAAAATATATTAAAAGAAAAATTAAAAAGAAAGCTACCAGAAAAAACAATAAAAAAAATTTTTTTAAATATATTATTTGCAATTATTATAATGTTATATTTTTTCTGTATAAACATTATATATGTACAATTTGATTATGAAAGCTCAAAACAATGTATTCAAATATGTTCAGGAATATTTTTACTTATAGGACTCATTTATCTTGAAATAGCATATAAAAAAGATAGTGACTCAAAAATGATAACAGCCATAGAACTAATAGTAATATCAATGTATTCACTATCAATATTACATATTATACGAAAATATAATTTTGAATTTAAATTATATCTAACAGCTTCATCATATATATGTGCTATATATTATGTATTAAAATCAATTATAATTTACACACAAAGCAAAAGAAAAATATTATTAGAAGCAAGTGACGTAAAAGAAATTGTAAAAAAGGAAGAACCAGTAAAAAAAGAGGCAACAAAAAAAGCCATACCAACAGTTAATAAAAAT
>ERZ826220.4096-NODE-4096-length-10563-cov-3.984774_pt1 | contig 10563 bp, 9 predicted proteins | sample MGYA00519927_ERZ826220 | MGnify/ENA primary metagenome ERZ826220 (study PRJEB31778, sample SAMEA3449225) | human gut metagenome | biome: human gut; feature: human-associated habitat; material: faeces | place: United Kingdom | collected 2010/2012 ...
TCCACAATATTGGCCATGACCGTCTCTTCGTCCAAAATGTACAGGTGCCAGATGATGCCCATAAAAGAACCCAGAGGCTCGGCGAGAACAAATCTCACTGTGTAATCATCGTCCGCCACGCATTCCTCCACGGTGTCGAAGAGGTACGCAAATCCCTGTCCAATCGTTTTGAAGCGGTTAAAGGAAAACACGACATCGGAAGCTGTCAGGTCGTTTCCGCTGTGGAACTTCACGCCCTCCTTCAGATGGAAGGTATACTCCAATCCATCCGGGCTGGCCTCCCAATCGGTGGCCAGGTTCGGCGTTTCATCTGGATAGGTGAGATTATCATACAGATTTTCAACACATACGCTGCCGACCAAGTCCGTAATCACCGCCGGATCAATCTTGGGCGTACTGTCCGCAGAGAAGCGGATGATGCTGGGGCGGGTGCCGTCTCCCGTCTGAGCGTCTGCCGGGTCGCCCGCAGTGTCTCCGCCGCACCCGGACAGCAGGCCGACGCAGCTCAAAAGGGCCAGGACCAATGCAAGAATTCGTTTCATAATCTTCCTCCTTTATTACAGTCGTATAATTTACACCTCCGGCGGCAGCCGAAAAGCGTGTACAGAGAGAATGCCCTATTTATCTATCAAATGACAGCGGACCGTATGCCCTGGCTCCACCTCCCGCATCACCGGGTCTTCTTTTGTGCACCGCTCGCATTTGTAGGGGCAGCGGGTGTGAAAACTGCAGCCCGTCGGCACATTGACCGGGGACGGAATTTCCCCCACGCACTCCACTGCCTTTGGTTTGATGGTCTCGTCCTCCTCCGAAACTACCGGGATCGAGGACAGCAGCATCTGTGTATAGGGGTGCAGCGGATTTCGATAGAATGTCTCGGTGGGGGCGATTTCGCAAATCTTGCCCAGATACATGATCGCCACCCGGTTGGAGACGTTCCGCATTACGCCCATGTCGTGGGTGATGAACATATAGGTGAGGTTCTGCTCCTTCTTCAGCTTGATGAGCATGTTGATGATCTTGGCCTGGATGGAGACATCCAGAGAAGAGGTTGGCTCATCCAGAATGATGAACTTGGGATTGCAGCACAGTGCCCGGGCTATGGAGACCAGCTGCTTCTCACCGCCACCGATGGAGTTAGGCGACTTGTACATGAAGTCGGCGGGAAGTTCTACCATCTCCAGAATCTCAAGGATCTTATCGTCAATCTCGTTCTTGGGAACTACCTTATGTACCTTCAGCGGCAGACTCAGAATGCTGCGCACATCCTGATAGGGGTTTAGGGAAGAGCCGGGATCCTGAAAGACGATCTGCGCCTTTTTGGCGAAGGCAAAGCGATCCTTCTTGTTGGATAGATCGACCGGCTTTCCGTCGTAAATCAGCTTGCCCTTGGTCGGCTGATAGATGCCCATCAGCGTGCGGCCGAGCGTCGATTTGCCGCAGCCGCTCTCGCCGACAAGACCGAGCGTCTCGCCGCGGTGGATGTCGAGGTTGACGTCCTCGACCGCGTGCAGCATGCGCCCGCCGCCAATCTTGAAATATTTGCAAATGTGTTCGGCGCGAACCAGAACCTCGTCCGTCATTGGTCGTCCCCCCTCTCCGCTGCGCACGGGCAATCCGGGTGCAGCAGCCAGCAGCTCGCCTTGTGCCCGTCGCCCAGTTCAAACTCCGGCGGCTGCTCCTCGCGGCAAATCTGCATGCAGTGGCGGCAGCGCGCCGCAAAGCCGCAGCCCTTCGGCGGGCAGAGCAGGTCGGGCGGCGTGCCCGGTATGCTCATCAGCGGTTCGCGCTTGCCCGCCTCGGCGGAGGGCAGGCTGCGCAGCAGCGCCTCCGTGTAGGGATGCTTGTGCTCGTAGAAAATCTGCGCGGTCGTGCCGGTCTCAACCACCTTGCCCGCGTACATCACGGCGACGCGGTCGGCAATGCCCGCGACCACGCCGAGGTCGTGCGTAATGAGGATGATGGCGGTGTTGATCTTGTCCTTCAGCTCCACCAGCAAATCCATGATCTGCGCCTGAATCGTCACATCCAGCGCCGTCGTCGGCTCGTCGGCGATCAGCAGCTTCGGGTTGCAGCTCAGCGCCATGGCGATCATCGCGCGCTGGCGCATGCCGCCGGAAAACTCGTGCGGATACTGCTTGGCGCGCTCCTCCGGGTTGGGGATGTTGACCTGCTTGAGGCACTTGACCGCCTCTTCCTTTGCCTCCTGCCGGGAGAGATGCCTGTGCAGCTTGATGGACTCGACAATCTGCTTGCCGACCTGTGTGGTCGGGTTCATGCAGGTCATCGGGTCCTGGAAAATCATAGCGACTTCCTTGCCGCGAATTTTCTGCATTTCTTTTTCGCTGGCCTTCACGATGTCGTGCCCGGCCAGATTGATGCTGCCTTCGACGATGCGCGCCGGGGGCATCGGGTTGAGCTTCATAATCGTCTGCGCGGTCACGGACTTTCCGCAGCCGCTCTCGCCGACAATCGCCAGCACCTCGCCCTCGTCCACGTGCAGCGTCACGCCGCGGACAGCCTTGACCTCGCCCGCATAGGTGTCAAACGACACATGCAGGTTTTCCATATCCAAAACTCTCTCTGCCATGCCGCCTTACCTCCTCAGGCGCGGGTCAAACGCATCGCGCAGGCCGTCGCCGAACATATTGAACGCCAGCATCGTCAGGCTGATGCAGATTGCCGGAATGATGAGCTGGTAGGGATAGATGCGGAAATTTTCAATGCCGAGCTGCGCCAGCGAGCCCCACGAGCACATCGGCAGCGGAATGCCCAGACCGATGTAGCTGAGGTAGGCCTCCGAAAAGATGGCGCTCGGGATGGAGAGCGTCACGCGGACGATCACCACGGAGAGCGTGTTGGGCAGCAGATGGCGCGCGATGATGCGCGCGGGCCCCGCGCCCATGGCTTCCGCCGCCGCGATGTATTCCTGCTGCTTGAGCGCGACAACCTGACCGCGCACGAGGCGAGCCATCGGAATCCAGCCGACGAGCGAATAGGCGATAATGATGGTCATCATGCCGGGTCTGAGGATCATCATCAGCAGAATGACGATAATCAGGTACGGAATACCGTTGATGATCTCCAGCAGGCGCATCATAATGATATCCAGCGTGCCGCCGAAGTAGCCGGAGACGCCGCCGTAAATGCTGCCCAGAATCAGATCGACCAGCGCGCTGACCACGGCGATGGTCAGCGACACGCGGCCGCCCATCCAAATGCGGGTGAAGATGTCGCGGCCGAGCGTGTCCGTGCCGAAATAATGCACGTGGCCTTCGCCCTCCGCGCCGCTTTCGTTGCAAACCGTGCCCATCGGGGCGTTGGTGTGGCTGTAATGCTGCTCGCGATAGTCGAATTTGGAAACCATCGGCGCAAAAATGCTCATCGCCGTCAGCAGCAGAATGACCGCGACGCAGACCACCGCCACCTTGTTCTTCCACAGGCGGCGCATGGCGTCCTGCATGAACGTGAGGCTCTGGCGCTTGATGGATTCGCTCTCCTGCGCGCTTTGGCCGACGTGGGCAAAGCGGGATTTTTCAATGTGTTCCATGCTCAGCCCTCCAGTTTCACGCGCGGGTCGATGAAGCCGTACAGCAGATCGACCACCAGGGTGCAGACGATCAGCAGGCCGCCGTAGAAGACGACCGTGCCGCCGATCATCGTGTAGTCAAGGTCTTTGATGCTGGTGACAAAGTACTTGCCCAGACCGGGGATGTTGAAGATGCTCTCGATGACGAACGTGCCCGTCAGCACGGAGGCCACCGTCGGGCCCATCACCGTCACCACCGGCATGATGGCGTTGCGCAGCGCGTGCCGCCAGAGGATCTTGCCCTGCGAGAGACCCTTCGATTTGGCGGTCTTGATGTAATCCTGCCCCAGCACGTCGAGCATGCTCGTGCGCATCAGGCGGGAAACCGTCGCCAGCGAACCGAGTCCCAGCGCGAAGGAGGGCAGCAGCGTCTGGTTGAACTTGCCCCAGCCCTGAATCGGGAAGAGATTGATGCCGAAGGTTTTGCGCAGCTGCAAACCGAGGAAGTATTGCAGCACCGCGCCCAGAATGAAGCTCGGCACGGAGACGCCGATCATGGCGATGAACATGGATACGGAGTCCCACACGCTGCCGCGCTTGATAGCGGCCACAGCGCCGAGCAGAATACCGATGATGACGGCGAAGATGATCGCGCGGATGCCCAAATCCGCCGAAACGAGGAACGATTCGGAGATAATGGTCATCACGTCGCGGTTATAGGTGATGGAAATCCCCAAATCGCCGCGCAGGCAGTTGCCCATATACATCAGATATTGCACAAACACAGGCTTATCCAGACCGTATTTCGCGTTCATGTTGGCCATGGCCGTCGCAGAGACGGTCTTATCGCCGATGAACGGGTCGCCCGGAAGCATGCGCATCATAAAAAACGTGAGCGAGATGAGCACAAACAGCGTCAGCACCGCATAGACGAGACGCTTGATAATGTAGCGAATCAACGCGCTCCCTCCTTTTTTGTTTCTTTCATGCCCTTTTCATTTCGCCCTTGAAATGGAAGAAAACGGCATGGGTCTTCCCATGCCGCTTTTCTTCGTTTAGAGGGCAGATTTTGTCTCAGTCGGCAAGTTTGGTGTAGATGAAGTTGTACGCCTGGAACGGCTTACGGGCATAGCCCTCGACCAGCTTTTCGCTGGCCGCGTAATCCTCGTGACGCCAGTAGACCGGAATCACCGGCATATCCTCGGCCAGCTTCATTTCAGCCTGCACGAAGATCTGCTCACGGGCGGCCGCGTCGCGCTCGGTCTTGGTGGACTCGATCAGCGCGTCGTAATCCGCGTCGGCATAACCGGTGTGGTTGTTGCCGTTGGTGCTCATCATCAGATCGAGGTCGGTCATCGGGTCGTTGTAGTCCGGGCCCCAGCCGCCGAAGCAGACGTCAAAGTCCAGCGAATTGCGGCGGGCGCGCCATTCGGTGATGGTCAGCACCTCGATGGTGACGTTCAGGCCGAGGTTCTTGCGGAGCTGCTCCTGCACGACCTGGCTGAGCAGCTCGTTCTGCGTGCCCTCGGAGGTCATCAGGCAGAGGCTGACTTCGGAAGCGTCCTTGTAGCCCAGCTCTTCAAGCGCCTTGGCGAGGTATTCCTTCGCGCTGTCCAGATCGGCGGTCGGCGCGTACAGCGGATTGCCGCCGTTGGCCGCGACCACGGCCTCGCCGAAGGTCTCGGTGTTCACGCCGCTGATGCCGTAGGCCAGGCACGGGGACGGCTCGTTGTCGTTCTTATACACGGTCGCGATGATCTGCTCGCGATCCAGCGCCGCGCTGATGGCCTTGCGCAGGTTCAGGTTGGCCACGTCGCGCGCCGTATCCTTGACGTTGCACCAGTACCAGTAGCTGTAGCCGCCCATGTAGTTGCTCGGCTTATAGCCTTCGGCCTCCAGCATGGCGCGCTGCTCGCCGGTCAGGTCGAGCACATCCAGCTCGCCGCCGACAAAGGCGTTGAACTTCGCGTTGGTGTCGGTGTACTTCACCCACTTGATGCCGGCGAGGTTAACCTTGTCCGCATCCCAGTAGGATTCGTTCTTCGGGCAGCTGATGCTGTTTTCCAGCACCCACTCGCTCATGTAGAACGGGCCGTTGTAGCAGATGTATTCCGGCGCGGTGCCGAACAGATCGGCGCCAACCTCGGTGTAGAAGGGCTCGTATACCGGCGCCATGACCTCGAACTTCACATACTGCAGGAAGTACGGCAGGTAGTTCTCCAGCTCGCAGACGAGCGTGTAATCGTCCGCCGCCTTGAAGCCGACGTCCTCGATCTTGACCTCGGGCGCGCCGTCCACGCCGGAAGCGTAATCGTAGTAGGCCTGACCGTTCTTAAAGACGGTCGCGAAGGCGTAATACTCGGCGGCGTTCGCCGGGTTCAGGAGCTGACGCCACGCGAACACGAAGTCGTTGGCGGTCACGTCGCCGATAACCTCGCCCTTGGAGTTGACCCACTTCATCCCCTTGCGGATGTGGAACGTCCAGTTCATGCCATCCTCGGAGGATTCCCAGCTCTCGGCCGCGGCCGGGACGATGGAGTTATCTTCCGGGCTGAGCTTGACGAGGCAATCCCAGATGTGGCGGTTGATGGAGAACTCGGTGGAATAGGTCTGGAGGAACGGGTTCATCTTGCTCATCGTGGTACATTCCACGCTGATCCAGCCCTTTTCGCTCGTGCCGGGGTAATAGCCCAGCCCGGCGTTCGGGTTCGTTTCCGCCGCGGCCACCGCGCCGACGGTCAGGAGCATGGCCATCAAAAGAAGCCACGCAAGAAGACGTTTTTTCATCGCAATTTCCTCCCTTATCATGTTGGCAGAAGCGGGCGCTTGCGGCTCCCGCGCTGTCATGTTATAATCGGATTATAGCACGCGCTTTTTCGTTTTGCAAGTCTTAATTTCAAAAAATTCCTATTTTCACGTTAAAGCGCCTGAACATGAGTTTAATTGCATATTGCGAAAGGAGCTTAAATCATGCATGCAGTTTGTGAGGGGTTTGACGATTTCTTTTCCCGCTGGTATCCGGATATCCGCCGCCTCTGCTTTGCGATGACCGAAAACGACAAGGACGCGCGAAATCTGGCGTTCAAAACTTTCTTACGTCTTGGCGCGGCCAAAGACCCACAAATCAAAGAAAACGACGCAAAATTCCTGCTTTTTTCAAGCGGCTTCACGCTCTGCGTCGATTACTTCGGCCGAAAGCTGCGCCATCTTCCCGACAAAAAGGCGCTTGAGGGCATGTCCCTCCCGTTTGCCGTTACGGACAATTTATGTGTGTTCCTGAAGCTGCCGCTCGCCCGGCGCGGGGCGTTTTGCCTTGCGCATGCCGGATTTTCGGAAGCGGAAATCGCGAAAATCGCCGGAAAATCCGCCGCGCATTTTGCCTGTTCTTCCACACCGAAGGCCGATTCGGCGCGGGAAGCCGTTTCTTCCATTCTATTCGACGAAAGCGACGCCGATGCCATGAGCGACGAAATTTATGCGCGCTTTGCCGAGCGCAGCGTCGGCGTGGAAAACAGGATTCACGATTTTCGCATCGGCTTTGACAAAATCGCGCCCTATCTGGCGCTGGCCGTGCTGGCGATTTTTGCAATCGCGGTCTTTGTCTCCGTCAAACTGGCGGGATAACCGCCCGATGCGCTTTTTATAAAAAAATGCTGTCATGCTTAAACCAAATATTTCAGGAAACAAATATCTAAGCATTGTTTGGATATGGGGATTTGCCCCATCGCCCCACCAAAGGGCTTTCCGTTTTCTGCTGTTTGTTTCCGCCACTGGCGGCAACAGCCGAAAACCTCTTTGGAAACCTTCGGGCAAAAATACTTAGTTTTATTCTTGAAATATCAGTTTTTGCTTGACAGCTTTTTTGATTTTTTAATTTTGGGGTTAAATCAGAGGGTGCGGATCACATCGCGGTTCACGCGGCGCAGATACAGCGCGCTGGCCGTCAGCGAAACCAGCTCCGCGATCACGAACGCCCACCACACGCCCGTCACATCGCCCGTCATTCGGCCGATGGCATACGCGCACGGGATGAGCACCACGAGCTGACGAATCAGCGAAATAATCATGGAATACACGCTGTAGCCCAGCGCCTGAAACACCGAGCCCGCGCCGATGCCGAAGCCCGCCAGCGGGAAGCTGATCGAGATGATGCGCAGCGCCGGAACGCCGAGGCGCAGCATTTCTTCGGATGCGTCGAACAGGCGCAGCAGCTTATCCGGGACGGACTGGAACATCAGCATGCCCACGATCATAATCGCCACCGCCGCGCAGATGGAATACTTGATCGTCTGCCGCATGCGGTCGCCCCTGCGCGCGCCGAAGTTATACGCCACAATCGGCACCGTGCCGTTGTTCAGGCCGAACACCGGCATGAACACGAAGCTCTGGAGCTTGAAATACACGCCGAACACCGCAACCGCCGTGGCGGAGAACGCGATGAGAATCTGGTTCATCAGGAAGGTCATAATCGAGCCGATGGACTGCATCACCACCGACGGAATACCGATGGCGAGGATGCGGCGGATCGTCGCGCCGTGCGGGCGGAAGCCCTTCATGCTGATGGAGACCTCCGGGTTTTTGCGAATGTTCATCACCAGACCGATCGCCGCCGCGATCCACTGACCGAGGATGGTGGCATACGCCGCGCCCGCAACGCCCATCTTCGGAACGCCAAACAGGCCGAAGATGAAGATCGGGTCGAGGATGATGTTGGCAATCGCGCCCACGCCCTGACTCACCATCGTCAGCAGTGTGCGGCCGGTGCTTTGCAGCAGGCGCTCAAAGAGGATCTGCATGAAAATGCCCATCGAGCCGAGCATCACGATGGTCGTGTAATCCACGCCGCTCTCGACGATTTCCGCGATATCCGTCTGCATTTCAAAGTACGGGCGAACGATCGTCGCGCCGCCGAGCATGAAGACAAGGCCGCAGATGAACAGCAGCATGATGCCGTTGGTCGCCGCGCGGTTCACGCCCTTTTCGTCCTTCGCGCCCAGCGCGCGGGAGAGCACCGCGTTCAGGCCGACGCCCAGACCCGTCGAAACCGCGATCATCAGGTTCTGAATTGGGAACGCCATGCTCAGCGCCGTCAGCGCGTTCTCGCTCACGCGCGCCACGAACATGGAATCCACCACGTTGTAGAGCGCCTGCACGAGCATGGAAATCATAATCGGCAGGCTCATGGTAAAGAGCAGCTTGCCGACGGGCATCACGCCCATCTTATTCTCCTGCGCGGGAGATTCGTTTTTCACATTGTTTTCAGCCGGATTCGCCATTTTCTTCCTCTTCTCTCTGACGGGTTCATATCATCAATATTTCATATTGCACAAGATTACATTTTAACGGCTTATAATCTTCCTGTCAATCCGTTTTCACGCAAAAACGCCGCTTTCCCCGTAAAAGGAAAACGGCGCTTTTTTGGCATATTCTCAATAGAACATCAGATACAGCAGCGTCACGCACAGCCCCAGCCCGAACAGCAGCAGGCCGTAGCTCATCGTGTGGCTCATCTGGCTGATGGCGTCCATCGCGCCGTCCCACGCGGCGGAGATTCTCGCCATCGCGTGGTGCTCGATCCGGTGGCCGCGCAGAACCGTCTGGTTCAGCCCCTCGACCATACCGTCGAACACGCCGCCGACGGCGCGGGTCACGGCGTTGCCGACGCGGTTTTCCAGCTTCTTCCTTCTGGCGGAGAGCACCTTGCGGGCGATGAGGTCGGCCACAAAGTCCGTCAGGCCGCCGAGGAAGCCGAACACCGCCGCGAAGAACAGCGTCAGCGCGCGAATCATCGGGCGATACACATAGGTTTCCAGCGTCGTTTCGCTGCCCAGCCCCGCGAACCGGCCGCCAAGCTCCAGCAGGCCGCCAATCGCCGGGCGATAGATGCGATCCTCAATATCCAGCCAGCTCGGCCAGAGATCGACGTATTCGCGCACGCCGTTCTCCTTCTTCATCAGCTTCGTGCGGATGAAGAGCAGATACACGATCAGGCCGATTGCCAGCGAGATGCAGGCGCCCTTGATGTTGGTCAGCGAGAAATAGTGGACCGCGTGCGCGGGCGCGGCCGCGTTCAGGAAGCCGCCCGCGATATCCGCGATTTTGTCCATCGTCAGGTTCGGCGTGAGCCCCAGCGCCGGCACAATCGCCGCGCTCAGAAGGAGCGCCAGCGCGGAGAGCTTGCCCATATACGGCTTTTTCGCTTCGTAGGCAATCTGCTGCGTCGGGTGCTTTTCCCAGAACAGGCAGATGTAGAGCTTGATCATATACGCGCCGGTCAGGCCGCCGGAGAACAGATAAATCCATTCCGCGCCGCGGTAGAGCAGCGCCAGCGCGCCCATGCCCTCCTCCGCGAGCAGCTCGGCGTATTCCACAATGCCCTCGTGAATCAGCGTCTTGGAGACGTAACCGGAGAAGCCCGGCACGCCCATCAGGCCGACCGCGCCCATCAGGAACGCGAAATGCAGAATCGGCTTTTTGCGTCCGAATCCGCGCACGTCGTTCAGGTTCAGCTTGTGCAGGTTCATATACACCACGCCTGCCGCCATGAACAGCACCAGCTTGAAGAGCGAATGGTTGACCATGTAGAGCAGCGCGCCGCGCGCGTGATCCACCACCAGGTCGTAGTAGGGAATGCGCGCCGTGGGGCCCATGCAGGCGCGGTCGCGCTCCACGTAATCCTGCGTGCGGGCGGGGTTTTCGCTTGCCTCTGCCATCTTCGCCTCCCTCGCCCTAGCGCGTGATCCCGCGGGCACGGTCGATGCGCCAGCGGATCATCTGCACGATGACCACCACGATGAACAGCGCGCCGAAGTAGCCCACGAACGGGTAGATCAGGTTCACCAGCATGCCGAACGGCAGCTGCCCACCCATGAAGATGACGGCGCACAGAAGCGCGATGAGGAACTGGTACTTGCGCTTGTCCTGCTTCTCATCGACGAACTGGTTGGCCACGGTCCATACCATGGGAACGGCCGTGTTGTAGATCTCGGCCAGCAGGATGACGGCGAACAAGAGGCCCACGACGGGCGAGATCT
>ERZ826220.4108-NODE-4108-length-10541-cov-9.621877_pt1 | contig 10541 bp, 11 predicted proteins | sample MGYA00519927_ERZ826220 | MGnify/ENA primary metagenome ERZ826220 (study PRJEB31778, sample SAMEA3449225) | human gut metagenome | biome: human gut; feature: human-associated habitat; material: faeces | place: United Kingdom | collected 2010/2012 ...
GTCTGTTCTCCCTCTTTTACCTGCTGATCTACTTCGTAGGCAACGGTAAAATCGTTCATTCCAGACTGTTCCACATTCCAGACCAGCACATTTGTAACCGTAACACTGGTTGGTATGTCCGTTCTGATGGTATCAGCGTTCAAGTCCTGTAATTCTTTGGTAAGGTATTTACTGATTTCTGTTGTCCTTGCTTCAATGGCTTCCTTGCTGGTATCCCATGAGTAGTAGGCTTTCGCAAAGTTCTTGACGAAATTCTCAATACCGTTGGTATCGTTCAATCTTAGCTGAATGATTTCTTTTTCATGTACCGTGTGGGTGTCAATGGCGGTAAAGTTCTTATACACACCAAAGCTGGTGCTTGCCAGAAGCACCGCCCACAACAGCAGGACAGATTTCTTATGTGTCCCGACTTTCATGGTACGCACTTTCTTATTCTTAGGTGCTTTCTCTGTTTTTTCTTTTTTCTTAAACATATTTCAAGTCCTTTCTATTGTTTGATTCTTCCGGCACAAATGATGTGCTGTTGCCAGTAGGCAGAGGTCAAATCGGTATAGCCGATTGGATTTCCGGCATGATACATCTGATTGTTTCCCACATAGATTCCTACATGGGTAACATAGTCACTGGTATTATAAGTGGAATGGAAAAAGACCAAATCGCCAGCCTGTGCCTGTGACAATGGGATATGCTGGGTTGCGTCATACTGTGCCTGTGCAGTTCGTGGCAGGCTGATTCCGGCTTTTCCGTAGCACCACTGGGTAAGACCAGAACAGTCAAAAGAGGTGTTCGGATTACTGCCACCATAGACATATTTCCAACCTTGATATTTCAATGCTTCATTCATAACCGCCTGTACCGTTTCGTTGCTGAACTGCTTCACGGTCAGATATTGGTTGACCAGCTCCACATAGAACATATTTCCGTAGTTATACCGCCAGCCACCATTTTTACTGACCGCTATCGGGTTCGTATAGGTCACTTTTGTACCGCCGGATTTATTCTTTGCGAAATTCTCTGCAAGGTTGAAGCTGTGCTTTTTCCCGTTCTTCGCCACATAGTCTGCATAGCCACCACCATAGTTATAAGATTGAATGACCACGTTAATGTCATTCATGCCTTTTGCTTTACAGGAAGAAAGCAGGGACGCAAAATATTTACACCCCTGCTTAATGGATTCTTCTGTACTTAATGAGTTTGGCGGTAGTCCCAGACTTTCACTGGACTGCATGACATCGGTAGCCGTACCGCCACTTTCCACCTGTATGATGGCAAGCAGGACGTTCACATACTCCGAGATACCGTTTTCTCTGGCGTATTTTTCTACCATCGGCTGATGTTTGAGGACATCGGCTGACAGGTTCATGCCAGAATAGACAGGCGAATAGCTGTTTGAACTGTCGTCATCTTCGCCGGAAATCAATATCCCGAAAAAGAGAACGATGGAGAAAAGGACAGGAAATATCGTACCTATGATAAGGATACGCTTTAATCTCATTTTTTCCGTCCTTTCTCTGAATGTTTCGTAACAGTTTTACGGGCAGATTTCCCATTGACCTGTGTTTTCTGTACCGTAGATTTCTTATGATTACTGATAGTTTCCGCTACGTTTGGCTGGTTCGTTCTGGCAACCGATTTGACCTGCTGTTCCTGTCTGATGTTGGTTCGGACAGTTTCTTTTCCAGCCTTGACTTCTGCATTTTTTATCACAGGAGAAGTAGCAGGACGCTTCATATCCGGCTTTATGACCGTATCGGTCTGTGCTGTTTTTGGAACAGGTGTGGCAACAGGGCGTTCATGGCTTCTGGTAGCTCCGGCTGTCGCTGATCCATTCGCATGAACTGTCTGCCTTGCTTCCTGTGCTTTCTGTAATTCCTGCTTTTTCTGTGAGATATTTTCCCTGTGCAGGTTACGTTTCTGTGTACGCTGTTCCTGTCGGTTTTCCCGTTCTTCCACAACGCCACGCTTAAAGTCTGATACATTATCCTTTGCTTTCTGTTTTGCAGAGTGGACAGCATAACCAGCCTGTGTCGGCAAGTCTTTCACATTTTCTTTCAGAGAAGAAGCACTGTCACGGACTTTATTTTTCGTATCCATCACAGCACCGACAGCAGAACCGACACGGCTTCCCATGCTGGCAGAAGTATTTTCCCGTTTCTTTGGCGGTTGGTTCGTTGCTGGCTTTCCGGCTCTGGCAACACTTGCACCAGCCACCGCACCTGCAACACTTCCAGCACCGACAGCCCTTGCAATCCTGTGTTCCATACGTCTTGCCCGATGTCGCATGAACACCATCGGTCTACGGAAAATCCGGCGACCTATCTGCTGACTGTCATTAGCATTCAGGCTGAACATACTCATTAGTTCTCCGAGCTTCATGTAGATTCCGGCAAAACAGATTATCTGCAAAAATGCCACCATGAAGAACGGATAGTCTGTGGAAATGTTGTAAAACATACTGGAAATTGAAAATGCCACGGTCACAATCAGTGTGATTCCGGCTCTTGTCATAATGGCATTGAACACACGGACAACTGCCTGTTTCGCCATGTTCTCATAGGTCGGTATCATGGACAGTAAAAAACTGACAGGTAAAAACATGGCATATATGATAAATAGTATCTGGGAAAATAACATCATGCCGGTAAGCAGGAAGATAAAGATTGTGATACCGAGATTGAAAATGAGCAGGAAGAACACCATGCCAAGACGGTTGACGACCTGTGGAATGGTAAGGTTGTCATTGTCGTTATCCTCAATCTCTGTTTTCACAATATTTTCCCTTGTTTCCCCATCTTCATCGGACGGGCTGGCAGATACCAGAGCTTCTACACGGTCAGTCCCGATTTCTTCGGTATCACTGTTCCCGAACTGCAATAACAGCCACGGTTTTTCTACCTGTATCGCAAACAGGCTGTCACGGATAAGGTCTACGCTGTCTTTCCCTTTGCTTTGTGAATCGGGGAGCATGATTTTTGTCCCCAAGTCCAGAGAAGCGGTGCTGATGTCCGAACTGAAATCATTGATTTTCTGGATATAATTGGGAGCATAAGCAATAAAGGACGCAGACACAATGAACACCACCACAAAGTTGATAACAGCGTGAAGTGCCTTGCTGGTTTCCCTTTTGAGAAGCCCTGTATAGGCGGTATAAACACCTACAATCAGAATGATAATGAGCAGGAATCCCACATAGAATCCACTGCTGGAAAATCCATGTTCGGTCACTCCGGCAAGTGTCTGGATACTTTTCCCGATACTGTCTGCCATATCATTGATAAAGTCCAGCTTATACGCCTGTTGCACCACATATCCTGTGGCATTGCTAAGATACAGGCTGATTGTCCAGACAAAATTTGTGATACAGTAAAGCCCGTACTGCACTGATTTTCCAATGCCGTCCAGCCAGTTCCACGGAAGCCATGACCAGCTATTGTCCACATAGAAATCAAGCTGATAGTTGGAAAGCGGATACTTTGAATACAGGTTGTCTGCATTGACCGTATCATCGACCAGTCCAGACGCATGAGCTACCGTCCCAAGCAGGGACAGCAGTACCAGCGTAACGGTCACGGCAAGCAGTACCAGTTTCAGTACATGGAATACCTTTTCTTTTGTGACAGATTTCATCATTCCAAATCCACCTCACTTTTTATCGGCGGTCTGGTATCAAAGGCATGGAGCAGTTCTACAAAGACAGGGTGTATCTGTACCACACCGACACGCCCGTATAAATCCTGCATTAAGCATTGTCCGTTCTCCAAATCCCTCAACCGTTTCTGGTTGTTTTCGTCCTCACTGTCCAGTCCGAAAAACTCTAAGGTCTGTTTGATTTCATTGGTATCTGTGGAGCGGAACGCAAACTTTAAGCCGATGTTATTTTTCAGACTTTCTTTCGATACGTCCCCAGAGGATTGTGTCACGAAATAGACTCCGGCGTTCATGGCTCTACCAGCACGCACCAGTTTATTTGAGAGTGTTTCGCCCTGTGCCACATTTAAGAACGCCCATGCTTCGTCCAAGTCCACGATTTTAAAAATGCTTCGGTCACTGTGAATAAAGTCAAGGGCAAAGGTACTGATAACAATTAAGATGGATACCGACAACAGTTCAATGGTCGTGTATTCCTCAAAGGTGGTATCCTTATCCGGCAGAACCAAATCTGCAACCTGTATGATGTTGAGCTGGTTATCCAGACTGATTGCATTTTCCACCGAACCGTCCGAGAACAGGAGCTGTGCAAAATCATAGTCAGTAAAACTTTCGATATGGTCTGCAATGTTACGGGATACGGCGGTATCCTCTTTCCGCAGTTCCTCAATGACCTGCAACAGCCCGTGGTTCTGATTCTGGGATACCGTGCGGACAGCTTTTCTAAGGACAGGAAACTTTTCGCCATCACGACTGCTGATACCTGTAAGGAACGTCAGAATATCAATGGCAAGACTTTCAGCGTCCTTGACATCTTTCATAATCACATACGGGTCTAACAGCCCTTGATTGCTGGAATCACTGGTAATGTTTACAATGTTGATTTCCTCTGCAATCTCCGGCAGTGTTTCTTTCCAGTTTCCACGCTCACTTTTCGGGTCTAGGATAACTGCCTGTCCACCGAACAGGACGGAATAATACACCAGCAGGTTATTACAGAATGATTTTCCACCGCCAAGCGAACCGACAAAAGCAGAAGCCAACGCATTTGTGACCGTACCTTTTACCCCTTGACTGGCAAGGGACGGTTGCAGGTAGACATTTCTTCCTGTATCCACGGAATATCCGATATAGATTCCTGTATTTTCTCCCAACATCTGGGTAGCACCGAAACCAAGTCCGGCTAAAAAGTCGGATTTCACATACTGGATATAATCATTGATATAACGTTTGCTGGCTGGAAGAAACTCTCCATGCAGTCCCATCATATCTCCGGCAGGGCGAACCAGCTTCACATTCAAATCATCGTAAAAGTCCTTGACTTCATCACAACGGCGTTTCAGTTCGTCAAGATCGGGTGCAGACACCCGTATGACGTAACTTAACTTGTACATACTTTCCTTGCTCTGGTCTAAATCTGTTTCCAGTTCATCGACACTGTCTAAGGCTTCCACCACATTTGAACTTGTTTCATTTCCGGCTTGATAGGCGTGATTGTCCAAGTCCTTTAATTCCTTTTTCTTATTACGGACAGTGGTTAAGGCTTTCTTATTTCCGACAATCTCAACATTCATGGACGTATCCACAGGGAATGTGAACTGCTGTTGCTGGAAATAAAAGATTTCCGATGATGGGAAGTCCAGCTCCCCGACAATGGCATTGACCGTAAAGTAGGATACATAGCTTTTGCTGTCCTCATGTTCCAGACGCAAATATCGCTGGCTTTCTTCCACCACACAACGGGTAGGACGGATAAGGTCATAATACTTAATCAGTGTTTCTCTTTTTAATTTTCTTTTTGGAAGAGGATACTCATAATCTTCATAGGCTATCCCGTCCCTGCCGTAGAGGTGTTCCATCAGATAGGCAAAATCTTTGGCTTCCAGTCGGCGGATTTTGAATCTACGGGAGATTTTGTTTTCCAGCAGTTTTTCCATCTTCGCATAACGGTTGATTTCATCATTGCTCATGGAAACAAAGTCATTCATCAGCGTGTGCCTTACCTCATTCAAAAACTCACGGAATGTCAGAAATACCGATTTTTTGATGTTCTTCAGATTGACTTCGTCCTCTGTGACCATGAGCTTGAATCCCAGAAAGAAACGGTAATCAACTTGATTGTCGCCTATCATGGATACAAGGGCTTCGGTCTGGTCGTCTATCTTTTGGATTGCTACCTCACGGAGCTTTCCAGTGACCAGCTTCTTTGACTGTTCCTGTATGCTTCGGATTGAACTTTCGGTTGCAATCTGTAACGCATGAATCTTTCCCTCACGGGACTGTGCGATAAGCTGACGGAAGCTGTCATGCACAAGGTATTTCTGTTCTGGGGATAAGAATGAATAATTGTACGGTATCAGCTCATAGTAGGCGAACACCTCATTGTCCTTATTCCAGACAAGGTTATTGTCGATATATTTAATCGGGAACATAGGTCACACTCCTTACTGCCGTGATAGTTTCCTCAAATTTCTGCTTATGCAGGTTCACGGCTTTTCCGGCATAAGTCACTTTGGGACGCAGGGCATACAGCACCATCGTCTTGATGTAACTGTATGGCTTTTTCCCGTCAAAGGTTTTCTGTGACATAAACCATGTAAGGGCAACGGGAATCCCGAAATATTTCAAAAACGCACCCTCAATCATGGAAAGTGGCGGTACATCTGCAAACAGAATGATGATAAATTCCGTCAGCACGAACCATGTAATCTGGGTAAAGGTCACAGGGAATGGCAGGTTTACATCATTGATGGCATACAGTACCTTTTCCACGTTCCAGATACTTGTATAACTTCGGATTTTCTTCACTTGTAAATGCTCCTTTCTTCATTTTCCTAACAACAGGGACAGCCGGATTTCCCAGACTGCCCCCAAGAGAAAAGCTGACAGTAGCACCAGTGGCGGTGCTGATCTGCCAGCCCTTAACGCAGTACCTCACAGATACCAGCGTTTGTTGCAATAAATGTCCCCTCTATATCGAGGTCACGCCCGTAGGCTTCATAGTCGATATAGTTCTGTAAAGAGGACGGGATTTCTCCGAGTATCTGTTCTTCATCAATCAGATAGTAGGCTAAATCGGTCATCGTTTCACAGCCGGAATACAGAATGATGTCGTCCTTATGTTCCACCAGTTCTTCCAGACTTCCATAGCAGGATATAAAACTGTCCAAGTCGTCCAGCAGGTAATCCGGTAATTCTTCCAACTGCTCATAGATACGGTTCAGTTCTTCGATGGAAATGTATTCGCTAATCTCCATCGGGAAGTTGTCCGTATCATGGATTGCGTATTCTTCGTACTCTGCATTTAAGCCGATACGTTCTGCAATCACTTCTTCGTCCAACGGAAAAGAGAACCAGTCCCCGACCAGTTCTCCCTCATTGTACTTGCCAAGATTGGCTATATAGACTTGCATATCATCAATCATAAACGGTCACTTCCTTTCACTCATTGTATTCATAAAATCTGCCATGCACACACAGGAAATGTTCTGATGTTTCTTCCATATCTGAACAGTTCCGATGGTATGTAATATTGCAAAGTCCGGCTTCCAGCTCTTGCAGGTTTGAAAACCATTCTCTTTGAATTGCAGGTATATCTTCGTGTGGGATTTCACTCTCTGAAATTGCAAGGCAGACATTATTTAGCAAGTCGAGGTCTGTATCTTGCAGGATTTCAAAAGGAAAATCATAATCACTGATAAGATAACGGTCACTGTCCGGCGGTAAACCAATGGATTGTTTTAATGCTTCTATGTTGCAGGGAAGTGTAAACCACGCACAGCCTGTATCTTTTTCCTGTTCATCAAGATTGATAACAAATACTTTCATTTCTGCCATAAGCAATACCACCTGTCAAAGTTTGAACATACCGTTGTTGCAGAGAGCATAACGTCCTTTTTCTTCCAGTTCATGGGCGTAGGCTTCCAGATTAAAATATTTCTTTCCTTTTTCGGAAAGAGCAGAAAATTCAATGTTATGCTCCAAGCGGTAACGGGCAACGTCCATGATGTTGTGACACTCTGGATAAAACAAAAATTCTTCGGATTCCTGCAACAAATCCTCAACACCGCCAAAATAAGGAATCAAGTCTTTGTATGCCTGCTGAACTTCTGGCTGTAAATCCATGTAATCAAAGTACAGCTTATTTAATCGTCTGACACTGGTTGTTTTTACAATATCGCCAGCAAAAGGGAGCTTCATATCAATGATTTGATAATCGTCACTGTCTACTTCCACACCGACAAGGTCAAAGACCAGCTCATAATCAATCGGCAGGTTGAACCATCGAGAGATTTTATCTTTTGATGGCGTGGTAAATTCAATCAATACGCTACATTCTTCCATCGTAATTCAGTCCTTTCTTCTAATTTTGAGTATGAAAAAAGCAGTCGATCATAACTGAAAGACTGCTTAACTCTAAAACAATATTAAAGCGTTTCTTCTTTTAAATTCTGACTCAAAAGGGATTTTAACTCTTTTACATCATTTTCAGACAAATCATTTTGATTAACAAGAACCATTTCATTTTTTATTGTTCTGATATATATGTAATTTCTGAAAATCCCCCAACATTTAAAGGCGTTCCAATGATTAGTCCCGTTACCAATATCAGAACTAACTGTAATTCCATCGGTATCAAAACAATATTCACGTTTTCCCGAAGTAAGTTTATTATCCATCTTTGAATGAACAATATTTATTATTTTTTTCTGAAATGTATTAGCTCCGTTTATGATAATCCAGATAAAGAAAACTGAAAATAATAATCCAATAATACCATATCCAATACGACTATTCATAAAGCAAAGAATCGTATATATTAACATTATGACAGCCATCACAGACGATAACCCTGTTGCAAATTTACGTTTCTTTACATTTTTATCACTGGCTAAAACGATTTCTTTTAAAATATCTTGTTCTTGCTGTCCGATTTCAATATTGTATCTAACCATAATAAGAATCTCCTTTAAACATTTTAATGATATTAGTATATTACCACAAGTTTGTGTTCAAAATGTGGGATTCTTAATTTTACGCTCCGATAATCTTATTGAATAACTGTAACAATACATCTTTTACGCCGGACGCATTGAATACAAGACCAACGGCTACTAAGGCAACTACCAAGAATCCGATAAGTTTGGAAAACTCACGCTTGAATCCCAAGTAGATACCGATAACAACAATCGCCATCAGCACAAGGCTCTGTGCGTTGCTTAAAAACCAGTTATAAAGGTTCTGTCCAAAATTCATGCTTTCTTTTCTCCTTTCAGTTCCATCATTTTTCGGTCAGACTGTCTGCCAGCCTGTAAAATACACATGGCAATCACGCCAACTGTTCCCCCTAAAGAGAAGAACAGGAAGTCAAATAATAATCGTTGCATTTTTCAATTCTCCTTTTCTAAAATCACATCTTCGGTTGATGTGGTCTGTTGTTCGATTATCTTGTAGTGCTTTTCCGTCAGTTTCGTGGATTTACGGATTTCTTTCAGATAATCAATCCCTGTTTTCGCTGTGATTGTTTCCAGCATTTTGAGTGTCGGGTCAACCTGCCGTTGAATCCAGCGTAGGGTTCTGTCCAGTGTGTAGGGTTCGGGTTTGGTCGTGAGCTTTAACGGCTCTCTGTTTTCCCCGATGAACCACGCCCAGCGGACAGATAATTTCCAGTCGCTCCGTTTCTTGTCTGCTTCCTTATCCACAAAGCGTACATAACGGTTGATAATAGAAAATGCCGTCCGTTCAGCGTCATAGTAAGTCAGCAGGTCACGGACAGCATAATAAGCACGTTCATTTTTCAACCGTATTTCAAATCTGTTTTTTATCGGTGCTTCCTCAATGGGAATCCCAAGTTTGATGTACTGCTCATAGCTTTTTTCATAAACACAGAAGTACACCTCACTTTTCAATGAGCCGATATAAAGCGTATAGCCCATACCAGCCTTGTCCTGTTCCTCATGCTTGACCAGTTCGCCGGAAGCATAGGACTTAAAGGAACGGAACACCGATACACATTCCTCATTCCGGCATTTTTCGGTCAGTTCTGGAATATCCAACATTCCCGTATGGTCATTGATGGCAAGGTCAAGGCGTTTCATCACACCGCCGTCCACCAGAGCGTCCATAAGGAAGTCATACCAGCTCCGTTCCTGTGCCAGCAGATAACTTTCAAACTGGCGACAGCCTTTTCCTTTCAGTTCCAGCAGGACACCTTTTTCTTCATCGGGAGAAGTATATACGAAAATATCTCCGATGTAGTAGTGTTCCGTGTAGCTGTAATGCCCGAAGTCCTCATGTATCATGTACTGGATATTGAGCTGTAAGATGTCCTTAATGATGTGTCCAATATCCAGTGTCGGAAACCGTATCCTCACATAATCAAACAGCATGGTAAGCGGTGCTTCTGGGTTGAATTTTTCCAGAGCTTCCAGTAGTTTCACTTTCATTTCTTCTGTGACCGCCACCTTGCCGGATTCGATACGGCTTAAATGTTCACGGCTGATTCCAGCCATGACCGCAAGTTTCGTCTGGGATACACCGTACTGCAAACGCCTGTCTGCAAAATCCTGTATCCACTCTGTATCATTCAGTGCGATACCCCCTTTACGAAAAAACTGTGACATTTTTTATCCGATGTCACAGCAGTAAAAAAAGCTACCAAACGCTTGATTTCAGCCAAGAATCGGTAACTTTTGTGTATGTTTCCTTGTGATTTGTGCCCCTCTGTTAGATACCGAGGGGCTTGATATATGCTGGCGTGGCTACCGCCACACCAGCAAGGCTAGTCCGTACCTGTGGCTTTCGCTTCGCACGCCACCTGTCCGTCCTGCCTTATGTGTGCAAGTTCCCCAATCGTACCCAAGAAATCATAGCCTTTGGGTACAAGGGGAGTA
>ERZ826220.4111-NODE-4111-length-10532-cov-3.017944_pt1 | contig 10532 bp, 10 predicted proteins | sample MGYA00519927_ERZ826220 | MGnify/ENA primary metagenome ERZ826220 (study PRJEB31778, sample SAMEA3449225) | human gut metagenome | biome: human gut; feature: human-associated habitat; material: faeces | place: United Kingdom | collected 2010/2012 ...
GATGACGTTTCCGAGAGCTACGTTTAAAACAGAGAGCCATGGGGATACGCCCATTGCGATAAGTCCAGATGCAAGCGATAAGGACGGGATACAGATCGACATGCCTACCCAGAGCATTGTGATACTGTAAGTGGTCCAGCTTCTTTCGGATACAGAAGTCGGTGACAAGTCATCATTGTAATACTTGGAAGACTTCAGTTCCGCCAGGGTCGATTCTGTTAATTCAAACAGACCGCCCACTTCACGTTGTGTGTACGTTGACATAAAACACCTCCATAAAAGAATAAATATAAATATAAATTATAACGTGTTCATTATACTATAAACTACAGAAAAATGTAACTAGTTTTTCGTAGTTTTTTTACAACTTTCTGAAAACTAAGGCTGCAAGAATTTTCAGAACCCTCTGTTTTAAATGGGTCTCGCCTTTTTTGCCTTTAAAATATTTTTAAAATTTTTTAAACAAATTAAAAACAGGGGTGAAATGTATTATAATGTATAGGTAGCGAATCGGAATAAAATACAAAAAATGCAATATATTTTTGTGGAGGGAAACATGGCTTTTACGAAAAAACAGGTAGGGCAGATCCTGGACAGGCTGCGTGATGAGTATCCTGAAGCGGGATGTGCTCTGGAGCATAAGAATAAATATGAACTGATAATTTGTGTAGTACTGTCGGCACAGACGACGGACAAGAGTGTGAATAAAATTTCAGACGCGTTGTTCGAGAAATACCCGACGCCGTATGACCTGGCCCAGGCAGAACAGGAGGATGTTATCGATATCATCCGCACAATCGGGATGTATAAAACGAAATCAAAAAATATTATCGCGCTTGCCAAAGCATTGGTGGCAGACTTCGACGGACAGGTGCCGGGTGATTACGATCAGCTGATCAAGCTGCCGGGCGTAGGACGAACGTCGTTTTAGCAGTAGGCTTCGGACAGCAGAGGATCGCAGTGGATACCCATGTATTTCGTGTCACCAATCGCATCGGTCTGGTTAAAGAAAAAGACGTTTTGAAAACGGAACTAGCTCTTATGAAAGTGTTACCGGAAGACCGATGGACAGAAGCACATCACAGCTTTATCTTCCACGGACGAAACTGCTGCAGTGCCAGAAACCCAAAATGCGAAATGTGCGTTATAGCGGATCTTTGCAAGAAGAGATTATAAGGAGGTGTGATTTGAATAAGATAAATCTTCCTGATAATGCAATCATACAAGCTTTGGAAGTTTCCTTTGATGGATTGCATATTTTGGACAAGCATGGGAACACATTGTATATAAATGATGCATGTACTCGAATTGAAGGCACATCAAAAGAGGAAGTGCAGAGCAAAAACATAAGGCAGTTGATTGCAGAGGGTGTTTATTCGCAGTCAGTAACGCTTATGGTGCTTGAAAAGAAGGCTTCGGTAACGATCACACAAACAACTCTTAATGGGAAAGAAATTTTGTGTACAGGGACTCCGGTTTTTGATGATGATGGGGAGGTGGAGATTGTAATCGTCAATTCAAGGGACTTGACAGAGCTCAGTAATCTCAAGCACGAATTATCACTTCAACAGTATCAGTTGGAAAATCTGAAACTGGAGCATAAGAAATACAGCGACATGATTGCTCATAGTTCTGTAATGCAAAAGATTTTGCGCACAGCACTTTCTATTGCAAAAGTGAGTTCGTCGGTGCTTATCACAGGTGAGTCTGGTGTGGGGAAAGGGGTTCTGGCTCGTTTTATTCATGATAATGGACAGCGCGCAAAGGCTCCGTTTGTAAAGGTGGATTGTAGCAGTATCCCTGAATCATTGATTGAATCAGAACTGTTTGGTTATGAAAGAGGAGCTTTTACCGGCGCAGATCGAGAGGGAAAGGAAGGTCTTTTGCAGATGGCAGATGGCGGGACGGTTTTTCTGGATGAAATTGGAGAAATGCCATTGGCAATGCAACCAAAACTCATGAGAGCCATTCAGGATCGGGAGATTCTGCCAGTAGGTGGAAAAGCAACAAAGAAAATAGATGTGCGATTTCTGGCTGCGACGAATATTGATTTAGAGGAAGCCGTAAAAGAAAAAAAGTTCCGTGCAGATCTCTTTTATCGACTGAATGTAGTCCCGATTAAAATTCCTCCGTTATATGAACGCAGAGAGGATATTCCGCCGCTGATTAATCAAATGGTAGATAGAATTAATAATGAATATCAGATGAGCAAGAGCCTGGATCGCGATGCTTTTGATTATCTAGTCGCCTATGACTGGCCTGGGAATGTGAGACAGTTGGAAAATACTGTGGAGAGAATTATGGTCAGTACGGATTCTAGGGTAATAAAAAAAGACGATCTACCAATGGAGCTTATTGCGATTCGAGAACCTTTTCATGAGAGAGTCAATTTAGATGGAAGTAAATATAAAGAACTTTTAGCCGATTATGATAAACGAATTTTAGAAGCTGTCATACGGCAGGAGGGGTCGATTCCAAAGGCTGCAAAATGCTTAGGGGTAGATGCGACAACGATTAGACGAAAGCTGGAGAGATACAAAAGAGAGAGGTAATAGACGCCAGAGTGCGTTTTTGCATGTGCGAGATGCAAAAACGCACTCTTTTTATTCGTGGAAACGCATGCAATTTAAGGGATTGCAGGAATATTTTTTTATTAAGATGCAAAAATGCACGGGATCAATAGGCTGAAAAACTGCAAGTAATGGAATAATTAGTATTAAATACAAGCGAGTTCAAGGAAAACGCAAATTTGTAAAAAAATCATATGTTATTGGAGATGAAAAGAACAAATTGGTTCATAAACTTATAGTTGGCATATGTATTGCAATCTACATAACATAGAAAAACTTTTGATTAAAAATGATATAACAAAAATTTTCTAGAAAAGAGAAAAGGAGAAACGTATTATGATGAAGTATAAACCGATCAATTCGTTAGAAAGTCCGCGCTTTGCCGAGGTGAAGACTTTCATGAGATTACCATATGTTAAAACAACAGAGGGTATTGATTATGCAATTGTAGGGGTTCCATTTGATACAGGTGTAACCTACAGAACTGGTCAACGTTTTGGTCCGAATGCAATCAGAGATATCTCATCTTTAATCAAGCCGTTTAATGTTCCACAGGATGTAAATGTTGTAGAAGAATTGTCTGGCGTGGATTATGGCGATGTACCAGTGAACCCTGGATATATTTTGAATTCTTATGACAGAATAGTTGATACGCTAAGTCCATTAATCAAAAACGATGTTATACCAATTTGTATGGGTGGTGATCATTCAATTACATTAGGAGAATTAAGAGCTATTGCCCAAAACCACGGTCCGGTAGCGTTGGTTCACTTTGATTCACATTTTGATACCATTGATGAATATTTTGGTGAAAAATATAATCACGGAACAGTATTTAAGAGGGCGGTAGAAGAAGGATTAATTGATGTAGAACATTCGATTCAGATTGGAATGAGGGGAACTTTTTATGACAAATCTGATCTGATAGGATCAGAAGATTTAGGATTAAAAGTAATTACAAGCTTTGAAATGCGGGAAATTGGATTGGCTGAAGTGAAGAAGCAAATCAAGGAAAGAGTTGGAGATTCCAAGGCATTTTTAACTTTCGATATTGACTTCGTTGATCCGGCTTATGCACCAGGAACAGGAACTATTGAAGTTGGAGGATGGACAGGTCCAGAAACGTTAGATCTGGTGAGATCATTAAAAGGAATCAATTTTGTTGGTTATGATCTTGTGGAAGTGATGCCGTATGCAGATCCTTCTCAGATTACCGCATTTTTAGCAGGTAATATTATGTTTGAATTTATTTCCTTGATAGCACTTCGAAAAAAGGAAAGGAGGTGAGCACTATGAGTGTGATGATGCAGGAAATGACATGGCAAGATTTTAATGAGAAAAAGAATAATGCTGTTGCAATTCTGCCGGTAGGGTCTACAGAGCAGCATGGTCCGATGCTCCCACTGTCGGTCGACGCGATTATCAGTACAGGACTTGCAAAAATGGTAGCAGAAAAGGTAAATGGCATTGTTCTTCCGTGTGTTACATACGGATATAAATCAGCTCCCTTATCCGGTGGTGGACCAGCATTCCCGGGGACAATTGACATGAACGGAATGACCCTCTTGAACCTGGTAAAAGATATTTTAGAAGAATTGATTCGCGACGGAATCAAGAAAATATTTATTCTCAATGGTCATTATGAAAATGAGGCGTTTATTCTGGAAGCAATGGATCTGGTGTCCCGACAGAATGAGGATGTCACAATGATTGAAAGCAGCTGGTGGGACGTCATGTCAGATGGCGTAATGGAAAAGGTTTTTGATGAAGTAGAATATCCGGGTATCGAACTAGAACATGCAGGTATACTAGAAACTTCACTTACCCTTTATTTTCGTCCGGATATTTGCAAAATGGATCGTTTTGTAGAAGATAGTGTGGACGGAACTCTAGGATATAATATTTATCCACCGTCGAAATGTGAGGTGACAGAAACAGGATTGCTCACGACAGCGAGGACTTCCACGGCTGAAAAAGGGGCGCTGCTTGCAAAAGATATTACGGAGGCATATGTTACCATTATAAGCAACAGATTCGATTAAAAGAATCAGGAGGTTACTTATGAAAGATAAAAAATTTAAAGATAATCCAGTTAATGGAGCAGAAGAACGATTAAAAGATCTTGGGTACAAGCAGGAATTGAGAAGAGATCTTTCTGTCCCGCAAAATATTGTAATGGCTCTTGCCAATGTATCTCCTGTTATGGCTGCATTTACTTATGCATTGGCAGCGTTTGCGACAGTAGGTACAGCAACTGCTTCAGCAACGATTCTGCAGTGTATTAACGTTCTATGTATTGGTTTGATTCTTGGTGAATTGGGATCAATTTATCCGGTGTCCGGAGGGTTATATTCTATAACAAGCTATGTGTTGCCGAAACCACTGGTGTTCCTGGGCGTATTCAACTTTATGATTCAGGCGTTCATTTACATACCGGCCATTGCAATGGGAGTAGGACAGTATTTGCAGATTCTGTTTCCGCAGTTGCCACAGGGACCTTTGGCAACTAGTGTAATATCGGCGACAGCACTGATTGTAGCGCTTTTGATTGGGTTGAACTCAATTGTAACCAACAGCCGGGTAACGCAGATATTTCTGGCCTTGCAGATGATTGTGATTGTAATTTTCCTTTATGTATGTTTTGCACATCCGCAGAGAAGTCTGGGCGATGTGGTGTTCCATCCACAGACATTGGATGCATCGGGAACGGCATTAGTACCGGTAACCTTTGGAATGGTTCTAATGGGAGTAGGCATTATGTGCGCGGCTATTGATGGATATGGGGCATCACTGGGATTTTCGGAGGAGACCAAGGGGTCATGTAAAAATGTAGGAAAAGCAGTATTTGTTTCAGCTGTTTTAACAGCAGTGCTAGTCGGAGCAACCGATATCTTTTCAATGGTGGCAGCTCCAGATTTGCTAGCTTTTTTACAGGCGGATTCACCGTTGCTCTATGTTATTGAATCTTACCTTGGATCCACTGGTGCAGCTATTGTTAATATTGGGATCATCATAGCATCTTTTGGCTGCATGGTTGTCTTGATCAATTATATGGCACGAGTTCTGTGGACTGGCGGAAGGGATCGTTTGTGGCCGGATCCTGTGAACAAGGCATTGATGAAAGTGTCTGGAAAGTCGCAGGTCCCTTGGGTAGCAACGATTATTATTGCTGTGGTAGATTGTGTGTTGGTCTTTGCATCAGATATCGTAACAATGATCACATTTGGAGGAATGAGCGCAGCGGTTGTATATTTACTGATTGCAATTGGCTCTATTCGAAGCAGAATCAAAGATAAGGATATTACCAGACCGTTTAAGATGCCGTTATTCCCGATTCCATCAATTGTTGTTATTGTATTCCTTTGCATTGCGATTGGCTCACAGACTCCATCAGATTTGATGATTGTAGGAATCATTCTTGCCGCAGCCATGCTATATTACCTGTTATATTATAGACCAAGGGAAAAACGAGAAAATGAAAAAAAGGAGAGTGAATAGCATGAATAAGACGATTTTGATTGCTGGATGTGATGGTACGCTGGGCAAAGCTGCAGCAGAGGTGTTTTCTATGCGAGGCTGGATTGTAATAGGAATAGATCAGAAAGAGAAAACAGAAGCAAAGGTTAATCAATACTATGCCGTCGATGTGAAAAAAGAACAGGATTTAGATACCGTAATAAGAGAGATTGAGCAGGAAAGTGCGATTGATGCATTGTTTAATGTTGCTGGTTATGAAGTCAATAAGGACTTTGAAACGGTGTCGTATGATGAATGGAATGATTTATTAAATACGATTTTGGGAGGATCCGCAAACCTCTGCAGATCGGTTGCACCGAAAATGGCAAAAAGAAGAAATGGGAGTATCATTCTGTTGTCCGCTGATTATAGCAAAGAATTTGGAGATGATGTAGTGAATGCAGTAGCTGCTAGTACATTGCATGGATTCGGGAAGAGCTTTGGGGTAGAGATGGCATCCGACAATGTTTTGGTCAATGTTCTGTTCGCTAATACACCATTTGATCTGAACAAGGTAGTGGAAACTGCATACTATCTGGCAGATAAGAATACATATGCAACAGCACAGGTAGTATCCATTTCTGGAATAAACGTGTAGGGAGGTGGACTTGGTGAAATATGCAGAAATGAAAGAAAGAAGAGTTCTCATCACAGGTGGAACGCAAGGAATCGGTGAAGCTATGGCTGACCTGTTTTCTGCAGATGGTGCAAAAGTTGTTATAAATGGACGCGTGTTAAATGAAAAGGTGCAGAAGGTTTTGGATCGTACGGGTGCAAAGGCATCTATGGGGAGTATACTTAATCAGAGTGAAGCAGCAACTGTGGTGCGTAAAGCGGCTGAACTGAATGGTGGACTGGATGTTCTGGTGTGTAATGCTGCGGGAATGAGTATGGCGCCTTTTTTAGAAAGTGTGCCAGAAGAATGGTGGTCGCAGATCAAGATCAATCTATCTGGACATATTGCTTGCATACAGGAAGCAATTCCAATCATGCGTAAAAACGGAGGTGGGACTATCATTCTGATTAGTTCTTTCTTTGGAACGATTGGCTGGAATAATGCTACGGGGTATGGCTCGTCGAAATCAGGGTTAGTGGCGCTGGGGCAGTATCTGGCAAGAAAATATGAAAAGGATAATATCAAAGTTTGTACTATTATACCGGGTGTCATTGATACACCACAGTTGAATGTGGATGCTAACGACTTGAATATTTCTCTGGATGAAGTGCGGGAAATGTATGCAGATGATATTGCAATGAAGAGAATTGCAAGGCCGGAGGAAATTGCAGAAGCTGCGTTGTATATGGCTAGCGACGGAGGAAGAAACGCATTTAATGGAAGACATTTTATTGTAAGCGGTGGAGAATATAGATCGACACCATATTATATCTAACGGGGAGGGAATACTGTGAGAAAATTAGAAAAAAGAGTGGCGGTTATTACAGGTGGAAGCCGCGGAATTGGAAAAGGTATAGCACTGGAATTTGCGAAACAAGGAGCGAATATCGCTATTTCTTATCTTTCAAATGAAGAGGCGGCAAGAGCAACTGTAGCAGAGTGCGAGGAATATGGTGTAAAAGCGATTGCGGTGCAGGCAAATGCCGGGGATGCTGACGATGTAAAACGTATGGCAGATACTGTAGAAAAAGAATTTGGCACAGTCAATATTCTGGTAAACAACGCAGGTACTATCGGAATTGAAGTTTCTATTGAAGATATGGAAGTAGAAGAATGGGATAGAGTAATCAATACAGATTTAAGAGGAGTATTTTTGAGTAGTAAGTATTTTATTCCGCTTATTAAGAAGAGAACTGATGGAACTGTAGGCAAAATCATTAACATTTCTTCTGAGTTGTCAAAAAAGGGTCGTGAATGTTATGGCCACTATGCAGCATCTAAAGGAGGCATCAATTCTCTGACTATGTGCATGGCATTGGAACTGGCCCCAGAAATCAACGTAAATATTGTAGCTCCGGGACCGATCGAAACAGATATGATTTTGGCGGATATGGAGCCAGAATGGGTGGAAAAAGAAAAAGATATTCCGTTGAAGAGACTAGGAAAGGTGGAAGAGATCGCAGCGGCTGCATTGCTCTTGGCGTCGGATGATGGAAATTTCTTCTGTGGTCAATTTGTCAGTCCAAATGGCGGAGCCGTATTCTTCTAGATGATAAATCATTGCAGACAAACCAAAAACTCCTGATCGTCTGGTCAGGAGTTTTACTTTGCTCTATTAAAAGGTGCAACTGACTAATTTCTACCGCAGCAGTGCTTGTACTTTTTGCCGCTGCCGCATGGGCATGGATCGTTTCTGCCGATTTTCTTGCCCTTGACAACAGTTTTGGATTTCTTGAATTTTTTAGTCAGCTCTTTGATCTTGTCTTCTCCCAGGATGTCCATCCACTGCGGAAGGCCGTACAGATAATCGGCCTCGGCAACCAGCATATTATAGAAGAGAGTTTCCGGAACGATCTCAACTTCTACTTCGGAGTTTTCGTCGAAGTTTTCAAAATCATTGCCTTTCTTCAGGCTGCTGTTGATGCCGTCCAGAAATCCCATGAAGATCACAGGGCGGACTTCATATTTTGCAGCAAGCTCTCCCAGAGTTCCGGTCATTTTTTCTTCCGGCTTGTCCAGGATGTCACTGTAGATTTTTGTTTCTGCACCGCTGTATTCTTCCCAGAAATCGCGGAATGTTTCTTCTGTCTGATTTTCGATCAGATCTTTCCACTGTTCAAATAAAGTCATGTTGCCCCTCCTATTTCAAGATCATCATGGAAATGTCGATCACATCTCCCAGGACTGCGCTTCCTGTTGGCAGCGGGCCTGCCCCCTTGCCGTAGAACATAACGTCGTCCACCGCATTGCCCTTTACGAAGACTGCGTTGAACTCTTTGTTGATGTTTGCCAGCGGGTGGGTCGCGCTGATATACATCGGACGAACTTCGTATTTGATTTCGTCGTTTTCATCTCTCCATGCATGTGCGATCAGTTTGATCTTGCATCCGTTGGATCTGGCCTCTTCGATCTTTTCCTTCGTGATCTCTGTAATCCCTGTTGTCGGGATATCTTTTGGAGCCACGTACTTGTCAAACATGAGAGCCATCAGGATGGTCAGTTTGTTGGCAGCATCGATCCCTTCCACATCGGCAGTCGGGTCAGCTTCTGCAAAGCCCTGTTCCTGTGCGTCTTTCAGTGCTGTTTCGTAATCCAGGCCTTCCTTCGTCATCATAGTAAGGATATAGTTGGTAGTTCCGTTGAGAATGCCCATTACTTCTTCAAACTTATTGGCGCGAAGCGGACCTGTCAGTGTTCCCAGGATAGGGATACCGCCGCCTACGCTGGCTTCAAAACGAAGGATCACATTGTTTTCTTTCGCTGCATTGATCAGTTCGTGATAGTTCGCGGCAAGAGCAGCTTTGTTTGCTGTTACCACATGCTTACCGTTTTTCAGAGCGGAAAGCATGAACGTTGTAGCAGGTTCGATCCCGCCCAGCAGCTCGATCACGATGTCTATTTCGGGATCCTGGAAAATTTCGTCAGGATCGGATGTGAATTTTTCTTTTGGTACAGTGATCCCTCTGTCGCGTTCGGTGTCACGTTCCAGTATTTTTACGATTTCGACCTTCGCATTCAGCGTAGATTCAATTTCGGATCTGTTCATTTCTAAAGTCTTGTATGTGCCGGTTCCTATGTTTCCGAGACCAAGGAGTCCGATTTTTATTGTTTTCATTCTTACAACCTCCATCATTACTAAACACGTACCCATCAATTATATACCAAAGAAGAACTTTTGTCTTGTGGTTTTTAGCAGCTTGTTGACTTTTTTTCCGTAAATCGTACAATAATAGGAGAAACCTATATCACAGGAGGAAATTTTATGGCGATCCATATCGTTTTAGTGGAACCGGAGATCCCGCCAAATACGGGTAATATTGCGCGGAGCTGTGCCGCTACAGGGGCACATCTGCATCTTGTAAAACCCCTGGGTTTCTCCATTGATGATCGCAGCCTGAAACGTGCAGGGCTGGATTACTGGCCGTTTGTCAAGCTGGAAGTCCACGAAAGCCTGGAAGAGTTTTTGCACAGTTATGAAGGCAGGCGCATGTATCTGGCGACGACCAAGGGCGTTCATCGTCATACGGATGTGCAGTTTCAGGATGAGGATATGATACTTTTTGGCAGGGAAACGAAGGGTCTTCCAAAAGATTTCATCGCGAAACATCAGGAAAACACCCTCAGGATCCCTATGAGTGCGGATACACGGCTGCGTTCTTTTAATCTTGCGAACTCGGCAAATATCATTTTATTCGAGGCTCTCAGACAATTAGGTTTCCCGGGCTTGAAATAGAAGAAAAATTTTGGTATAATATTTGCATAAGAAATGTAATTATCAAAAAAGATGTAAAAAAAGATGTATTTAGTCAGAGGTGTATAGGTGAAACTTG
>ERZ826220.4114-NODE-4114-length-10527-cov-5.081837_pt1 | contig 10527 bp, 4 predicted proteins | sample MGYA00519927_ERZ826220 | MGnify/ENA primary metagenome ERZ826220 (study PRJEB31778, sample SAMEA3449225) | human gut metagenome | biome: human gut; feature: human-associated habitat; material: faeces | place: United Kingdom | collected 2010/2012 ...
GCCCACGTATCACATGTCGAAAACGCCCCTTCGAATCCGCAAGGAACCAGCGTGGAACGTCTCGACAGAACCGGCTTCTTCGAAGCGCTCGGCTGCCAGGTCATGTGGGGGTTCATGTGCTTGTACTGGCGCCTTCTTTCGGGCGAAAGCGCGCTTCTGGTTCTCACGTGCCGCATGGTATGGTCATGCGTCTTCATCGTTCTTCTGTGCTCGTTCGTCAAGCGCACGAAGTTCCTCGCGCACCTGATCTGCGGCATCCTCGCGGGCATCGGCGGCTTCGTCTATTTCCTGCACGTCGGCTCCGGCTCGCCGTCGCACGCCAGCGGCGCGGAGATGAACGCCATCGCGGCCTCCATCATCGGCGGCACGATGCTCACCGGCGGCGTCGGCAACATCATCGGCACATTTTTCGGCGTTCTGTCGCTCAGCACGATCAAAAATATCGTTTCTTCCCTCGGTTTGGACGAAGCATGGTGGACAAATATCACCGTAGCTGGTATGATATGCTTGTTCCTTGTAATTCAAAGTCTGGTCCTTTCCCGCAAAAATAAGGATTCTTGAGGTGACAAGTATGAAACAGTATTTTCTCGGCATCGAATTCGGCTCGACACGGATCAAAGCAGTGCTGCTTGACGAGAAGCATGCGATCGTAAAAAGCGGCGACTATACCTGGAAAAGCAGTCTGGAAAACGGCGTGTGGACGTACCACATGGAAGACGTGCAGGAGGGCCTGCGCACGGCGATCCGCAACCTCGGCAAGCTGCCGGGCAAGATCTCCGCGATGGGCGTCTCCGGCATGATGCACGGCTATCTGGCCTTTGATAAAGACTGGAACCTGCTCGCGCCCTTCCGCACCTGGCAGAACACCATGACCGGCGAGGCCGCGGACAAGCTGACCGAGGCCTTCGGCTTCAACATCCCGCAGCGCTGGTCCGCCGCGCACCTGTATCAGGCCGTCCTGAACGGCGAACCGCACGTCAAGAACATCGCCCACGTCACCACGCTCGCGGGCTATGTGCATTACCTGCTGACGGGCGAAAATGTCCTCGGCGTCGGCGAAGCCTCCGGCATGTTCCCCATCGACAGCGAGACACTGACGTATGACGCGGCGATGCTGGACAAATTCGACGCGCTGATGGCGAAATACGGTTTTGACTGGAACATCCGTGCAGTCCTTCCGGAGGTCCGGACTGCCGGTCAGTCGGCTGGCCTGCTGACGCCGAGCGGCAGCGAATACCTCGGCGGTCTCCTGCCCGCGGGCATTCCCTTCTGCCCGCCTGAGGGCGACGCCGGTACCGGCATGACGGCGACGAACGCCGTCGCGCCCCGCACCGGCAACGTCTCGGCCGGCACGTCCATCTTTGCCATGGTCGTTCTGGAGAAGCCTCTCTCGAAGCTCTACCCCGAGATCGACATGGTCACCACCCCGACGGGCAAGCCCGTCGCCATGGTCCACTGCAACAACTGCACGAACGACATGAACGCCTGGGTCTCCCTGCTCGGCGAGACCGCGCAGCTGTTCGGCGCGGAGGTCTCCACCGGCGAGCTGTTCACGAAGCTCTATCAGAAGAGCCTCGAGGGCGAGACCGACTGCTCCGGCGTCCTGACCTACAACTACATGGCGGGCGAGGGCGTCACGCACCTCGATGAGGGCCGCCCGATGGTCGTCCGCAAGCCCGAGAGCAAGTTTACCCTGGCCAACTTCCTGCGCTCCCAGCTCTACGCCACGATGGCGACCTTGAAGCTCGGCATGGACATCCTTGCCGGGGAACACGTGGCGATCGACAGCCTGACCGGCCACGGCGGCCTGTTCAAGACGCCGGTCGTCGGCCAGAAGTACATGGCCGCGGCCTGCCATGCGCCGGTCACGTGCATGCAGTCGGCAGGCGAGGGCGGCCCGTACGGCATGGCCCTGCTCGCATCCTACATGGTGCAGGGGAAAGACGGCGAGACGCTTGAAGACTACCTTGCGGACGAGATCTTCGCCGGAGTGCGCAGCACGACGCTCGCCCCCGACCCCGAAGACGCCGCGGGCTTCGACCGCTACCTTGCCAGCTACCGCAGCTGCCTCGCAGCGGAAAAGGCCGCCGTCGCAGCATTCTAAGGAGGATATCATGAAACACTATGAATTCTGGTTTGTCGTCGGCTCGCAGACGCTCTACGGCGACGACGTTCTGACCACCGTCGCCAACCGCGCGGAGGAAATGGCGCAGAAGCTCTCCGCCGTGCTGCCGTATCCGCTCAAGTATAAAGTGACTGCCAAGTCCAGCGCCGAGATCACGCAGGTCGTAAAAGAGGCCAATTATGATGATAATTGCGCCGGTATCGTGACATGGTGCCACACGTTCAGCCCGTCGAAGATGTGGATCAACGGCCTTGATCTGCTCCAGAAGCCGTGGCTGCATTTCGCCACCCAGTATAACCGCGAGATCCCCAACGAGGAGATCGACATGGACTTCATGAACCTCAACCAGGCCGCCCACGGCGACCGTGAGTTCGGCTACATGGTGTCCCGCCTCGGCATTCCGCGCAAGATCGTCGTCGGACACTATACCGATCCGGAAGTCGCCGAAAAGGTCGGCACCTGGGCACGCGCCTGCGCCGGCTGGAACGCATCCCAGAACATGAAGGTCATGCGTTGGGGCGACAACATGCGCAACGTCGCCGTCACCGAGGGCGACAAGACCGAAGCCGAACGCGTGTTCGGCGCCTCCATCAACACCTGGGCCGTCAACGAACTCGTCGCTGCCTACGACAAGGTCAAGGACGATCAGGTCAAGGCCCTCATCGAGGACTACAAGGCCAAGTACGACGTGGCTCCCGAGCTGCTCGACTCCCGCTACGACGAGCTCTTCATCGCTGCCAAGGAAGAGTGCGCCATGGTCAACATGATGCGAGAAAACGGCTGCACCGCCGGCGTTGACAACTTCGAAGACCTTGGTGCCCTGCCGCAGCTGCCGGGTGTCGGCCCGCAGCGATTCCCGTCCGAGTACGGCTGGGGCTTCTCCGCCGAAGGCGACTGGAAGACCGCCGTGCTGGTGCGCATCGGCGCCGTGATGGGCTACGGCCTTGAAGGTGGCGCATCCCTGATGGAGGACTACTCCTACAACTTCACCGCCGGCAACGAGCTCGACATGGGTTCCCACATGCTGGAAGTCTCCCCGTCCATCGGTACCATCGCCAAGCCCAAGCTGGCCATCTACCCGCTGGGCATCGGCGGCAAGTCCGATCCGGTGCGTCTGGTGTTCTCCGGCAAGCCTGGCGACGCCGTCGTGGTTTCCATGGCTGACGAGCGTGAACGTTTCCGTCTGCTCATGGACGAGGTCTCCATCGTCGAGCCGCAGGGTTCCCTCAAGAACCTGCCGTGCGCACGTGCTGTCTGGAAGCCGAAGCCGGACCTCAAGACCGCCGTGCAGTGCTGGATCGCGGCCGGCGGCTCCCACCACACCTGCATGACCACCTCCGTCGGTCGTGAGGCTTGGGAGGACTTCGCCCGTATCGCCGGTGTCGAGCTCGCCGTCATCGACGAGAACACCACCGCCCGCCAGTTCGAGAAGGAACTGCAGCTGAGCGAAATGTACCACCGTCTCAACAACCGTCACTGAAATAACGGAGCGTTGCGCACGTTATCTTCGATGACGCTGTGAGTGTCATCGAAGATGCAATAAAAAAATACGGGCCGCCGCTGGGAAATCCCAACGACGGCCCGTATTTTTCTCTACGATCGCCCCATTCAGCGCTTGCCGGAGTACAGCTGCTGATCGATCACCTGCGCGAACACGCGGTTCACTGCCGGACGCACCACTTTCAGCGACGGGGTCAGGCACTTGTTTTCCTGCGTGAACTGGGTATTTAGCACTACGAACTTTCGTACGGATTCTGCGCGCGAAACCGTCGCGTTCGCCTTATCCACATACTTCTGGATCTCATCGTGAACGGCAGCGACGGTCGCGATGCGGTCGAGCGGAGTGTCTGCGGACAATCCCACGGACGGCAGCCAAGCTGCCAATCCTTCCGGATCCAGCGTGACCAGCGCACCGATGAACGGGCGATTGTCGCCAACAACTACCGCATGCTCCACAATCGGACATTTCACGATCTCCTGTTCCATCGGAATCGGGGAGACGTTCTTACCGCCGGCAGTGATGATGATGTCCTTCTTACGGCCAGTGATCGTAATGCGTCCCTCGTCGTCGATCGACGCCAAATCGCCCGTCTTCAGCCATCCATCCTCGGTGAACGCTTCCGCCGTCTTCTCAGGCAGATTATGGTAGCCTCTGAACACGTTTGGTCCCTTGACCTGGAGTTCGCCATCATCGGAAATGCGTACAGATGATCCCGGAGCTGGTTGGCCAACAGTGCCGATCACATTGTCGGTGACGCGGTTGGCTGCGAACGGCGCAGCGGTTTCCGTCATACCGTAACCCTGAATCATCGGCAGGCCGATACCGTTGAAGAAATGCGCCAGAGACACGTCCAGAGGAGCGCCACCGCATGCCACGTAGCGGATGCGCGGGCCGAGGGCGCCACGCACGGTACGGTATACGGAAGCCTCATACGAGAGATGTTCGGCGGTCTGCTTCATGGTCGGCTTCTCACCAGCCTGCTGCATGTGCGACCAATCGCGTGCGGCCTCGGCAGCCTTGAGGAACAGGCGTCCCTTCCAACCCATGCCGGCCTTGCGGGAGGCCGCGTTATACACCTTCTCAAACACTCGTGGCACGCCCAGCAGATATGTCGGTTCGAAGGAACGCAAATCGGGTAGAAGCGTCTTTGTATCCGGCAGATAGCCGACCACACCGTCGTCGGAAGCAATCGACGCGTACTGGATGAACCGTGCGAAGCAGTGGGCGAGCGGCAGGAAGAGGAGCAGTCGCGGATGATCTTCGAGAATGATCTCATGCAACGCCAGACTTCCCGCGCGCGTGATCGATATGAAATTGCGGTGCGATAGCTCGGCGCCCTTTGGGGCTCCCGTCGAACCGGACGTGTACACGATGGTAGCCAGATCGTCTGCATGCACCGAATCGATGCGCGCTTCCAGCTCCTCGTCGGACACGGTGACGCCCAAGCCTTCCAACGCGCCCATGGCGTTGGAATCGAGCATCAGAATGTGCTTGAGAGACGGGCAGCGGTCGATTACGGAGTCGAGACGGTCGAAGCGCTCGCGATTGTCGGCGATGGCCAGTTTCACATCCGAATCGTTGAGGATGCGCTCGGCTTGCGCTGCGGAATCAGTGTCGTAGATCGGCACATTGACCGCGCCGATTGCGGCCAGTGCGAAGTCGAGCACACCCCACTCGTAGCGGGTGGTGGAGAAGATGGTGACGGCGTTGCCTTTGGCGATGCCGAACGCGATGAGACCTTTGGCGGCGGCGATCACATCCTTGTGAAATTCGCCGGTAGTGACCTTCATCCATTGGCCGGGGGCGGTTTTGCGTTCCGCGATCACGGTATCCTCGCCAGTGCGCGCGATGCGTCCGGTAAGCAGGGAATAGATGGATTCGTCGTCGCCGACCTCGACGGATTCGCCCGGTGCGGTGTACTCGGTGAGCATGAAGCGTTCTCTTTCTCGCGGTTTTTGCGTTATTTCCGCGTATTTCTGCTTGTGATGCGTGCGGGAGCGATGCAAACCGTGTGTCCGCGTTTCCTACCCCTTGCGCACCTCGCACATTCTAAGTTACGGGACCGTAAGTCTGCATTGTAAGAAGCGACAAGAAATATTTCATCAACTTTGTATGAACTGACAAATGGTGATATTCCGTCAAAAATCAAGTGTTTGATGTCGCGCTATATCCGTTCGAAAAAAGGCTTGACGTAACGGTTGCGGGGGAGCTGCCATGCTTCCCATATATCCCCGAAATGACCGTAAAACCAGCGAAATACGAAGAAATGGTGGTGCGAGCGATTTTTATCGAGTACACTCACGAGTGACGCAATTTACCCCTTGCGTCAGAGGGCTGCCTGCTCAACGGCGAACATCCAGCCTTTTACTCTTTCGCCGTTTCGCTGGTCGTGTGGCATGGGCCGCACGTGTGCTTGGTTCGTGTGTTTTTGCTGGAGATGCGTTTGCGATTGCTATGTGCGATGAGCCCTTGACGTTTCTGTTTCCGGGCGGATAGGCTGAATTGAGAGACATGGTGATGCGGGCGCGCAAATTGAACCGCGTGAATGTGAAGGAAAGGATTTCGATGTTTGACAAACGGCTGTTTTCCCTCGCTCCCGGCGTAGGACGGTTGGTTGCGGCGAAAGTGCTCTGCCAATGGATCGGGTTACTGTCCAACGTCGTGTTCGTGGTGACGATGGTGCTCATGCTTTCACCAGCGCTTGCCATGGTGGAATCGGCGTTCGATCCCATGTTCTCCATGGGTGATAGTGGCCTGATTTCCCGCCTGTTCGTCGGCTTTGGCTACGGCGGTTTCAGCGCGGAAACGTACGTCGGATGCGTACTGGCGATCGTGGTCTGCGCGGTGCTGCGTTTTCTGATGATGCGCGCCGCGGCCTATTTCGGCGCGGAAGCGGCCGAGCGTGTCAAACTCGCGTTACGTGAACAATTATTCAATAAAATGCTTGCGATCGGACCATCATATTCGCAACATATCAGTACTGCCGACGTGGTGCAATCTGCCGGTGAAGGCATCGAACAAATCCAAAGCTTCTTCGAATTATTTCTGCCGCAACTGTTTTATGCGATTCTCGCGCCGGTAACGTTATTTTTTATAGTTGCGCCGATTAATATGCTGACGGCTGCTACATTGCTTGTATGCGCGCCGTTGATTGTATTGATTGTTGGCATGGTCGCAACGCGCGCATCCCGAGTATTCAAAAAATATTGGGGAAAATACACTGACATGGGATCTGTGTTTCTTGACAATGTACAAGGTCTTGAAACGCTGAAAACTTTTGATGCGGATGCGCATGCCGCCAAGAAAATGAACGAGCAGGCGGAACAATTCCGTGTAATGACCATGAATGTTCTGCAAATTCAGCTGCGCTCGCTCACTGCCATGGACATCGTTGCATACGGGGGTGCTGCGGCCGGCGTGGGCGTGGCGATCTGGCAGTATGCGAACGGTGCCGCATTGCCGCTTGCCGGCGTGCTGCTGATAGTGCTTCTTTCCGCGGATTTCTTCATTCCGCTGCGCCAATTGGGGTCGTTCTTCCATGTTGCGATGAACGGCATGACTTCAACCAAGCGTATTTTCGCATTGCTTGATACGCCGATTCCTGCGCATGGTATGCAGGAAATGCCGGAATTCGGTGCTTCCGATAACGGTGTAGACGTGTGCTTTGATGACGTGTCGTTCCGATATGTGGACGTGGGCGCGGACACTGCGGCGGCTGTGAGTGTGGCTGCGGATACGGCTGCGACGGCGGATGCGGAAACTGGGGAAACTAGAAAACCCCGGAAAAAGTCCGGTGTGGTTGGTGCTGGAAAAACAGGCATGTCGAAGGATGACGATGGTTCGGTCGTCGCATTGCATGGCGTCTCTTTCACTGCGCGGCGTGGGCAGGTGACCGCCATCGTCGGTCCGTCCGGATCCGGCAAATCTACCGCCGTCGAACTGCTCTCCGGAAATCTTTCCGGATATGAAGGATGTATGTGGCTGCTGTCCGGAAATGCAGGAAAAAGCTCGACGCAACGGTACCAAATCAACGATCTTTCCATTGAATCCCTTACGAGGGAAATCGCCATCGTGGCGGCGCAAAGCCACCTTTTTGCAGGAACGTTGCGCGACAATCTGCTGATGGCCAAGCCGAATGCCACCGAAAGCGAACTGTGGCAAGCGCTGGAGGCAGCACATATCGACGAATTCGTGCGTGCGCAATCGCAAGAACTTGATCTGGCCATCGAACAGGGCGCGAGCAACCTGTCTGGAGGTCAAAAACAGCGCATCGCCATCGCACGCGCATTGCTGCGGGAGTCTGCCGTCTACATTTTCGACGAAGCCACCAGCAGCGTTGATGTGGAAAGCGAAACCCTGATTCTGCAAACCATTCGTGCGCTTGCTAATCGCGGTAAAACCGTGATCATGGTGACACATCGCATGGCGAATGCAGCCGACGCCGATCATGTGGTGGTGTTCGAACGCGGGCGCGTGGCGGAACAAGGCGCGCACGCTGAACTCATGCGTGCCAATGGAACATACACCAAACTGTTCCACGCCCAGCAAACCGTGGAAAACGTAGGAATGCGGACGCAAACCCAACAGCTCACATCCGCAACCGACGTAACTTCAGCTTGCGCACCCAACATGTCCGATTCTCCCGAATCGGACAGACAGCGTACCGAAACCGTGCCTTGTATGTCCGATTCTGGTGAATCGGACATACAGAGTGTGCCTACGTCGCGCCTTATCGCGCGGCTGCTGAAGGAAGTCGGGCCGCTGCGTAAGTACATGATCGTCGCATGCGTTTGCGGCACGCTCGGCCACCTCGCCGCCACTTTCCTGCCGGTATTCGGCATTGCGGCGGCTTTCGCGACCGTCGGCTCGCCCATCTGGAATCTCAGCGTTCCCGCAGCGCTCACCGCCATGGCCGTCTGCGCGCTGATCCGCGGCGGCATGCGCTATGCCGAACAGTTCATGAACCACAATGTGGCGTTCCGGCTGCTCGCATTGTTCCGTACAAAAGCCTTCGCGGCCCTGCGGCGTCTCGCCCCGGCCAAACTTGCGGGCAAAGGTAAGGGCGACCTGATCGCGCTGGTCACCACCGACGTGGAGCTGTTGGAAATCTTCTTCGCGCACACCATCAGCCCGATCGTCATCGCTGTTGTGACCACCGTCGTCTACACACTCGCATTGCTCACCCTGAGTGCACCCTTCGCGGTGACGCTGGTCATCGCGCACCTCACAGTCGGCGTCGTACTGCCAAAGTTGTTCGCGTCGGCGGTGCGAGGCATCGGTCCGGAACTTCGCAAGGAATCCGCTGCCCTCGACGACGAAATGCTTGACGATATGCGTGGTATCGGCGAAATCATCCGCTTCGGTCAGGGTAGTGCCCGACTCGCTTCCATCGCTCGGCGCACCCTTTCGTTGTGGGGCAAACGTTTGCGATTGAGTGCGAAGAATGGTGGTTTTGCAGGATTGGGTGCGGTATTGGTGATGCTGTTTACCGCGATTACTGCTTTCCTTGTGATGACGTTGTGCACTGCGGTTTCCACTGCCGCCGATATGCCGGAAGGCCTGATTTGGATGGGCTCCGTGGATTCGAACGCTCCTGCGTTGGTTGCGGCTTTCGTATTGCTTACCAGCTCGTTTGGCCCGACGCTTGCATTGAGCGCGCTGCCGGCGAATTTGACGCAAACGTTCGCTTCGGCGCGTCGCCTGTTTGCGTTGATGGATGAGACTCCCGCTGTGGTTGAGCAGGGTGCCGAACACCCGGAATATCAAGGTATGACAATGGGCGATGTCACATTCGGCTACGGTTCCAGTGCCCATACTTCCGGCGTCCGCACTTCCGACAGTGCCTCTCAACCCGTGCTCGACCATGTTTCACTCGATGTTCCACAGCATGGCATTCTTGGCATTCAAGGCCCGTCCGGCCGTGGAAAATCAACGATGCTGAAGCTGCTCATGCGCTATTGGGATCCGGATTCCGGCACGATTTCGCTATCGAATATTCCATTGCCTCAGGTTGACGCTGGCTGGCGTCGCCGTGTGCAGACGATGATGGGGCAGGAAACTTACCTTTTTGACGGTACGATTCGAGAGAATCTCACCATTGCCTGCAATTCTGCCGATTCCGCAGCGTCCGCCATCCCCGATTCCGTATTGCGCGAGGCGCTCGCCAAGGCATCCGCGCTCGAGTTGGTCGATGCGCTGCCGAACGGCTTGGATACGCAGGTCGGCGAGCTGGGCGGCCGCCTTTCGGAGGGCGAAAAGCAGCGCATCGGATTGGCCCGCATGTTCCTGCGTGACGCCGATTTGGTGCTCTTCGACGAGCCGACGAGCCGTCTCGACGCCTATAACGAGTCGGTGATTCTTGGATCGGTCAACAATCTAGCTGAGCAGGGGAGTGCCGTCGTGCTGGTGTCGCACCGCGATTCCACCATGCGCGTCGCCGATCGCATATTGCGTATCTAGAGCTCTTCGCAGCATTATGCGGCGTGTGCGGTGGCATGCAGTGTTACGCAAGTACGTGCGCATCGCACCCCTGTCCGCAATGTGGTCGTATGAAAATCGTGCGTCATCCGTATTTCTTATAACGTGCGTCGAAAGCGCTGCCGAAAGGCACTGTGCGCACGAATCGAAAGCAAACAACGTATGACAGGTAAGAAAAGCGGGCGAAATCGTGGAATCGTCGACGGAATCGAAATCGTAAGAAAATGAAACAATCATGAAAATGATTGTCAAAATTTAAGAAAAGCAACTTTTTGAGACGTGCAAATATTCATTTCACATGATTTTGTAATGGAAAATCGTTAGTATCTGTGTCAAGAGATATCCGCTCTGTAGAAGAGTGGAATACGATTCGACGAAAGGCTGGCGATGGCCAACAACAGGAACGAACTGAACAAGAATCTGG
>ERZ826220.4115-NODE-4115-length-10523-cov-1.954337_pt1 | contig 10523 bp, 9 predicted proteins | sample MGYA00519927_ERZ826220 | MGnify/ENA primary metagenome ERZ826220 (study PRJEB31778, sample SAMEA3449225) | human gut metagenome | biome: human gut; feature: human-associated habitat; material: faeces | place: United Kingdom | collected 2010/2012 ...
GGGAGCATTACGTATATAATAAGGAAAGGGATATTTTATGGAAATACACATAGGAGACCGTGTCGCGGACGTGACATTGGTAAACAAAGAGGGAAACCGCGTGGAACTCACCATCGACGGCAAACCGTGCGTGGTGGACATCGTCATGGCCGAAAACGGCAGTTGCTCCATCCTGCACGACGGTAATTCCTATAATGCGGAACTGATTCGCGGCGAAGGCGGAAAGAGCTATGACGTGAACATGTTCTACCGCTCCTACCACGTGGACGTGGTGGACACACAGGCCAAATACCTCCGCATGAAAAAGCATGCGGACGAACGCCAGTCGGATAAAATCGTGGCTCCCATGCCGGGCAAGGTGGTCAGCATCCCCGTACAGCCGGGCGACGAGCTGAAGGCAGGTGACATCGCCATCGTACTCGAAGCCATGAAGATGCAAAGCAATTATAAGGTCAGTTCGGACTGTAGGGTGAAAAACATTCTCGTGACAGAGGGAGAGGCCGTACAAGACAATCAAACGTTGATAGAATTAGAACTCATACAAGAAGCATGAAAAGAGAAAAAAAAAAAAAAAAAAAAAAGGAATTGGACAAGCATGAAAAGAGAAGAACTATATGCCCGGTTTGAGGAATTGGACAAACGGGCTTCGCAGGGTGGCGGACCGGACAAGATAGAAAAGCAACACGCCTCGGGCCGCATGACGGCACGCGAACGCATCGACATGTTGCTTGACAAAGACACGTTCTGCGAAATAGACAAATTCGTGAACCACCGTTGCACCCGCTTCGGAATGGACAAGAAACAGATTCCGGGAGACGGCGTGGTGTGCGGTCACGGCAAGATAGACGGACGGCAGGTGTTCGTTTACGCTTACGACTTCACCGTACACGGCGGTTCGTTGAGCGAGACCAACGCAGCCAAAATCGTAAAAGTGCAGACTTTGGCCTTGAAGAGCGGCGCACCCATCATCGGGCTGAACGATTCGGGAGGCGCCCGCATACAGGAAGGCATCACCAGCCTGGCGGGATACGCTTCCATATTCTACCAGAATACGATGGCCTCCGGCGTGATTCCCCAGCTCACGGCCATCCTCGGCCCGTGTGCCGGAGGTGCCTGCTACTCTCCCGCCCTCACCGACTTTATTTTCATGGTCAACGAAAACAGCCACATGTTCATCACCGGACCGGATGTGGTGAAGGCCGTGACCAATGAAGTGGTGGACAAGGAAGAGTTGGGAGGAGCTTACACGCACAGCAGCAAGAGCGGCGTGGCTCATTTTGTCTATCCGACGGAAGAAGAAACACTGATGCAACTCCGCGAACTGCTCAGTTTCCTGCCGTCCAACAATATGGAGGACGCACCGATCGTGCCTTGCAGCGACGACGCGAACCGCCGTGTGGAAAGTTTGCAGACGGTGATTCCGGAAGATCCGAACCAACCATACGACATCAAAGACGTTATCGAACCCGTTGTTGACAACCAATATTTCTTTGAAGTGATGCCGCATTTTGCCAAGAACATCGTCATCGGTTTCGCCCGCCTCGGAGGACAAACCGTCGGCATCATCGCCAACCAACCGGCATTCCTGGCCGGCGTGCTCGACATCGACGCTTCGGACAAAGCCGCCCGCTTCATCCGTTTCTGCGACTGTTTCAACATCCCTTTGGTGACGTTCGAAGACGTACCGGGCTTCTTGCCGGGTACGGCACAAGAACATGACGGTATCATCCGTCACGGTGCCAAAATCGTGTATGCCTACGCCGAGGCCACCGTTCCCAAAATCACGCTGATTACGCGTAAAGCCTATGGCGGAGCCTATATCGTCATGGCCAGCAAGATGATCGGTGCTGACGTGAACTTTGCCTGGCCGCAAGCCGAAATTGCAGTCATGGGGGCATCCGGTGCCATCAACATCCTCTACCGTAAAGCATCGGAGGAGGAGAAAAAGACGGCTGTGGAAGCATACGAAGAAGAGTTCTCCAATCCTTACCGCGCAGCCGAGCGCGGACTGGTGGACGAAATCATCATGCCGCGCGACACACGCCGGAAACTCATCCGCGCCTTGGAGATGGCCCGAAACAAAAATCAAAGCAATCCGCCCAAGAAGCACGGCAATATGCCGTTATAACCTCAAAACCTCTGCATCCGCTTCACGGGTGCAGGGGTTTTTAATTCCGTGAATAACGGAACTCACCCGGCGGCACCCCTACCACCCTTTTAAATATCAGACTGAAACATTGTACGTTCGGATACCCCAGCAAACGAGCCACTGCGGCCGGTGTGTGCATGCCTTCCGACAATAAACGCCGAGCCGTATCCAGTCTCCTGAACTCAAAATATTCCTCCAAACTCTTACCGGTCTCGAACTTCAACAAGTCGGAAAAATAAGCCGCGGAAAGATTCAGCGCAGCGGCACACTGCGCCAGGACGGGCAAACCTCCTGCCGATAACCGTCCGGAATCAAGATATTCATCGAACATGCGATCCAGACGGGCCAGCAAAAGCTTGTTTTTGTTTTCACGGGTAATGAATTGGCGTTCGTAGAACCGCGTACAATAATCCAACAAAAGCTCGATGTGGCGCGAAAGGATGGTACCGGTATGTGCATCAATCGGATGGTGCAGTTCTTCTTCTATATGCTCCAACAGACAAGTCACTGTGGAAGTCTCTCGCCGGGAGAGGTGTAACGCCTCTTCCTTGTGATAAGAAAAGAAAGTATAATTCTTGATGTGGTTCTTGAGCGAGGTGCGGAACAGCAAGTCGGGATGGAATGCCAGGAGCCAGCCCTTGGGGGGCAACGTGTCCTCCTTGCTCATACGGAAGATTTCGCCCGGCGTAAGGAATACCATCGTGGCCACGGAATAATCATAATACTTCCGGCCGCAACAGCAACAACCGTCCGGACAATCCTCTATCAACAAGATGGCATAGAATTCGAACTTTACGGCATCCTCTTCCAGTTCCGGCTTTTCCAGATTGATAAGGCTCACCTGCGGATGCAGCGTCTTGCTGCCCAAACAATGACAACATTCGCACACGGTCTTTATGTCCAATGTCTTATTATCCTTTTTCACTCCTGTCTTTGCCATTTTACCCTATCCATACGAAGCCTCCGGCTCCGTGTATAACCTTTTTCATACTCATGTTTATCTTATATGTTATTACAAAGGTAGCGGATTATCCTTTCGCTTATATAACCCCAATTACGGATACAACAACCCTAATTACGGATTTCTTTTTTTTGCCGGAGCGAGCCATCCCCAAATCTGTAATTAGGGTTGCAGAATCCGTAATCCGTCTACCCGCAGCAAGCACATAAGTCCCTATCTTTGCCTTCATCAAACCAAACCCTAAACGAAATGAAACAAACGTGGAAAAGCATGCCTGCGGCAATGGCTATATGCCTTTGCGTGTCGGGAAGCCTTATGGCACAAGTAAAACCATTAGAAAAGGATAGCTTTATGGAAAAAAGACTCAATCTGACGGAAGAATGGGACAAGACGTTCCCTAAAAGTGAAAAAGTAGACCACGCGAAAGTTACTTTCCACAACCGCTACGGTATAACGCTCGCCGCCGACCTGTATGTACCCCGGGACGTGGAAGGCAAGTTTCCCGCCATTGCCGTGAGCGGCCCGTTCGGAGCCGTGAAAGAACAGGCCTCCGGATTGTATGCCCAGACATTGGCCGAACGCGGGTTCCTGGTCCTTGCCTTCGACCCCTCTTACACCGGAGAAAGCGGCGGTGAACCCCGTTACGTGGCTTCACCCGACATCAACACGGAAGACTTTTGCGCTGCGGTAGACTATCTCGCCACACGTGACGAAGTTGACGAAAACCGCATCGGCATCCTCGGAATCTGCGGGTTCGGCGGTTTTGCCCTTAATGCGGCAGCCATCGACACCAGAATCAAAGCCACCGTGGCCTCTACCATGTACGACATGAGCCGGGTGACGGCCAACGGCTATTTCGACGGGACGGACGCCGACGCGCGCTACGAACTCCGCCGGCAACTCAACGCACAACGCACGGAAGATTACAAAAACGGAACGTATGCCCTCGCCGGTGGAGTCGCCGACCCGTTGCCCGAGGACGCGCCACAGTTTGTGAAGGACTACCATGCCTATTACAAGACACCGCGCGGCTACCACAAACGTTCGCTCAATTCGAACGGAGGCTGGAACAAAACCTCATCCCTCCCGTTCATCAACATGCCGATACTTGCATACAGCAACGAAATACGGAGTGCCGTACTGCTCATCCACGGGGAAAAAGCCCATTCGCGCTATTTCAGCGAGGACGCGTTCAAGACATTGCAAGGCCCAAACAAGGAGTTATTGATCATCCCCGGAGCCACCCACGTAGATCTTTACGACAATCCGGAAGCCATTCCATTCGACAAGCTCGAACAGTTCTACAAAGAATACCTGAAATAAAAAACGTATCGTCCATTCCGCAGGTGCAATCACCCAACGGAATGGACGATATATTCATTCCCTCCTATTCTTATCAAACCTGCAAATCCCGATATCCGGTCGGCGTACATCCGACACTCTTCTTGAAAATCCGTGTGAAATGCTGCGGATATTGGAAACCGAGACGGTAAGCTATCTCGCTTACGCTACGGCTCGAACCGAGAATTTCCTGCTTGGCCACCTCTATCAGTTTGCCTTGGATGTACTCTTGCGCCGTACGCCCTGTTTCTTTCTTGACGAGATCTCCGAAATAATTGGGCGACAGGTTCATCCGGTCTGCAAAATATTTCACGGTAGGCAGCCCCTCCGACTGCGGATGTCCACCTTGGAAATAAGCATCCAATTGTTCTTCAAATCTTACCAGAATGTCTTTGTTCACCTTGCTCCGCGTAACAAATTGCCGTTCATAAAAACGCATGCAATAATCCAACAGAAGTTCGATGTTGCGGACAATGAGGCGGCGGCTATGCTTGTCTACCGGACGGGTCAGCTCCATCTTGATTTTCTCCAGACAGTCTCGGTAAATGCTTTTCTCTTCGTCGGACAGATGAAGAGCCTCATTCGAAGCATACGAAAAGAAGGAATACTGTTTGATGTCTTGTCCCAACGAAGTACCGCGTATCAGATCGGGATGAAACACCAACCCCTGCCATTGTGGACGGACATTCGTGTCACGACGGACTTCCACCACTTGCCCCGGTGCAAAACTCGTCACCGTACCTTCCTGGTAATCATATAACTGCCGACCGTAGCGCAGGTCTCCGCACTTGGTTTGCTTTAGATAAAGGGCATAAAGTCCGTAGTTGAGCGTGACGTTTGCCGGAAGATCCTGTTTGATTTCCGAAGCATCGACGACCGAAACCAACGGATGCAACGTTTCCACACCATAGAGCTTATTATACAAACCTACCGTGTCGAGCTTGATAATTTCTTCCATATTGAAGCACATTGTTTATGTTCTTGGAAACAAATATAGTGATTTTGCCCTAATCTTCAGCCTGAAATCGTAATATTGGTAAGAATATCCGTAATTCGGGTTATAACAACCGTAATTTGTCTACTCCCCAACCCTGACTTTCTCCCGAACTTTGCATGGCCATAGAAGAGTGCAAGCTAAAACCATCTGTCAAACAGCCCCAAAACATACATGAAGGAAAAGAAGAAGAAAACAGACCATCTGCTCGCCCTAATCCGCGAAGGCCGACCGATGACATCCGGCGAACAGCTCCGCCTTACGGTGGCATTGAGCGTACCCGCCATCGTAACCCAGCTCTCGGCCATCGTCATGCAATACATCGATGCCGCGATGGTGGGAAGCCTCGGTGCAAACGCCTCAGCCTCTATCGGATTGGTATCCACCACCACATGGCTTTTCTGGGGACTTTGTGCTGCGGCATCCACAGGCTTCTCCGTACAAGTAGCCCATCGAATCGGAGCCGGCGACTGGGACTGCGCACGTTCCATATTGCGCCGTTCCGTACCTTCGACATTTGCATTCAGCGCACTGTTGGCCGCAATCGGAGTGTCCGTCAGCGGAGCCTTGCCTCAATGGTTGGGAGGCGACAGCGTCATTCGTAGCGACGCCTCGCTTTATTTCCTGATTTTCTCGCTCTTTCTCCCCATCCTGCAAATGAACTTTCTGGCCGCCGGCATGTTACGTTGCAGTGGCAACATGCGCATTCCCAGTATCGCCGGTGTACTGATGTGCATTCTCGATGTCGTTTTCAATTTCTTTCTCATCTCCCCATCGCGTGAGTTATCCGTAGGCGGGCTGACCTTGTCCATACCCGGTGCGGGATTAGGCGTACAGGGTGCCGCCTTGGGCACGGGACTTGCCGAAAGCGTAGCTGCCGCCATAACCTTATGGTATCTCTTCACCCGTTCGTCCGGCTTAAAGATAAAGGCATGGCACAAAAGCCCATCTCTTCCCGCGCCACCGATAATCCGGAGCACGTCGTCATTTGCGGAGCACAAATCATGACCACCGTCATCGTGGCTCCTCTCGGCATTCCGGCCATAGCCGCCAACTCATTTGCCATCACCGCCGAAAGCCTTTGTTACATGCCCGGATACGGGATAGCCGATGCCGCAACCACGTTGGTAGGACAAAGCCTCGGTGCCGGACGGCGCCGGCTCACTCGCCGCTTTGCTTACATCACCGTATTCATGGGCATGGCGGTCATGGGAATAATGGGTGTCGTGATGTACATCTTTGCCCCGCAGATTATCGGTACGATGACTCCCGTGGAAGAAATCCGCAGACTGGGCATAATGGCACTCCGCATCGAAGCTTTTGCCGAGCCGATGTTTGCGGCAGCCATCATATCATACGGCGTATTCGTCGGGGCAGCCAATACCCTCGTCCCGTCATTGATGAACTTTTTCAGCATCTGGGCCGTGCGAATCTCGTTGGCGGCGTGGCTCGCTCCCACCATGGGTCTGAAAGGTGTATGGGTGGCCATGTGTGCGGAATTGTGCTTCCGTGGAATCATATTCCTGATCCGGCTGAGAGGAAAACAGTGGATGAAAATCTGACCGGAAGCCTTGCACGACAAAAATCTCACGGTTTCCGTAATTTGGGTTGTAACATCCGTAATCCGTCTACCCTTCAGTCCATGATATTGGCGTAACTTTGCACATATATAATAGGTATAGAAACATAAGAAAGCCATATACGACTTCTAAAGTAACAAACTTTAAAAACAATCATACAATGCAACTGATAAAAGACATGGAATTTGGCGGCGAACGCCCCTTGTTCGGCTCGCGCGACTTGCATCTGGACCACGTGACCGTCCGTGCCGGTGAATCGGCCATCAAAGAATGCAGCAACATCATCGCCACCAACTGCCGTTTCGAAGGCAATTACCCCTTTTGGCACGTGCACGGTTTCGTCATCGACCGCTGTTTCTTCGACGTGGGAGGACGCTCCGCCCTGTGGTATTCCGACCATTTGAAGATGACCGACACACGCATCGACGCTCCCAAAATGTTCCGCGAAATGACGGACATAGAAATCGAGAATGTGGAAATCAACGATGCCGACGAAGTTTTCTGGAGATGCAACCGGTTGGACATAAAGAACCTGAAGCTGCACGACGGGCGATACCCGTTCATGTTCAGCCGCAACATCCGCATAGACGGGTTGGAAAGTGATAGCAAATACGTCTTCCAGTACGTGAAAGACGTTGAAATCCACCATGCCAGGATTACCACAAAGGATGCGTTCTGGGAAGTGGAAAACGTCACCGTGTACGACTCCGAACTGAACGGCGAATACTTGGGATGGCACTCGCGCAACCTGCGTCTGGTGAACTGCCACATCACGGGAGAACAACCGCTCTGCTATGCCCGCGATCTGGTGCTTGAGAATTGTACTTTCGGCCCGGAATGCGACCGCGCTTTCGAGTACAGCAGCGTACGGGCCACCATCAACGGACCGATAAGCGGCGTGAAAAATCCCTCTTCCGGATGTATCATCGCCGAAAGCTACGGCGACATCATCCTCGACGAAAACATCAAGGCACCTGCCAACTGTGAACTTAAACTTTGGGACGAACAAACTTGTTTCAGCGACTGCGTATGAAATACGATTTTGACGAGATAATTCCCCGCCGCCATACGAATTCCTACAAATGGGACAGCGCGGCGGACAGCGACGTACTTCCTTTATGGGTGGCGGACATGGATTTCCGCACGGCTCCCGCCATCACGGAAGCCTTGGCCGACCGCGTGGGACACGGCATCTTCGGTTACACACGGGTGCCCGATGAGTATTACGAAGCCGTCTGCACATGGTTCAAACGCAGGCACGGATGGGCCATTGAAAAGGAGTGGATGATTTATACCTCCGGCGTAGTGCCTGCCGTGTCCGCCATCATCAAGGCCCTGACCGTGCCGGGCGACAAAGTACTGGTGCAGACACCCGTCTACAACTGCTTTTTCTCCTCCATCCGCAACAACGGCTGCGAAGTGACAAACAATCCGCTCGTTTACGAAAACCATACCTACCGCATCGATTTCGAAGACTTGGAACGGAAAGCCTCCGACGAACGGGTAAAAGTGATGCTACTCTGCAATCCCCACAATCCCGCCGGACGGGTGTGGACAAGGGAGGAACTGATGCAAATCGGCGAAATCTGCCTCCGCCACAACGTGACGGTGGTGTCCGACGAAATACATTGCGAACTGACCTACCCGGGACATGCCTACATTCCTTTTGCCTCCTTGCCGGAAACATTCACGGGACATGCCGTCACCTGCATATCCCCCAGCAAAGCATTCAACATCGCAGGACTGCAAATCGCCAACATCGTGGCTCCGGACGAAGAAATACGCTGCCGAATCGACAAAGCCATCAACATCAACGAGGTGTGCGACGTCAATCCTTTCGGAGTAATCGCCACCATAGCCGCATACCGCAAGGGGGAGGACTGGCTCGACCAACTGTTGGCATACCTGCAAGGGAATTACAGGTACATGAAAGAATTCTGCACGGAACACCTTCCGGACTTTCCGATTTGCAAACTGGAGGGTACTTATTTGGTGTGGATGGACTGCCGTACACTGGCTACGCCTTCTGCCGAACTGGAACACCGCCTGACCCGGGAAGCCCGGCTTTGGCTCAATGCCGGAGCCATGTACGGCAAGGAAGGCGAAGGCTTCATGCGTTGGAACATCGCCTGCCCTCGTGCCATACTGGCAGAAGGTTTGGAACGTTTCAAAGATTTTATCGTCCATAAAACATAATAACTTCTAAAAAGCTATAGCCCTTTCGTTTTATTCCCTATCTTTGTGGACATGAAGGCAAGGCCCCGACTGAGGGTAGAAAAGCCGAACAAATAAGGTGTTTAACTAAAAAGAAAAACGGATGAAAAAGTTCTTATTGAGTTGCGCGGTGCTTCTAAGCGCAGTGTCCTTTACCGTTTATGCCGCACAGGAAAACAGTAAGGACAAAAAAGACAAAAGGGATAAAATAGAATGCTGTTGCAAAGATTGCACATGCAAGGATTGTACGTGCAAGACGGACTGCTCGGAATGTGCCGGATGCCGCAGAAACGAAGAATGCAGCGAGTGCCGGGATTGCAGGCACGAAGGACATTGCTGTGACTACGACCATCACCGCAAAGACAGAAGGCATCACCACCGCAGGGGAGGCTGTTGCGGCGGCGGGTGTTAATCCCCTTCCGGCATGATCGCCCATCGTAGAAAATCCGTTTGCATGTTGAAGATGATAAGACATAAGAACAAAAGAACATATCTTTCTCGTGAAAGTTATCTTGCTTTTTTGTTCGTGTGTTCTTCTGTCTTATAGGTTTTAAGATGTTTGAAAGCAGAAAACAGGCTGTTTTCAGGTGTTTCTGCGAGAAAAGCATATACAAAAATGAATCTGCGCCAAACGAAAAATCAATCACAGGAGAACAATTTTTCGTTTGGCGCAGATTCGTTTATCATTCTCCTGTCATCAATTTCAAGAGCTTAACACTCTGAAAAACAAGCATAAGCAGAAGGTAAAAGGAATTAACAGCCACGCATCCAAAGGACAGGTCAGTTGCCATCGGGTTTCTGCATTTCCACAAAAGGGCTTTCGTCCCAGTGGAACACATCCGGACTATCCGGCACGGAAGGCCGGAAAGGCTGCACGTCTTCGCGAAGGTGGTCTACAAAAGGCAGACGGGCTTGTTTCATTCCTTCGATGACACACCGCGCTATCTGGTATGCCCCGTAAGGATTGAAATGGGTGTTGTCGGCCAAAGCCTTGTCCTGCCCCGGATAAGTACCGGCCGGATAATGCAAAGCCCTTTTACTTCCTTCCTCGCCCAAAGCCTCAAACAGAACGCGCGTCATTTCCTGCAAATCTATCAAAGGCACCTGCTCCCGTTCGGCCACCCAATGCACGGCATCGGGATAGTCGGCGTGTGTGGGCTGTATCTTCCCGTCCTTGAAAGCCCGGCGGCAGGTCGGGGTCACCAAAACAGGATGTCCGCCACACTGCCGGACTTCGTCAATGAACGTTTTCAGGCTTGTGGCGAAGGAATAATAAGCTCCCCT
>ERZ826220.4122-NODE-4122-length-10508-cov-4.089735_pt1 | contig 10508 bp, 6 predicted proteins | sample MGYA00519927_ERZ826220 | MGnify/ENA primary metagenome ERZ826220 (study PRJEB31778, sample SAMEA3449225) | human gut metagenome | biome: human gut; feature: human-associated habitat; material: faeces | place: United Kingdom | collected 2010/2012 ...
GAGCGAACTATGGAGTCCATTATGGGCAGCATGGCGTTTATATTTTTGCCGTCCTCCTCGGATATAAACTCGCCGGTGTCATCTGCTTCGGTGGACGCAGTCTGGCCGCCCTCGGTACCGGGAGTTACGGGATCCATGGCGGTCTCCTTGGGCGCGCAGGCCGCGGCGCACAGCATTACGGCAATTATTACAGCTAAAAGCTTTTTCATTGTTTCCTCCTTAACAAAAACAAAAGATGAAGGGGACACCTCATCTTGCATTATAACACCCAAAACAGCGGCAGTGTTTTAATAATCCGTTAAGAGTTGGGCAGCTTTTCTATCGCCTTTTTGAACTGCACCGAGAACAGTATGGCGGTAAAGGTCACGGCGATAAAATCCGCAGCAGGTTCCGCCAGATACACAGCCATGGCCTTATCCGCCGGGAACAGGGAGGGCATGAGGTATATAAGGGGCAGGAGCAGCACGAATTTTCGCACCACCGCAACCGCTATGGAGGACCTTGCGCTGCCTATGGCGGTAAAGGTCATCTGGCAGGCTACCTGTATGCCGAACATGAACATCACCGCGAAGTAGCGCCGCATCGCCGCCTGTGTAAATGCCGCAAGCTCCGCGTTTGGGGTGAAAAGGCCCGTAAAGGCTTGCGGGAACAGCATTATTATGAGCCACAGCGCCCCGGCATATATCAGGCTGGATCTTAGCAGCAGCTTGAAAGCGCCGCGTACCCGCCCTGCATCCTTTGCGCCGTAGTTGTAGCTCACTATGGGCTGTGCGCCCTGGCCCAGGCCCTGAAGGGGCAGCATGGCGAACATGTTTATGCTGGAGAGTATAGTCATGGCTCCCACAGCTATGTCGCCGCCGTATTTAAGCAGCGACGTATTAAAGCTTACGGATATTATGCTTTCGCTGGACTGCATTATGAAGGCCGCGAGGCCCAGCGCGAGGCAGGGAAGTATGACCCCGGCCTCAAGGCGCATATTTTCCTTTTTGAGCCGCAGTATGGTTTTTTCGCCCCTAAGAAAGAGCAGCACCCATAAGCAGGATATGCACTGGGAAATGACCGTGGCCAGCGCCGCGCCCCGCACCCCCATATCAAGGCCGAATATGAACACGGGGTCAAGGATTATATTGGATACGGCACCTATCAGCACGGTGTACATGCCGGTCTTGGAAAAGCCCTGGGCGGTTATGAATGCGTTCATGCCGAGGGTGAGCTGCACGAATATCGTCCCGAGGGCATATATGTCCATGTACCCTGCGGCAAAGCCTATGGTATCCGGGCTCGCGCCAAAGGCGAGAAGCAGGTCCCTATCCCATATCAGGAGCGCCGAGGTGAGTATAGCCGATATTATTATCTGCAATATAAAACAGTTGCCGAGTATGCGCTCTGCGGCGCTGTTGTCGCCGCGGCCCATGGCGATGGATGCCCGGGGAGCGCCGCCCATGGATACGAGGGCCGCGAATGCGGACACCACCATTATGATCGGCATGCACACGCCCACGCCGGTCAGCGCGAGGCTGCCGATGTCCGCGATGTGGCCGATGTAGATGCGATCCACGATGTTGTAGAGCATGTTGACCAACTGGGCGATGACCGTCGGAATGGCCAGCCGCATCAGCAGCCTGCCGACCGGCTCCGTGCCCAAAAACGCCTGATCTCTGGTTTGCATATCAAACAGATCCTTTCTCGTTGATGTTTCGAATGTTTTCCGTGATGACGCTCAGGCAGTGCTGCCCCGCCGCCAGCTCCTCGGGCGACAGCCCCTCCAGCATGCGCGCGGTGAACGCCGCCTGACGCGCCAGCCCCTTTTCCACCACGGGCGCGGCCGCCTCCGTCAGCACCAGCCGGCATTTGCGCCGATCCCCCGGCACGCCCTCGCGCGCCAGAAAGCCGAGCTGCACCAGATTCTCGATGTAGAGCGAAACCAGCGCGGGCTTGAGCTGGCGATAGGTGCAGATATCCCGCGCGGTATCGTAGCCGGGGTTGTTGTGCAGAAACAGCAGGATATCCATCGCGGTCTGCGCGACGCCGGTTTCCTTGCAGAGCGAGCGCATCTGCGCGGCGTAAGCGTCCTCCAGACGGCGCGCCATCACATAAAACTGCGACGCAGTCATCATGTTTCCGTCGTCCCCTTCCCTTCAAAGCGATATTTCAAAATTGAACATTTCAATTATAGACAGATTGATTCCGTCTGTCAAGCGCAAATCCCGCTCCTTTTTGACGATTTGCGGAAAGGCTCTGCCTGTTTTTGTTATAACGCGCTAACCGTTATTCCCCGCAAAAAAGCGCAAACGGATTGACAAACGCGCCCTGCCTGTGCTATGCTGATCCCCGTTAAAAGGGAGTAGTTGAAAAGGCATGGTCAACAAGCCCCGGCTCGTCCGCCGGTGGTCATGCGCCTATCAAAAATAGGTAATGAGACTTTTAGCACATCACATAGGCTGATGGTGCGGAAAGTCTTTTTTTGTACGATCAAATGCCTGTAACGCTCGTTTAGGGAAAGGGAGAATCGTCATGGCCATCAATTTTACGGGCTCCAACCTCTTCACCGTCCTGCTGCTCTTTGCGGCCGGGCTGATCTTTATCATCAAGGGCGGCGACTGGTTTGTGGATGCCGCAACGTGGATCGCGGAGGCTTTCGGCATCCCGAAATTCATCGTCGGCGCAACGGTCGTCAGCTTCGCCACCACGCTGCCGGAGATGCTCGTCTCCGTCTTTGCGGCGCTCGAGGGCAACGCGGATATCGCCGTGGGCAATGCGGTCGGCTCTGTGACGGCGAACACCGGCCTGATTATGTGCCTGTCGCTGGTCTGCATGCCCTGCCTGATGACGCGCAAGCAGTTCGGCTTCAAAGCCTCGCTGCTGCTGGCGACGATCGCCGTGCTGTTCGCGTTCACGCGCAACGGCCAGCTCTCCGTCGCGCAGAGCGTCGTCATCCTGCTCTTCTTCGCCGCGTTCCTCGCGGAAAACCTGATGGCAGGCAAGCGCGAGCACGGCACGGAGAACGCGGAAAACCGTCCGCAGATGACCGGCAAGGCGCTGGCGTGCAACCTGCTCGGCTTTGTGCTCGGCGCGGCGACCATCGTGCTCGGCGCGCAGCTCCTAATCGACAACGGCTCCGCGCTGGCGAAGATGATCGGCGTGCCGGATTCCATCATCGCCGCGACGATGATCGCCATCGGCACCTCTCTGCCGGAGCTGGTGACGACCCTCACCGCCATCCGCAAAAAGGAATCCTCGCTCTCCGTGGGCAACATCATCGGCGCCAACATCATGGATTTGACGCTGATTATGCCCCTGTGCTCGCTGATTCAGGGGCGCGCGATGCTGGTTGAGCGTCAGGGCATGCTGCTGGATATTCCGGCCTGCCTGATCATCACGGCGGCGGCGCTTGTGCCCGCGCTGATCAGCGGCCGGTTCAAGCGCTGGACGGGCTTCCTCATCGGCGGGCTGTACATCGCCTATCTGGCCGTCATGTTCACCTGCTTCGGGGTATAAACGGGTTCATTCACCTCCGCCCGCGTCTGCAAAGCGTCAAAGTCCTGCACACGCGGGCGACTTTACGCCATTTTTCATACGCAAAAAAGGCCTCCTGCTGCGGCGCTGCAAGCGCGGCAACGGGAGGCCTTGTCTTCTATCGGCGGGGAATATTTTTCTCACAGCCCCAGCATCGAGGTGGCGATGAGGAAATAGATCATCAGCGAGCAGGCATCCACGATGGTGGTAATCATCGGGCTGGCCATCACCGCCGGGTCAAAGCCGAGCTTCTTCGCGCCGATCGGCAGCAGACAGCCAACAATCATCGCGATGATGACGGTGCAGAACAGCGTCACGGACACCACGGCGGCGATCATCATGCTCGTGCTGGTGAAGATGATGATGCGCAGGAAGTTGACCAGCGCCAGCGCCGCGCCGGAGACGATGGCCACGCCGATTTCCTTGGCCAGCACGTGCGGCCAGTCGCGCAGCTCGATTTCGCCCAGCGCAAGGTTGCGGATGACGGTAACGGAGGTCTGGCTGCCGGAGTTGCCCGCGCTGTCCATCAGCATCGGGATGAACGCGGTGAGCAGCACCGCGCCGGAAAGCAGCGTTTCAAAATGGGTGATGATGGTCGAGGTGAACGTCGCGGAGATCATCAGCAGCATCAGCCACGGCAGGCGATGCGCCACCAGACTCCAGACGCTGGTTTTCATATAATCCTCGTCGCTCGGGATGATAGCGGCCATCTTCTTGATGTCCTCGGTGTTCTCATCCTGAATGACGTCAACGATATCGTCGATGGTGATGATGCCGACGAGGCGGCCTTCTTTATCGCAGACGGCGATGGAGGTCAGGTCGTAACGGCGGAAATCGTCGGCAACGGCTTCCTGATCATCCGTGGTGGCGGCGCTGACGATATTGGTATCCATGATATCGCGGATGCAGGCGCTTTCCGGCGCGATAATCAGCTTGCGCAGGGAAACCTGACCGACGAGCTTGCGCTGGTCGTCGATGACATAGCAGGTGTAGACGGTCTCCTTGTCGATGCCCGTGCGGCGGATGTAATCCATCGCCTTGCGCACGGTGAAATAGTCGTGCAGATCGACATATTCAATGGTCATCAGGCTTCCGGCGCTGTTTTCCGGATAATTGAGGAACTGGTTAATGGTCTTGCGCGTGCCCTCGTCGGCGTTCTGCAAAACCTTTTTGACGACGTTGGCGGGCATTTCTTCCAGAAAGTCCACCGTATCATCCATGAACATATCGTCCACCAGCGCCTTCAGTTCGGCGTTGGTCGCGCTTTCGGCGATGAGCTGCTGCTGCTCGCTGGTCATGTAGGAGAACACGTCGGAGGAGATATCCTTGGGCAGCATGCGGAACACGCGCAGCACGCGCCCCTCGTCCTCGATTTCCTCCAGCCCTTCGGCGATATCCACCGGCGGACATTCCGTCGCCTTCTGCTTAAACTCCTGGAGCCTGCCTTCTTCCAGCAGCTTGATCATTTCCATAAATTCCTTGCGGATTTCTTCTTCCATGGGGGATTCCTCCTATTCATTTTTCGTCGTTCTGCTTTGCGAAAAATGCAGGTTTGCCCCAAAAACGGCATAAAAATGCGCGCGGCAACAGACCGCGCGCTTCCGTTTTACAAATCCGCTTTATGCGTGAATCGGAAGGAGCGACGCAGCCTGTTCCCGTCGTTCTCGGGGTTTGCCCGCAAGGCTACTGGGATAGTCGTCCACGTCGTTCACCTCCGAATAGTATGCTGGATCGAATCGATCCGATGGTTTGCGTTTCCGCATCCCTTTTGAGCCATGCTTACAATACCGCGATTTTTTCCCGTTGTCAAGGCAAAAAAACGAATCTGCGGGGATTGTAAAAAAGATTTAATACAGTTTGTTTGGACAGGCGTCCGACGACGCGTCTTACACCTGATACGCCCTTCCCGCGCGCACCAGATAGAGCACGCGCTCCCGAACGGGCAGGCCCGTGATGCCCGCAAGCGCCTGCGCGTACAGCTCCAGCTGCGGCCTATGGCGCTCGATCGCCCCGGCGGCGTCCGCGTCGGTCTTGTAATCCACCAGCACCCACGCGCCGCGCTCGATAAAGCAGCAGTCGATCACGCCCTGCAAAAGCTGCGCGCCGTCCTCGGTCTCCCGGCGATAGGTGAACGCCCATTCGCGGTGCAGCTCCCCGGCGGCCAGCATGCGCACGCCCAGCGGCGAGGCGAACAGCCGCACGAGCAGGCGCGGATGCACGGCGGCCAGCTCGTTTTCGCTGACGACGCCCTTTTCCAGCAGCGCCGCGCGCTGGCGGTCGATCTCCGCCGCGAGGTCGCGCGTCGCCCGCAGCGCGTCCAAATCGAGCATGCGCATCATGCGATGGAACGCGGTGCCGATCTGTGCGCCGGTCATCTGCTGCTCCTCCATGAAGCGCGGCAGGCGCATCAGCGGCGCGTCCGGCAGGGGCTCGTCCTCCTGCGCGGCGCGCTTTTCATCGCGCAATACGGCGCTGACCGTCGTTTTTCGCACGGCGGTTCTGACCCCCGGTTTGAAATTCATCAGGCGGGTCAGCGCCTCGTCCTTCGGCGCGGCGGCCAGCTCGGCCAGCAGGCGCAGCACCACGTCTTCCGTGCGCCGGGGCAGTTCGCCCGCCGCGCCGCCGACATGGGCGAACACGCGCCACGCGGAATTCCCCAGCCGAACGGCCTCTTCCCGGATGGTCAGACTCGCCCCGGCTTCGATCAGCGCGGGCGCGATCATGTCAAGGCCGGTATGCATCTGCGAAATGTCCGCGCCCCGCCACGCTTCGGGCGGCTTATCCCCGGCGACGCTGCCGACCAGAATCAGCCGCTCCCGCGCGCGCGTCAGCGCGACGTAGAGCACGCGCACCTCCTCGGCGAGCTGCTCCCGCTGCGCTTTGACGCGAATCGCGCGGCGCAGCAGCGTGTCGCGTTCGCTGTTCATCTCCGTGTCCACGCACGGCAGACCCACGCCCAGCTCCGCATCCATCAGCACCCGCGCGCGCAGGGATTGCCCGCTCATCCGCCGCCCCAGCGCCAGCACAAAGACGACCGGAAATTCAAGGCCCTTGCTCTTGTGCGTCGTCATCATGCGCACCACGTCCTCGCTCTCGCCGATGGCGCTGGCGCTCATGCTGTCGCCGCCCGCGCGCAGCCGCTCGGCATAGCGCAAAAACGCATGGAGCGATCCGCCCTGCGTGCTGGCGAATGTCCGCGCCCGCGCGGTCAGCAGGTGCAGGTTCGCCTGCCGCGCCGCGCCGCCCGGCAGCGCGCCCGCCCGCGCCAGAAAGCCCGTTTCGGCATAGATGCGCTCGATCAGCCGATCTACGCCCTGATTGCGCGCACAGAGCCGCCAGCGCGCGCGCTTTGCCTCAAACGCGCGCAGCTTCTCGGCCAGCGCGTCGTCCATCTCCTCGCGATAGCGGCGCACCGCCTCATGGTAGGGCGTTTTGACGTCCGGCGTATAAATCCGAATCTGCGCCAGCTCGCTCTCCTCAAGCCCCAGCGCCGGGCCGCGCAGGGCGGCGAGCAGCGGCTCGTCCCGCGCGCCGTTCTCGATGGTCTGCAACAGCGCCGTCATGGCGCGAATCTCCGGGATATCGAAATACCCCTCGCCCGCGTCGCAGAACACCGGAATTCCCTCCGATTCCAGCATCTGCGCGGCCAGCGGCGCGCTCCCGCGCACCGCGCGCATCAGCACCGTCATGTCACGATAGCGCAGCGGCCTTTCCGTCTCGGTTTTCGCGTCGTAAAACGGCGTGCCGACCAGCTCGCGGATGCGCGCGGCGACAACCTTCGCCTCCCGCTCGACGGCGGCCAGCTCCCGCTCCGCGTTCTCGTCCTCCTCCGCGCCGTCCTCGCCGGGCTGATAGAGCACGTGCAGCTCCACGGGCGGGTCGTCCTCCCGCGCAGGCAGGCCGCAGAAGAGCTTTTCCCGCTCGTCGTACTCGATTTCCGTCTCCTCCGCGCGCATGATGCGGCCGAAAACCGCGTTTGCCGCCTCCAGCACGTTCGCGCGGGAGCGAAAGTTTTTCTGCAAATCAATGCGCCGCTCTTTTTCGCGCTCCGGCTTGTCAAACCGCGCCGCTTTTTGCAGAAACAGCGACGGCTCGGCCTGCCGGAAGCGATAGATGCTCTGCTTCACGTCGCCGACGAGGAACAGCCCGTCCTCCCGCGCAAAGCTGCCGACGATGGCCTCCTGAATCGCGCTGGAATCCTGATATTCGTCGATGAACACATAACGGTATTGCGCGCGGAGCGACGCGCGCACCTCGGGCAGCGCCAGCGCCGCGAGCGCGTTGTGTTCGAGGTCGTTAAAATCCATCATGCCGCGCTGGCGCTTGGCCGCCGTGTAGAGCGCGTCATATGTCTTGGCCAGCTCGGCCAGCCCGTCCAGCGGCGCGGCCGTCATGCGGATATCCGCCGCCGCGTCCTCCAGCGTCAGCGCAAAGGCCGTCTGCACATCCGCGACGGCCTTTTTGAGCGCGTCGCGCCGCGCCTTCACCCGGTCGGCGATATCCTCGTCGAACAGATCCGTCTTTTTCTTTCGCCCCAGCGCCGCGAACGTCACGCCGTGCAGCGCGTCGTGCAGCGCGGCATAGCCGTCCGCCGCCGCCGCGGCCAGATCCGCCGTGAGCTGCACATCCATGCCGCAGGCCGCCGCGTAATGCAGCGGGCCGTTTTCCCCCTCGCAGAGCGCCAGCGTCTCCCGCGCGTTGGCGCAGAGGCGCTCCAGCCTGCGCCCCGCAAAATCCGCCAGCAGCCGCGCGGCGGGGCTTTGTTCAAACGCCTCGCCCGTCAGGCGCACCGTCTCCTGCGCGCGCGCAAGGAACGCCCACGGATCGGGGCGCGTCATCATAAACCGATGCAGCGCGAACGCCAACTCGCTCAATTCCTCCTGCGTATAGCACCTGTCCGCCGCGAGGAAAGCGTCGCTGCCCACCTCGTAGCAGCTATATATCGCGTCCTCCATCGCCTGATGGCTGAGCACGCCGCACTCCTGCTCGTCGCCGATGCGAAAGCCGGGGTCGATGGAAAGCGCCTGAAAGTGCTCGCGCAGCAGGTTGCCGCAGAACCTGTGCAGCGTGGAGATGCTCGCGCGGGAGAGCGCCATCACCTGTTCACCCAGCGCCGGATCCTCCCGCGCGGCCTTGCCGAGCGCCTCGCCGATGCGCTGACGCATTTCGCCCGCCGCCGCGTTGGTAAACGTGACGACCAGCATGTTTTCAATCGGACAGCCCTCGCGCACGAGCTGCACGATGCGCTCCACCAGCACGGCCGTCTTGCCCGAGCCCGCCGCCGCGCAGACGATCAGGCTGTGCCCCCGGTCGGCGATGGCGTCGCGCTGCTGCTCTGTCCATTTCGGCATGGTGATTTCCTCCCCCGGCATTCAAAATATGGCTCATTGCCATTATAGCACAAAAAAGCGCCTCTCTTAAAGAGAGGCGACAGACTGTTTTCAAATGTGTATGGCCATCAGTCCGCGTTCTTCCTGCGGTCGGCAAGGTTTTTCAGCAGCACGCCGCCACTGACGGCCAGCAGCAGCAGCCAGAGCGCCACACGGCTGTCATCGCCCGTCTTCGGGAGGTCTTTGATCGCCTCTTTACCGGGCAGTTTCTCGATCACCGTCTGCTCAAGCGTGATTTCGTGCGCGGCTTTCGCGTCACTGTAATACTTGCCGCACTTTTCGCAGTGCCAGTATTCGATATTGCCCGCGCTCTCCGCCGTCGCCGCTTTTGCGCTGGTGTGCTTCAGGTCGGTATGGTTATCCGGTGCAACGCTTATTTTTTCACTCACGACTTTACCGCACTTATAACAGGTATGAAGAACTTCCCCTTCTTTGGTGCAGGTAGCGCTTTCCTTAACAACATCATTTTCTGCGTTGTAATCGTGAGTTTCGTGATAGCAGGCTTTAAAGGTGATATTCAAGTCCTTTGTAACATTCGGAATAGAAAAGGCAACAGGTTTTCCGTATCCATCGTAGGAATAAGTGAAGTCAGTGCCCAGTTTCAAACCAATTCCGTCATTACCTGCAACGGACAATTCCTTATAGGTAAGCCCCCATTGCTCCGTGCCAACATAATATTTTTCATTGGCAAGGTAAAGGTTAATACTGAAATTCTCGCCTTTTCTCAGTTTGTAAGTTGCATTCTCCAACGGAGCAAACCCTGTCGTATCCACAAAGGTTATAAGGCAAAATGTGGCTTCCTTTTCAAAGGCAGCATAAAATGTCTTGTTTTCCGTTACCGTTCCCAATGAAGAAAGCGCATACGGTGAATTCTTATTTGCTGACCATCCGACAAAAGTATAGGTATAATCTTCGTCTTTGATGACAGGTTTGTTGCCTTGGAATGTAATCTCTGTTCCATAATAGCCTTTATAGCTATACAGAGTTTCGCCTCCATCATATGACTTGAACGCAATATCATATTGATTTCTTGCGTAATAGAGGGACAATTGCAGTTTACCGTCTCCGGTTATTGTGCCGCTGTCAGATGATTTGGCACCATCATATGAAAAACCATTTTTAGTGTATGCGGAAGAAGGTACAGTTGCTGTTGCATCTGTCTCACCAGCTTCGGTTCTTGTTATGTCCGGAACTTCCTTATATTGCCCATTTACATCCATATAATAGATGTTTACTGTGTAGGGTGTATTACCATTTGCTTTCCATTTTGCTGTATATGCTTGATTTCCAACAGTTCCTTTTGTAATCGTGACGGTAGAATATACATCCGATGTACCGCCTGCTACCCAACCGATAAAATCGTACCCCGGTTTTGTTGGAGTAGGTAGTGTAAAATCGTCACTTTCAACATTGAAAAGTGAATATAATACACCGTCACCCTGCTTAATTTCAGGTGTTGTAATCTCATTAGAAAATGTTCCGCCATTTAGGTAGTAAAACACATATTGCTGTTTCGGCCGCCAGTGCGCAGTCAATGTTATATTGGATTCCCAATGTGTATGCGAGGCAGGATTTCATTCTCGTAAGCTGCTATCTCTTGCG
>ERZ826220.4129-NODE-4129-length-10495-cov-3.279215_pt1 | contig 10495 bp, 10 predicted proteins | sample MGYA00519927_ERZ826220 | MGnify/ENA primary metagenome ERZ826220 (study PRJEB31778, sample SAMEA3449225) | human gut metagenome | biome: human gut; feature: human-associated habitat; material: faeces | place: United Kingdom | collected 2010/2012 ...
CGTGGAGGTGTTCGCGTCGGTGAAGTACCGCGTGCGCGACCATGCCGGCAACATGCTCGGCGGCGCGATGTACGCGTGGCGCCGCGCGTTCGAGAAGGACGACAAGACGCCGTGGTGGGGCCTGCTGGGTGCCGGGGCGTTCGCGCTGTTCGCCGCTATCGCCTCGTTCGGCATCGGCTCGGCCGTGCAGTCCAGCGCCATGACGGGCATCATCATGTCGAACTTCCCGGGCATTCCCGCATGGGGCATCGGCCTGGCCATCGTCGGCATCGTCAAGGGATATCCCGTGGAGATCGTGATGAGCGAAGCGGTGTCGATCGAACGGCGGAAGATCATCCGCTCCTACGGTGCGAAGGTGATTCTGACACCCGCCGAGGAGGGGACCGACGGGGCGATCCGCCTGGCGCGGAAAAAGGTCGCCGACGCTCCCGGCAGGTATTTCATGCCCGACCAGTTCGCCAACGCCAGCAACTACCTGGCCCACTACCAGTCGACGGCGCTGGAGATCTGGCAGCAGACCGGCGGCAACATCGACTACCTTGTCTGCGCCATCGGGACTTCGGGGACGCTGATGGGTCTTTCGCGTTTCCTCAAGGTGATGAAGCCCGACATCAAGGTCGTCTGCGCACAGCCGATCCGCGGCCACTACATTCAGGGGCTCAAGAACATGGAGGAGGCCATCGTGCCCGACATCTACGATCCGTCGCAGATCGACGTGCAGGAGATGATCGAGAGCGAGGAGGCGATCTCCATGGCCCGGGAAATCATCCGCAGGGAGGCGATCTTCGCCGGCATGTCGAGCGGCGCGGCGATGCTGGCTGCGGTGCGTACGGCGCAGAAGATCGAGCGGGGCAATATCGTCGTGGTTTTCCCCGACCGGGCCGAGAAGTACTTGAGCACGACGATGTTCGACGAGTTCTCGGACTGATCCTCCGTCCGGAATGCTGAAAAAGCCTGCGGCCGTTTCGGCCGCAGGCTTTTTTCGGGGCGGGAATCCCTATTTCTGCCTGTCGTAGGCTTCGACGCCGCTGCGGAGGAAATCGACGAATCCCTGCACGTCGAGGTCGTAGCCGCGGGGCGGAACCAGCTCCTTCCCGCCGCGCCCCTGCAACACGTAGTAGGGCTGGGCGTTGACCCCGAAGGTCTTCAGCGCGTAGTAGGAGTTGATTTTGCCGAGGCTCTTGAGCACCTTGCCCGCATCGGTGGTCACCCATTCGTTCTCGGGAAGCACCTTCTTGTCGTCGGAGTAGAGCGCCACGATCACGTAGTCGTTGCGCAGGATGTCCAGCACCTGCGGGTCGGACCATACGCGGGCCTCCATTTCGCGGCAGTTGACGCATCCGTGGCCCGTGAAGTCGATGAAGAGCGGCTTGCCGACCTTGGCGGCGTATGCCTCGGCCTCCTTGAGATCGAAGAATCCTTCGAGGTTGTGCGGCAGGTGGAGGAAGTCGCTGTGTTTGGGTTTCTGTCCGTCGACGGTCAGCAGCATGCGCGCCTCGCCGCCTGCCGGGGCCGGTCCGGAGCCGTCCTGTTGTCCGATGACGAAGTCCTGCGTGTGCAGGGGCGGCAGGTAGCCCGAGAGGCCTTTGAGCGGGGCGCCCCACATGCCGGGGACGAGGTAGACGACCAGCGAGAAGGTGACGATGGCCAGCGCCAGGCGTCCTACGCCGAGGTAGGGCATGTCGCTGTCGTGGGCGAACTTGATTTTACCCAGCAGGTAGAGACCCAGCAGCGAGAAAGTCACGATCCACACGGCGAGGTAGATCTCCCGGTCGAGCAGTCCCCAGTGGTAGGTCTGGTCGGCCACCGAGAGGAACTTCATGCCCAGCGCGACTTCGATGAATCCCAGCACGACCTTCACCGAATTGAGCCATCCGCCGCTCTTGGGCAGCTTCTTGAGCATCGAGGGGAAGAAGGCGAAGAGGGTGAACGGCAGCGCGAAGGCGACGGAGAAGGCCAGCATCGTCACGATCGGACTCCAGAACTCCCCGGCGGTGGATTTGATCAGCACCGAGCCGACGATGGGTCCGGTGCACGAGAACGACACCAGCACGAGTGTCAGGGCCATGAAGAAGATGCCGGCAAGGCCTTTGGAGTCGGCTTTGGAGTCGGTTTTATTGACCATCCACGAAGGCATCGTGATCTCGAACGCGCCGAAGAACGATGCGGCGAAGACCATGAACACCAGGAAGAAGAGGATGTTCGGGAGCCAGTGCGTGGCCAGCCAGTTGAAGATGTCGGCCGTCACGGCGTCGCCGCCCACCAGGCGGGTGATCAGGATGATCGCCGCGATGGGCAGCGTGTAGAGGGCCACGATGAAGAACCCGTACATGCCGGCGCGGATGCGGCCCAGCGCGGGGCTTCCGGAGCCTTTCATAAAGAACGAGACGGTCATCGGGACCATCGGGAAGACGCAGGGGGTCAGGAGGGCGGCGAAGCCCCACAGAATGGCTTCGATGATCAGCCCCCACAGCGAGCCGCCGCCTGCGGCGTCCTTCTGTGCGGGAGCGATTTCGGCCGCAGGGACGGTTTCCGGTGCCGCGGCGCTCTCCTTGGCCGGAGTTTCCGCGGGCTGCACGGCGGGCGTCGCACCTGCGGGCAGGGTGATCGTCAGTTCCGTGTCGTCGGGCGGCAGGCAGCTCGTATCGTTGCAGATCATCCATGCGAGTTCCGCTTTGACGGTCGCCTGCGGGGCCGTGAGTTTCACGCTCTGGGCGAACTGCGCCTTTCGGGCGAAGGTTCCGATCTCCATTCCGAACGTTTTGTCGTAGTGGCGTTCGGGACGGGTCAGCTGCTCGACGCCTCCTTCGAGGACGGCGCCTTCGCCCGGGGTGAAGGTGATCGTCGTGGCGTTGGGCCCGCCCTCGTAGGGTCCCATGTCGTACATGTGCCAGGGAGCCGGAATGGATGCTTCCAGCACGATCCGGTAGGTCTGGCCGTCGAGGTGCTGCACCGAACTTTTCCAGCTGACGCTCTGCGCCGAGACGGTCGTGGCGATCATTGCGGCAAGGACCGGCAGGAGGGTGCGAATCAGTTTGTACATAGTCGTGTCGCTTTTTATATTTCGGACAAATATACGGTTTTTTTACGGATAAATTGCTACATTCGCACGATGATTCGAATCTCGCTCGTCATTCCCACCCACAACCGTGCCGCACAACTCGTTGCGGCGCTCGAATCCGTCGTGCGGCAGGATCTTCCGCGCGACGAGTGGGAGTGCGTGGTGGTGAGCAACAACTCCACGGACGACACCGAGGCGCGTTTCGCGGCCTTTGCCGCGGCGCATCCCGGGTGCAGCCTGCGGCTCGTCGCGGAGGAGGGACCGGGGGTGTCGTACGCCCGCAACCGCGGACTGCGGGAGGCGCAGGCGCCGCTGGTGGCCTTCATCGACGACGACGAACGGGTCAACGAGGGGTTTCTGCGCGCCTATCTCGAATTCTTCGAAACCCGTCCCGGGGCCGTCGTGGCCGGGGGGCGCATCGTCGCCGAATACCCCGCGGGACGTCCGGCGTGGATGTCGAAATACGTCGAAATGCCGATCGCCAATCCGATGGATTTCGGAGAGCGGGTGCGTCCGTTCCCGGCGGGACGCGTTCCCGGGGGCGGCAATATGGCTTTCCGCCGTGCGGGGCTGGCCGGTTACGGGGGGTTCGATCCGACGCTGGGGCGCGTGAACGGCGAGTTGATCGGCGGCGAGGAGAACGACTTTTTCGAACGTCTCCTGCTCGGCGGCGAGACGATCTGGTATGTGCCGGGGGCGGTGATGTGGCACATCATTCCGCCGGCGAAACTCACCGGGGCTTATTTCCGGCGGTTGAGCTACAACGTCGGGGTGAGCCAGCGGCTGCGGGCCGAAATCCACCGCCGGCTGCCGAAGACCTTCGTGCTGGAGATCGCCAAATGGGCGGCGACGCTCGTGCTCTGCTGCACGATGCCGCCCCGCAAATCGCGGTGGCTGCTGCGCATGCGTCTGGAAATCAGCCGGGGGCTGTTCACGAAAATTGAAAATTAGGAGTTGCAGACTTTGGTCGCATGCGATAAGCCCCTCCCGAGGGGGAGGGATTTGGGGTGGGGCAGAATTGTAAATACGGCGGAACGCCGTAAGAACGCCGGGCGACAGCGAATTCTCCGGAAGAAAATTGGTTGTGATTCCGGTATGCACTGCTGTTTTAAATACAAAGGGCTGAACATTTGTTCAGCCCTTTGTATTTAAAACAGGTACTTTTCGTTTTTGACCTTGTTCACCAGCCGGTGGATGTCGGCCCAGGCCTCCTCGCCGAAGGTCGTGCCGACGACTTCGATCACCTTGCCGGCGGTGATGGCGCCGATCGTGCCGCACTGGCGCAGCGAAAGTCCGTCGCAAAGCCCCGCCAGGAATCCGGCGGCGTAGAAATCGCCCGCTCCCGTGGTGTCCACGCGCTTGGCCGCGGCCATGATGCCCACGTGTACGACCTCCTCGCCCTGTTTGATCAGCGCGCCTTTCGTGCCGATCTTCACGACGGCCAGTTCGCACATCTGCGAAATGGCCTGGAGGGCGTTCAGCGGCTCGGCCTCGCAGGTGAAGGTCTTGGCCTCGTCCTCGTTGGCGAAAACGATGTCGACGTGCTCGCTCACCAGCCCGCGCAGGAATTCGAGGTTCTCGGCCACGATGTTGAAGCTGGCCAGGTCGATGGCGACCTTCAGGCCGCACTTCTTGGCCGTACGGGCGGCCTTGAGGATCAGGTCGTGGTTCTGCACCAGATAACCTTCGACGTAGAGGCAGTCGTACCCCTCGAAAATCGACGGCTCGATCTCTCCGGCCGAGAGTTCGAGCGCCGCGCCGAGGTGGGTGACCATCGTGCGCTCGCCGTCGGCGGAGATCAGCGACACGCATTTGCCCGAACGCTCCCTGCCCCGGAAAATGATCGGCTCGATGCCCAGGTTGTCCAGCGCCTGCACGAAGAAGTCGCCCGTGGTGTCGGGGCCCACCTTGCCGATGAACCCGACGCTGCAACCCAGCTGCGCCATGGCGCGGATGGTGTTGCCGGCCGATCCTCCGAGCGAGAGGGAATAGGGGAGTCCGGCCACCGATTTCGAAATTTCGGTCTGGAGCCGGGTGTCCACGAGGCTCATCGAGCCTTTGGCTAATTTGAACCTCCCCAGCACGGAGTCGGTTTTCAGGTTGACCAGCATGTCGGTCAGGGCGTTGCCGATGCCAATTACGCGTTTCATTCGCTTATGTTCGGGTTTTTGTTGAATTCGTTTGCATTGCGGCCGTTCGGCGGCGGGCAGGCGGAGCTGTCTAAATCGACAGGATTTTCACCAGTTCCAGCGCTCCGCGGTCGATGCCTTTGTCGTGTTTGATGGCCTTGGCGAAGGGCACGTAGACGATCTTGCCGTTCATCGTGCCGATCATCACGTTGCGCTGTCCGTCGAGGATCGCCTCGATGGCCGCTTCGCCCATGCGCGAGGCGAGGATGCGGTCCACGGCCGTCGGCGAGCCGCCGCGCTGGATATGGCCCAGAATCGTCACCCGCGCGTCGTACTGCGGGAACTCCTTCTTCACACGTTCGGCCAGCGCCGTGGCGCCGCCCGTCTTGGGATTCTCCGCGACGATCACGATCGCCGAGTTCTTGCTCTTGCGGAACCCGTGGTTGATCAGTTCCGCCAGCTGGTCGACCTCGGTCTCCATCTCCGGGATGATCGCCGCCTCGGAACCCGTCGCGATGGCGCTGTTGAGCGCCAGGTAACCCGCCGTGTGGCCCATCACCTCGACGAAAAAGAGGCGTTCGTGGCTCGACGCCGTGTCGCGCAGTTTGTCGACCGACTCCATGATCGTATTCAGCGCCGTGTCGTAGCCGATCGTCGAGTCCGTGCCTCCGAGGTCGTTGTCGATCGTTCCGGGAAGCCCCACGATCGGCACGTTGTATTCCTCGGCGAAAAGTCCCGCGCCGGTCAGCGATCCGTCGCCGCCGATCACCACCAGAGCGTCGATGCCCGCAGCCACCATGTTGTCGTAAGCCGCCTTGCGGCCTTCCACGGTCTTGAACTCCTCGCTGCGGGCGGTTTTCAGGATCGTGCCGCCCAGCTGGATGATGTTGCTCACGCTCTGCGATTTGAATTCAACGATCTCGTTGAATACCAAACCTTTGAATCCGCGCATGATTCCTTTTACGGTAAATCCGTTGTAGATTGCGCTGCGCGTCACCGCGCGGATTGCCGCATTCATGCCCGGCGCGTCGCCGCCCGATGTCAGAATGCCTATGCTCTTGATTCCGGCCATACTCTCATTTGTTAAAAACAAAACCGTTCAAAGGTACGAAAATATTTCAAAAATTTCAAAAATACGGGCGGCCCAAAAAGGATGCCGCCCGTATTTCCGGGAACTTTTTATTTTAACGCGAATGATTTCCGGCTTCGCTTACCGGGACCGGGCGGCGCTGCCGCGGGTCGTTTTTGCGCTGTCGGCGGCGTCGGTTTCCCGGCGGATCGTCACCGAGGCTTCGTCGCCGGTCTCGGAGGCTTTGACCGAGACCTTCCGGCCGTCGGCGTTGACCCGCAGTTCGCCCTGCTTCTTGTCGACGGTGATGTCGATGGATTTCGAGGGCACGGAGATGTGGAGCGTCTTGCGGCCCTCCTCGATCACGCTTTCGTCGTCGTAATCTTCCAGCAGGCGTTCGAGGGTGGTGGTGTCGCCGTCGATGACGATTTCGCTCTGGAACACCTGTTCGAGAACCCTGCGTTTCGTCCGGAACTTGTCGCCCACGTTCTCGCGGATGGCCACGCACGATACGGCGATGATCGAGGCCAGCCACAGCAGGAAGATGGCCAGCACGGTCTTGCCGCCGGGTTTGCGCGAGGCGATCAGGCACATCAGCACGTAGATCAGCAGGATGATGGGGATGAGCGTGGCCAGGATGCCCAGACTCGCGATCCAGATCGACACCGTGTTGCCGAAGACGGCGGGCGTGAAGAAACCCTCTCCGCCGACGATCAGGGCGAACATGCCGATGATCAGGGCGCAGGCCGCCATGATGAGTCCGAAGACGATGAACCCGGCGATGATTTTCAGCAGGATCAGCACCACCTTGCCGAAGACCGATACGACTTCGGCGACGATCGGTTTGGCCTTGGCGTCGGGTTCGGCGCAGGCCGTGGCGGTGGCCGCGGTGACCTCGCCGATGGATTGTGCGGTGATCTTCTCGCCGTTCATTTCGAGTTTCTGCCGCGCCGAACGGGCCGCCGGAACGGCGAACCACATGATGAAATAGCAGATCAGGAAGATGCCGAACAGGTTGCCGAACATCGGGCTGAACCAGTGCAGGAAGGGAATCCACCCGAAGCAGGTGAATAGCAGGGGCAGAAACAGCCCGAGGCGCACCCACACGGGGTCGATGTCGAAATATTTGCCGATTCCGGCGCAGACGCCGCCCAGCTTGGCGTTTTCCGTGTCGCGGTAGAGCCGGCGGGGGATGCGCGGCGTGTCGCAGTGCAGGTCGCGGTCGACGCTCTCCCGGGAGATGTCCTCGGCCGAACCCATCTGCCGGATGATGTTCAGGATCAGCGGTTTCTCCACGATGCGGGTGTTGTCCTGCGCCGAGAGGATCAGTTCCGCGATGCGGGCTTCGATGTCGGCGACGATCTCCGCGCCGTCGGCCGTGTCCTTATAGGTTGTCTTGAGGCTTTCGAGATAGGTTTCGAGGGCCTCGTAAGCGTCGGCGTCCATCGTGAACGCCACGCCCGAGATGCTGCATTTTTTAACCTCTTTCATGGTTGTCGCGTCGTTTCGGAATTCAGAGTTTGTGGATGCTGCCGCCGCTCGACTTTTCCAGCGAAGTCTGGCAGTCGCCCGAGTAGCGGACCGACGAGCCGCTCGATGCGCTGGCGGTGAGTTTTCCGCTGCAATCGATCGAAGCGCTGGCGGCGCTCGACGTGTCGATCGTGGCGTTGACGGCCGAGAATTTTTCGGCGTTGAGTTTCGATGCCGAACTCATGTCGGCCCTGAACGTCCCGGCGGAACCTTCGAGGATGATTTTCGATGCGCTCGATGCGTCGAGCGAACAGCTTTCGGCCTCAATCGAGGCCTCGACCTTCGAGGCGCTCGATGTTTCGATGGTGCAGGAGACGGCTTCCACCGCGGCTTTGATCTTGGCGGCGCTCGAAGCCTCGATGCTGAATTTGCCGGCTTTGAGCGTCGTCTCGCCGATGATCTTCGAGGCGCTCGAAGCGTCGAGCGAGCGGATTTTCCCGTTGGCCGGGACGGTGATCGTGACGTTGCCGTTCTGGATGTTGTTCACCTTTTGATCGAGGGTGGCTTCGAGTTTGCCCTTGACGGCCCGGACCACCACCAGGTCGATCAGGTTGTCGTCGGCTTCGATGCGGATGTCCGACACCTTGTCCGAGATGACGACTTTCACGGCGCGCGAGGCTTCGATGCCGTCGAAATCGGGCGCCGGAACGGTTTTGGCGACGATCTTGCCGCTGCCCTTGATGTTTTTGCCCAGCAGGGGCGCTGCGACGCAGGCGACATAAGCGGTTGCGGAGAGGCAGGCTGCGATCAGGACGGCTATCAGCAGGAGTTTTTTCATGGTTTTATTTTTTTGGGGGGCTTAATTGTTTTTTCCGTGGCGGATGAGTTGGATCTGTCCGACGAGTTCATCCCAGGCTTCGTCGAGCGTTGCGAGGTATTCGCGGCCTTTGTCCGTGAGCGTGTAGTACTTGCGGGGCGGACCCTGCGGGGATTCCTCCCAGCGGTAGGTCAGCAGTCCGGCATTTTTCTGCCGGGTGAGGATCGGGTAGAGCGTACCCTCGACTACGATCATCTCGGCCTGCTTGAGTTCGGCGATGATCTTCGGAGCATACGAGTCCTCGCGGGAGAGAATGGCGAGGATGCAGTACTCCAGAATTCCTTTGCGCATTTGCGCCTTTACGTTGTCTTCAGCCATGGTGCTATGCGTTTAACCTTTTGGGGGCTTTGGGAACGATCAGCCAGAGGATGATGTAAACCCAGAGCGAGAGACCTCCGAAGAAGATCAGGAGCAGGGTTGCGATGCGTACCAGTGATGTATCGAGTCCGAAGAATTCGGCCAGGCCGGCACAGACGCCTGCGATAATGCTGTCTTGGGAACGGAATAACCGTCTGTTTTCGTTCGTTGCCATGATTTTATCGGTTTTTGCTGTTGATATTGAATTTTCGGGCCGGCTCCTCGGGAATGACGATCCAGAGGATGATGTAGGCCCAGATCGAAAGTCCGCCGAAAAGGATCAGCAGGAGCATCAGCAGCCGGATCAGCGTCGGGTCGGAGTCGAAATACGCGGCGAGACCTCCGCAGATGCCGGCGATCGAACGCTCGGTGCGCGAGCGGTAGAGTTTGCGCAGGGGCGGCTGTTCGGCGGATTCGGTTCCGGTTCCTTCCTCGGCGGACTCGGACCGCTCCGCGCCGCGGGGTTCGCCGAAATCGGCCGGACTGCCCATCTGGGCCATCGTCGCACGGACGACGTCGAGCGTAATGACCCGCATGGGCGAGGCGACCCGCTCGCGGAATATCTCCGCCACACGGGCCTCGATGTCGCCCATCGTTTCGGCGTCACCCTCCGGCAGACGCCGCCGGATGTCGTCGAAATAGCTGCCCAGTACCCGGTAGGCGTCCTCGTCGAGGATGAATGCCACGGAGCCGATGTTTACGTTTACAGTCTCTTTCATGGTCGTAAAAGTATTGTCGCGGTTTGATGTTTTGCGGGTTTTACTATTATTACAATGCAAATATAATACGAATTTTAGTATTATGCAATACAAAGTACTAAATTTCTTCAAAAAATCTGCATTTTTTTGCCATACCTATATTATAGGAGCTCCGGCATGGGATCGGAAAGGCTTCTATTGAGGAAAAAATTACGATATTTACCGATCCGGTGTTGCGTTTTGCCCGGCTGCTTCGTCTTACAAATACAATGAAGGAATTCGAATTCACCCGTTACGTTGTGCCGCTCCGCGACCGTATGTTCCGTTATGCACAAAGCCTGCTGCTTTGCGCCGACGAGGCCGAGGACGTGACGCACGACCTGCTGGAGCGGTTGTGGACGGAGCGGGGGCGGCTCGACGGTTGCCGTGACATCGCTTCCTTCGTGATGGCAGCCGTGCGCAACCGTTGTTACGACCTGCTGCGCTGCCACCGGGCCGACAGTCGCCGGGACGATGCGGTGGCGGGGTGGACGGAGTGTTCGGCGGCTGCCGAGTCCGACCGCTGGGAGATGCGCGAACTGGTGCGGCGGGCCCTGGGCTGCCTCCCCGAACGCCAGCGGGAGGGGCTCCACCTGAAGGACATCGAGGGCTACTCCACCCGCGAGATTGCCGGAATGGTCGCCTGCGACGAGGCGCAGGTGCGCGTGATCCTCTCCCGCGCCCGCAACGGATTGCGAGAGGTACTGAAAAAAATGATGGACGATGAAAGAGCAGGACGAAAGAATTGAGCGGCTGCTGGAGCGCTATTTCGATGCGCGGACGACCGAAGCCGAA
>ERZ826220.4131-NODE-4131-length-10488-cov-6.003355_pt1 | contig 10488 bp, 8 predicted proteins | sample MGYA00519927_ERZ826220 | MGnify/ENA primary metagenome ERZ826220 (study PRJEB31778, sample SAMEA3449225) | human gut metagenome | biome: human gut; feature: human-associated habitat; material: faeces | place: United Kingdom | collected 2010/2012 ...
TACGGCGTGTCGCGACAGCCAAAAACGGCCCAAATCGTTGAAATTCCAACGTTTTCCCACTATCAGCCACATGTCAGCGCCAATCAGAGCAAATCCTCACGAAAAAAATCCCGAAAAGAAAAATCATGAGTATTTTTTCTGGACTTTCCCTGCAGACCGTTTGAACAGCGACGCCAGCACCAGCACGCCAATGCCGATGAACATGGCACGTATCGACCGCGCACAGCCTATTGCAGGAACTTCAATCGCTTGAAATCAACAAGACCCCGCCAACGGCAACGATTGTTCACCAATCGTTCGCTGACGGGGTCTTCAAACAGCTACGCGCTACGCTCAGCCAAGAATGGCCAGAATATCGCGGGCGGAGACGATCAGGTAATCCTCACCCTGATAGTGCACCTCGGTGCCGCCATACTTGGAGTACAGCACCTTGTCGCCGACCTTGACGTCGACCGGAATGCGCTCGCCGGCGTCGTTACGACGGCCCGGGCCGACAGCCAGGACTTCACCCTGCTGCGGCTTCTCCTTGGCGTTGTCCGGAATGAACAGACCGGATGCGGTCTGGGTCTCGGCTTCCGCCTGCTTGACGATGATCTTGTCTTCCAACGGTGTGAGTGAGATCGACACTGTGGACCTCCTCTTTCTAAGAGAAATCGTTACTTACCGCGCCGGGACCCGCTTGCAAGAGGCTGACGATCACTTACGGCGTCGTCCTTCCGCGCTGAGACATATCCTAGCGCGATTATTAGCACTCTGCCAACTCGAGTGCTAACGCTGAGAGCAAAATATACGAAAAAGCCTGAAACTATTCGGTTTCAGGCTAATGTTCTTTACGCTTGTTTGCACGTTTCGTGCGTTTCGTACGTTCGCTTTCCCTCCGTCATGCACCACGACGGGCCATAATGGATGCCAAGCCCACACCCAGAGAATCGGAGGTGACGCTGGGAGCCTCGACGTCGGCGCTGACCTCGGCGTCGTGGAATCCCACGGCATCCACGTCCCGCAGATGCACACCAGCCTCCACGCGGGCGGCGGCCTCGTCGGAATCCATGCTGCTGATCGCGTCGGTTGGCACAATCAACGGCTCGATATTGTCGGAAACCGCACTCGCAGTCGGAGGCACGGCCTTGGCCACCTGACGGGTGGATTTGATTTCCATGCTTTCCGGAGCGGCCTGCACGATATCGTTGCCGTCGCGCGGCGCGCCCAGCGAAAACGAAATTAGATCCTGCGACGCGTTCACCACGGTGGGCGACGACATATCGTCACGGGGGTCCACATTCTCGGTTTTGGCGATTTCATCCCGCTCATCGTGGATGGACAGACCGTTCGTCTCACTCGGCACGACTTGCGCATCCACAATATTCGCTTCAGTATCGGTTTTCGCCTCAGGCGTCTCCCTACGCTTGCTTACGGCAGCATCGCGGTCGACCTTGCCGCGATCGATCGCCTGACGAATCTCACCTTCCGGCATAACATCGGTCGGCACCTGAGATTCGGCGATCCTACGAATTTCCTCAAGCTCCTGCTCCCGCAAACGCGAGCGCTCCGCCTGTTCCTCTTGGGCACGCTTACGCTCCGCCGCAGCCCGCTTCCTCATCTTGGAACGATACTTGGCGACCTTATGCTCCCACGCTGCGGCCTGCTTGGCGGCCCTCACCCCCAAAGCGAGCACTCCAGCAAGCAGCGATGCGGGAATCAAAGCAAACAACGGACTGAAATGCAACACAAACGCGCACATCAACACGACGATTGTGATCACCAGCATCGAGACAACAATAATCCGTCTTCTGCGGATCGCGGCACGACGAAGGGCACGGACATGCGCGATCCTTTCGTCGGTCAGCTTGCCCTCATGCGTCTCGTTGGACTGCATTATTGCCCCTTTCGCCTTTGCGGCGGTCTCATCGGAGAATCGCGTTCCACTGTCGGCATCCACCAGATGCAGCGACGGCGAAAAGCGGTCCTCTCGGCGCTCGATTACCCGCTTCATGCCTTTGACCGTCCGTTTGGGCAGCCAGAAAGCCATGAGAATAATCACAATCGCAAGCACCACAACCGTGCTTAACGATTCATAACCCATAACTCATAAGAATAGGTGACATTCCGACATTCTCCGGGGCACACGCCCCCGCGTGTCGAACATGTGCGTCGAAAGCGCGTGTTGAACCTCGTCAACGGCTCACTCGCCCATCAACCGTGCGGTGAAACCGTTTGGCGCGCACTCCGGCAGCAACGCGTACGATTCATGATCACGCCATTGCCCGTTGACGAACATGTACGATGTGCGCACACCCTCATAACATGCTCCCACCTTGAGCGCGACCTTGCGGGAACGCGCGTTTTCGGGAAGCAGGTCGATCTCCATGCGATGCAATTGCGGTCCGGAAGGATCAAACATCGCCCAATCAGCCAACAACGCGACGGCCATAGGAGCATATCCACGACCTGCGCAACGTTCGTCGATCCAGTAGCCGACCACACCAGTGCGCATGGCGCCATAACAGATCGCTCCCAACGAAATCTGGCCGATGATACGCCCATGCTGCTCAATGGCGAACACCACTCCGGTGCCGTTTCGCTCGTTGCGCCGCATCGCGCGCACCCACTCATTGAACGACATCGACGCGCCATGCAACGGGTCTCCGGATTCCCACGGCTTCAGCCAGTCGTCATTACGCCAACGGACGTCGTTCCATTCGTCGCAGTCGTCGAAGGTCAGCGGCCGCAGGATTATGGGAACGTGGAGCCCGTGCGATTGAATGAACCGCGGAACATTGATGGCATTGGATTCCGAACGCATCATGCCGCGCAAAGATTGCAAAATCGTCACGCTTTCATTCTGCCATGCGCATAACATTTTCGTTTTCGCGCAACCATCCCGTGGTACAACATGCGATATGACCCCGAATATGCAAACCGATGTCGCAGGCGACAGCACGCGTGACGAAACCGCAACGCAACGCGATCTGAAAAGGCAATGGCGCAAGAACGCAATCGCAAGAAGAAAACGGACAAGCCCTGAGGAACGGATGGAAGCCGGTCGAAAACTGGCCGAGCAGGCACGGCAGGCGAATCTCATCCATTCATTCACCACGGTGGCCGCATTCGCATCCATGGGTAGCGAAATGTCGATGACACCAATGCTGCAGGCGCTTTTCGATTCAAACTGCCGCGTACTCGTTCCACGGCTTGGAGAAGGCACGGATATTGGTTGGAGCGAGCTTGACAGCATCCACGATCTGCGCGATCAGACCAACAGCGACGGCTCCACCAACACACATCGTCCGCAGGAACCCAGCAACAGCGTATGTGGGCCCGAAGCGTTGAAAAACGCTGGACTGATCATCGTTCCCGCTTTTGCCGTCGATCATGAGGGATTCCGTTTGGGGCGTGGCGGAGGATGGTACGATCGGGCACTTGAATACCGTGCGGTCGGATCGCGCGTGGTAGCGGTCTGCTGGCCCTGGGAGCCGACCGACAAGCCGGTGCCACATGAAGCGCACGACATTCCCGTTGACGGAGTGCTTACGCCGGATGGATTCACGGAGGTTCGCCAATAAACCATTCGTGAACAAGACGTTCATGCGGCCGTCTCAGGGAGCGTACTAGGATATGTCCCGTTAAGAAATTTGAGAACCTGATTGAAGCGAGGATACTTTGCCTACTTATCATTACCGTTGCAAGAACTGCAAATACGATTTCACCGAGCAGCAGTCGTTCACCGACGACCCGATCACCATCTGCCCCGAATGCGGCGAGGAACAGGTCCGCAAGGTGTATTCCGCACCGCCAATCGAATTCAAGGGATCCGGTTTCTACCGCACCGACAAATCCAAGTGAGCTCAATCACATAATTCGAACAAGCTCAACCCTTGGAAAACAAGGCGACATGCCGAAGCCTGTGGATAACTCACATCCTCCGACCACAACCCTTGATTCGGCTTGCGCAACAGCTATTCGTAAGGTCATCATGCATGCATGGTGACCTTTTTTCATGATTTGTTGCAACGTCTGCAGGACATGGATGGCAGGCGAACGACCGATGGCACGCGGACTGCGTCCCATCGGCGATGGAGGAATGCACGATTGCACCGGCTGCTCGCCGCGGTCTGTGCCGGACTTGCCGTATTCGCAGCCCTGCAGTGTGTACGATTGACGATTTCCACGCAACCGGTTGTCATCGCAGCGCAGCCCATTGCGAAAGGCAGCGTGATTACCGCGGATTCGCTCGCATTGCGTGATCTTCCGTATGACGAGGCCTTACGTAACGTTTTCCATGATTGCGACGATGCCGTCGGGCTAATCGCCCAAGTGGACGTTGCGGAAGGTGGCATCGTCACGTCGACCATGGCACGCGCCTCTCCCGTTGTTCCCGAAGGATACACGGCGATCGAAGTGCGATTGGCAAGTTCCGCCGACAATCTGTCGCTTGGTGATGTCGTGACGCTTTCCAGCGCCACGATATTCGGCGAGGCAACACCGGAAGCATCCCCGGATACAGATGCCGTGACGCTGCGCGAACTATGCTCGGGCGCGATCCTGACCGCGAAACCCTCGCGCGATGCGGACGGCAACACCCTTGCAGTGTTTGCCATGCCTCCTCATGAGGCGGCGACCGTTTTGCAGGCTCAAGAGTACAGTGCGATTATCGCCATCGTCAGTTCGTGACGGCAACGAAGCAAATCCCACGCGAATGTCAGCGTCCCCTCTCGGAGAACACGCCCCAATGCGGCGGCAGTTCACCCAGAATACGCTTGTCGTCATCCGCATTGCGCTGACGTTCGGTGAGCACATCGGACGGTTCGAGCTTAACGCCGTCCGCATCGAACAGCTCAGTGCCCTGGCGGATCACACGCTTGTGCTTGCGTGCCGTTCGGCGAGTGGCGCAATAGCCGGACACCACGCGAACGGCAGGCTGGTCAGTTTCCTGGGAAGACTCCTGCGGAGAATGCTCGTCGACGCTCACTTGACCTCCTGATACAGGTCGCTCAGGCGCGCCACGATGCGGTCCACTTCCTTGTCTGGATTCACGAACGCGCCAACGCTCCACACGGTCATAACAGACCAGCCAAGCGATTCGATGTTCTGCAAAAGCACACGGTGACGTTCCCTGGTGGACTGCAATCCCATGAATTGCGCATCGTCGGTGAGCACCGCCAACGCGAACGGCTTGTCGTTCAGACCAACCACCAGCGGCAGCTTGGATCCATTGTCGAAACCATAATCGACGGCCACATTCAGCCCACGAGCTCGAATGCGATCGGCAAGATCGTTGAGAAGCACGTTCGAGCCGGTCATCTTGACGGCGGGACGCACCACGCTGTCATCAAGCTGTTCCATCCAACGAAGCACGGTCTTCAGCATCTTCGGGCCAGCCTGGTGCAGACGTTCGTCATCCATGTCGGACGACGAGAACGCGGACACGATGTCAAGATGGCGGTCCGGCACGGCCAATGCGTCCAGCAGCATACCTCGCCCGCCTTCGGATTCCAACGCTCCGAACTGCTGCAGCAGGCGCCCATGGGAGGTTTTCGCATAGCACATCGCAAGAATCGCGTCAGTGGCATGCGCTCCGGCCACGTCGGAGATATCCACGATGCGCACATGGCGAAGGAACATGCCCATGGCCTTGTTCTTGTTGGCGATAGCCTTGAGCTCTGCCCCCAGTCGGGTGCGGAACGTATGCGTAAGCGTCACCACTGTAAGCATGTATGATGCGGGCACAATGGTAAAACCGGCGGCGCGCTTGGTGATCAACCTAACCACCTCGTCGATCTCCTGCTGGCTGCTTTCCACCAGTCCCGAAGTGATGACCGGCACACCGTTGGCGTCAGCCACAAAGTGGTAGGCGATCTCGCCTTGCGCACCTTCTCTTGCCACATCGAAAGGTATGGAGCCGTAGCCTTCCGATTCCAGGAACGCATTGAGCTTCGGAGCGCGCCGAACAGGACGATTGGCGATTTTCACGCTCGGTAGCAGTGCGATAAGACGCTTCAGACCATCGGATGTGACTGTTTCACGATGTGCGATCACCACCACCTGCTTGGCACGGCTGATGATGCCCAGCAATTCGATGGACTGGATATGCGCGGCCGCATCGATGATGACGATGTCAGCCAACGGCGCCGGATCGGTGATCGCCGCAAGTGTGGCGGGCGTCGCAACAAGAATCGGTTTCGCCGCTGCGAGAATCTGCGGATGTTCCTTGTGCAAGCGATTCAACGAAACGTTGTGGGAGCCGGCAAGCATGGTATGTAGCAGATTGGCTTCCTGCGTACGCGAGAACAGCATGTCGCACAGGCGACGCATGGATTCCTGTGCCACCATCGGCCCGATCGAACGCACATGTTCCACATCGACTTGGGCAAAGCGTTCCGCAGCGCCCTGCAATGCCGAACCATCCTGGTTGGAGATGATGGCGGAGGATTTCACAATATCCTCGAACGCCGTGGTCCACCATGCCAACTGCAGCTCCCCTGCGACGGCATCGTTGGGAATACCACGATTGTTCAGATCCTCAATCAGCTCGTCAAGACCAACCGAGTGGAAGTCCCGCTCCAAACGGGCACGCTCCGGCAGATTGTCAAGCGCCTGCTTGTCGTCATACAGGGCCTTCAAACGCTCTTCGACCTGGTTGAAATCAACGGTTTCGAGATTGCCTCTCTGTGGGGTTGTGGCAAGCACCGCATTCAACGCGGTCATATCCCGATTGAGATTCTCCTGCGTTTCGATTATGTCATCCAGCTTGGTGGGCAGCACCGGCCATCCGCCATGAGGCACGAACATATGCCACTGATCGGCCTGCTTGGACACCACAAGCAACGCCTCGTGCAGGTTCTCCACTTGGGCGCCGACGCGCAGCATGCCCTTGGCTTCTTTGATGTGGCGGCGACGCTCCCAGAATCCCATGGAACTGCCTTCAGCCCTGCGTTCGGCCTTCGGCTTGGTCGCCTCGATCATGGATGCGATGTCACGTTCGAAGATTTCCGGCTGGAACACGTCAAGCACTCGGCGCAGGTTCTTCAGCACCATGACCTGTCGACCCCACTCCTGGGCAGTCGTCGGAATCGGGAATCCGCAGGTCTGCACCGTGCTGGCCACCTGCTCACGGGTGGCGGGCAGCACCTTGCGCAACAGTTCGACCACACGCTGGTATGCGCTCACCGCTTCCTCTTCGGAGTACAGCGAAGCCTTGTACCATGCGGTGTCGTTCTCCGTGATGGTGTATTCGCCAAGCTCACCCGCACGCTGCAGTTTCGCAGCCCAATCCTCGATCTTGTCTGCAATGGAATGCGCAGTCTGCTTGCTCAAACGCACGTGCGTGGTCGGATGGGTGGGTAGCACCGCGATCTGTGCGAGATTCTGAATCGTCTGGTAGGCGGATACGCCCCACTCCTGGCTCACGCCGTGAAGATCACCCAGATAACGGGTCAAACGGGAGCGCACACCAACCAATTCATCGGAAATCTGATCAAATCGAGACGAAGCAACACCGGATTGGAATCCAACAGCGGCAATCAGCTGACGATCAATCGCCGCATTGGCACCGTCATCGGCGATATCCAACAACTGTCCGCTCATCTCATTCGCGGCGACGGCTTGCACAAATCGACGTTTCTGATCGGTCACGCACGGCACATAAAGCACGGAACGTCCGTTCATCACGCAACGGGACGCGATCGCGGCAGCCTGCTCGGCGGTATTGTTGGCAATCGAGCTATCCACAAACAGCGAATGGCCCGCGGAAGCAAGCTGCGAAGCGTATCGGACGGTATTGTCGATATCGCCGACCTCATACTCGCCATGCGGGTCGGCATCGAACGGGCTGTATTCCGGAATCTCAGCCCCCTCCAATGCTTCAGCGGCGGCCTTGTCTCCAGCCAAAGCGTCCAAAGCGGTGTTGCCGGTCGGACCTTGAGCCAACTGATCGATGATCTTCTGGCTTTCCACCAACATCTGCGACGCCGGATCCATAAAGCACCCGAGAATAATGTGCCGTTCGATCTCAAAATCGGGGAACGCGTTGGCCGCACGATCCGTAATGGCCGCGAACACTGCAGACGTCTCTGGCGTGCCGCTCTCATAGTTCGAACCGTCAAACAGCTTGGCCTCATCCAATATGACGTTGTTCTCGCGCAGCACGGCCGCGAAAGCCGCGTTCAGACGTACACGCCCTGTGAATGCGATCACCGTGCCGTTTTCGATATTGCGGCCTTCTTTGCGCACTTCGACCGGGTACATGAGCACCGGCATCTGATTGCCCTTCCAAATGGCCACGCCGACCACCAAAGACAGTTCGCCCACGCCGCTGACGCGGCTTTTCGCCTCACGGTCGTCAAGCACACGTTCCACACGACGACCCGCGGCACGTAACATGCCATTGTCACGGAACAAGGAATTGAGCTGAACATGCCCGCTGGCGAATAGCTGCGCGATGCCGGACGGGTGCGCGTGCGTCATATCAAGTTGGGCACTCAGCTGCGTCACATCCTCAAGCGGCGACGGCGACAGGCCAAGACGATACTTCTCACGCCACCCACGAATACGATCCAGCTCAGTGACGTTCTCTTTGCTTTCGCTCATGTGTTGGCTCACTTCCCTACCGCTTTACGGTATTCCGCATACCCCGGATTATGTGACAGGGCCGCGTCGATGTCTGTATTGCCCAATGCGCCCAGCCATGCATACAGATCGTCGTATAGCGACGGGTTCATGGCAAGGAATGGCAGCAGTTCCGGATGACGCGCCATCTCGAACTGCACGGTGAAATCGTCGGTGCGCTTGGCATCATCCGAAGTCAGCCCGTCGACTTCGATGGTCTGCTCCTGCTTGACGAGCTCGCCCTTGGAAACGCGGTCGAACACTGATCCGGGTTCGAAAACAGGCTTGAACGCGCTGGTTTCGTCCGGCGACGGTTCGCTCGCAACCTGCGATTGTGTAGCATGTGGTCTGAAGCGCTCATCATCGGCCTGCTGCGACGAGGTTTCCTCCTGGCTTGGAGTTTCGTCATTTGCCTGTTGCACGATCGCGGCAGACTGCTCCCCTATTTCGTTGGACTGCTCGTGCGATGCTTCTGTCTGTTGTTCCGACATATTGTTTTCTTCAGCCGGCAACGCCACGATAATCGGCTTGCTCGGACGCGCGCTGAACAGCTTGCTCACGGGAATCGTGTCATGCTCAGTTTCATTTCCTATTGCGGTTTGCATCGGCAACGAAACTTCCTGCACGGATTCCGACTGATTCGCTTCATGTTCGTTTTCCGCAGCGTTCTTCTTGGCGGCTTCCTCCGCGGCATGCTGTTCCGCCACGGCATCCGCGAACAGGTCGCGCGGAGTATTGTCTGCGATCACGTTATGCTGCACCAGCGAAACGGATGGCAAATCTCCATAATCCGGCTCGTTGGAACGGACGGGAGCAAAAGACTGACGCTCGGCAAGTTGCATGAAATTAACACGATTGGCGACGCTACGCGCGTTGAACAATGCGGTTGGCTCGCCGGCACGCAGGTTGAGAATATCATCGACCGACATATCCACCGCATCAGGCGCCTGCGGCACCTCGTCGGACACCGCGTAGGAGAACAGGTTGGAGACCGAAGCCGACGTATGGTCCTCGGTCTCAGGCACTGTCTGTGCGATGTCTCGTTCGAAGGTGACGCGCACGTCACCGAATTGCAGCGTCATCGGTGTGGTTGGCAATTGGAAATCCTCATCCGCCGGCAGACGCATCAATTGGCCATTGTCGGCCACCACAAACGAACCATTGGTCGACTTGAGATCACGCACGGAAGCATTGCCCTGCGCATCGACTGAAAAAATGGCATGCCGTTTCGACATGGATTTGCTTGCGTCCATAATGTCGAGTCGCGCGAATCCATCATCCACCAGAGGACGCAACGGCTTACGACCGATTTCCACGCTTTCGCCGCTTTCCAGCTTCTTGAGTTCGGTTCCATCAACCTTGACGGTCCACTGCTGCGCCGTTCGTTGATCTTCGCTCACCGTTGTCGGCCTTCCTTTCACACACAACACTCTTTGCCATTGTGTCATGCCTTGCCACATATTTCAGGATTATGACGCGATTAATTGACAACTTTCGCCTATTTCCCCCATTGTATGGCACGATATGGAAGCGTTCACGCCCAAATCGGGTTTTATTGGATTGTCAGCGAAAGAAAAACCTGCGAATATGCGGAAACCCCGCCGCCTTGTGGCGAACGGGGTTTCCACTCAAGATCGTGATATGCGGCTTCAAACCGCGCGAATCACTTGAGCTCGACGGTAGCGCCGGCTTCTTCGAGCTGGGACTTAGCCTTCTCAGCGTCTTCCTTCTTGGCCTTCTCCAGGACAGCCTTCGGAGCGCCGTCGACCAGAGCCTTGGCCTCAGCCAGACCCAGGGAGGTGATAGCGCGGACGGCCTTGATGACCTGGATCTTCTTGTCGCCAACGGCGGAGAGGATGACGTCGAACTCGTCCTTCTCTTCCT
>ERZ826220.4136-NODE-4136-length-10468-cov-3.003169_pt1 | contig 10468 bp, 7 predicted proteins | sample MGYA00519927_ERZ826220 | MGnify/ENA primary metagenome ERZ826220 (study PRJEB31778, sample SAMEA3449225) | human gut metagenome | biome: human gut; feature: human-associated habitat; material: faeces | place: United Kingdom | collected 2010/2012 ...
TCGATGCTGCCCTCGCTGACGCAGGTGGCGGCCACCTTGGCGGCGTGGGTGACATTCAGGTGGGTGCTGGCCTCCGCCGTCACGGGGAGGGTCTCGGTATAGGTATAGGCACCGTTCAGGCTGTCGTTGACCTCCAGGTGCCGGACCGTGAGCTCCGCGCCCTCGGCATCCGTCACGGTGAAGCGCAGGGCGGCCACGGCCTGCCCGGCGGCGAAGCCGTCCAGGTCGGCATAGGCGATGGTGATCTCGCCGTCGCTGCCGTTCACGCCGGAGTGGGCGGCATACACGGTAACGCCGTTCTCGGCCAGGGTCAGTTTGGCAGGATCATAGGAAACGGTGAGCTTTCCGCTGTGGGAGGCGATGTCATTGCCCTCCGCGTCCTTGGCGGTGAGCTGCAGGATGGCGGTGCTGCCGTCCTCGCCCGTCACCAGCTCGGAGGCGGACTGGGGCGCGGCGCTGCCGGACACGGCGTTGAGGCTGCCGCCGGGGATCTCCTTTGCCAGAGGCGCCATCGCGTCGGTGAAGGCGTCCGCCTGAAGCGGGGAATCCTCCACGCCCAGGATCCCCTTCAGGGCGCTGTCGCCCTGGACGCTGCCGTCCGCCAGCTCGAAGAGGCCGGCCACCGGCCAGACATTCTCCTCAAAGCTGCCGAGGTCATAGCAGCGCTCGCCGGACACATCGATGGCGAAGATCCGGGCGGCATTGCTGTCCTGGTCGTAGACGGACCAGTAGAGGTACTCCCCGTCATAGTAGGCGGAGGAGAAGTACTCCATGGCGTTGACATCGGCGTCCGCGCGGAAGAGGAGGCCGGTCTCGCCGTCGTCGGTATAGGAGAACTTGCCGTTCAGCAGGGTCAGATTCTGCCGGTAGACATTGCCGGCGGAGTCCAGGAGCAGGTAGGAATCCAGCCAGCACTTATTGTAGCTGCTGTAGAAGCTGCCGCAGTAGGCGATGCCCACCATGGCGTTGGAGTAGAGCTCCAGCGCACCCAGCACGCTGCCGTCCGCGGGGTCCACCGCCACGAGGTAGGGGCCGTAGACCGCGATCAGGACCCCCAGCGTGGGCGCCTGGGCAAGGTCCGCGAAGAAGCAGGCGTCGGTGCTGCCCACCTCCGTGGCCGCGAAGCCGTTCTCCGGATCGACGGTATAGAGGGTGGCCCCGGAGCCGTCGCTCTCCCTGTCGGCGGCGTAGAGGACGCCGGTCTCATCATAGGTAACGGCCACAGGCTTCACGCTCTGCTCACCGGAGGTGAGGGGGGTGTACGCCGGAAGCCTGGCGGTCTCAAAGGAGGCCCACTGGGCATCCTCGTTCTTGCCCCAGACCACGGCATTGAGCTTCTTGCTGAGGGTGAAGACCTCCACCTGGCAGCTGCCGATGACGGTATCCGTCAGGTTGGAAGCGGCGGTGATGGTGCACTTGCCCTCGGCCACGGCGGTGACGGTGCCGTTTTCATCCGCGGCGGCGACGGTCTCATCGCTGCTGGACCAGGTGACGCTGCTGTCCTTCACGGAGAGCGGCAGCACGCTGGCCGTCAGGCGCTGGGACTCACCGGGCAGGAGCTTCAGCGCGGCGGGGGAAACGGTGACGCTCTCCGCCGTGTCCGCAGCGCCCTGGCCCAGGAAGAGCCGGTAGGTGCTGACGTTCATGGCGTAGTCATAGAGCTGCAGGAGGTAGACACCGTCGGCCAGTCCCTCGGTGGTGAGGGTCAGGTCCGGGACCCTTCCGGCGTTCTTCTGCTGGGGATCGATGGTCCGCAGACAGATGCTGCCGTCGGCGGTATAGAGCAGCGCCGCCGCAAGATACTGGTTTTCCTCCACGCTGAGGGTCAGGGTCTTGGTGCCGCTCTCCGCGGAGAGCTGGTCGCCCTCCAACCCCGCCGCCGTCAGGACCGGGGCGGTATTGTCGATGACGAAGGGGATCTCCAGGGTGGAACCGGCGCCGAGCGCGTTCCAATCCACGATGCCGTCCTCCCTCACGTCATACTCTGTGGCAGCCTGGAGCTTCAGGGTATAGCGGCTGCCCTCCTGGACGCCCGTCGGGCTCAGAAGGAGGTCGGCACTGTAGCCGGTGTTCATCCAGCGGCTGCCGTTCACATAGTAGTAGGCGGCATCCAGGTCCTGGATGTCCTTCTCCCAGCGGTTCCCGCCGTCACTCTCCAGGCTCAGTATGACCTGCGCGGCGTTGCGGATGAGGGTATAGCCCACCTTGGTGAGCTGATCGCCGTTGACGGAGTTCAGGGCGTTCCGGGCGGGATCGTAGGTCTCCTCCGCGATGGCGTCGCCCACGTTGGCAAGACCCGCGCCCTGCTGCAGCACGGACCAGTAGGAGCCGGTGCTGCCGTCCAGCAGAGGCTGGGCGGTGGACATCAGCAGGCTCTGGGCGAGATAGCGGGCGGAACGGCCAGTCTTCTGATCCAGGCCGGTCTCCCGGATGTACTGGGCCACGAGAGCCGCCATGCCGGCGACCTGGGGCGCGGCCATGGAGGTGCCGGACATGGTCTCGTAGGCCTGGCCGCCCTTCACGGCGCCGTTGACGGAGTAGATGCTGCCGCCGGGGGCGGTGATCTCCGGCTTCATCTCCAGGCTGCCGGGAATGCCCCAGGAGGAGAAGTCGCTGACATCGTAATACTCGCTATGGTAGACTTGGGTCCCGACGTCCTCCGCCACCGTGAGGCTGCCCTCATAATAGGTCGTATAGTCGCCCTTCTCCTCCGCCGCGGCCTTCAGAATGGCGCCGTCCGCCTGGCTGATGCTGACGCAGGGCGCGGTGCCGTTGTAGCTGGAGAGGTCCATGGCAAAGGTGCCGTCGGTATTCCTTTGCGTTTTCTTTTGTCATTGTCATTTCCTCCTTTTTCGGGCGTTGCCCGGTACGGATACCATGCCACAACGCCGGACGGAAAGCCATTCACAAAAGTCAACGAAAAAATCTCGCAGACGGAGGCATAGAATCCATAGACGGAAAAACGCCGCCCTGCCTTCCAGAACGTGTGGGGGCAGCAGGGCGGCTTATTTGATCTTCTTTTTTGATAGCCTCGGAGTTCGAATCACCTCAGTTGAAAAAATCGGCGTTCTGCATCTTTTTTGTGCGCCTCTCGCCAAGAGTTACCAATTATTTGGAAATCGCATTTTTCGCAATTTTTCCAGCTGAAATCTTCGTGTAAAACGAGAAAACACCGCACTTTCGTGCGGTGTCTTTTCGTGCTGCATCTTTTGACAGCATGACCTGTCATGTGTTGACAAAAAAGATGCAGCGTTTGGCTGCCCACGAAAAGAAATCTTGTCACTTATCGTGGAAATCCCCTAAGAAGCCTCAAAATTTAATCATACACCGAGGAAGCTCACTCTATGCCAAATAGAAATGAGCTTCCTCGCAAACGCAGAATGGGACACTCAAGTTTAAATTACCCGGTTTTTATTGTCTAATTCTGTTCCTTTGGAGAAACGCTGAGCGCCAGTTCATAGCTGATAAGGGATATCACCGCCAGCGCAATGATCACAAGGTACACTGCGGCAAAACCAACATGATCCACAAGATAGCCACTGAGGGAAAGCAACAATAGTCCTCCGCTCATCGCAAGGCCAGAAATTTTGGAATTGGCGTCGGCGGCATCTTCCGCAGAGAATATTATCCCGGAGACAATGTTGATGCAGTGGGCTCCTGAATAGCCAATTCCATAAAAAAGGATAATCAGTGCAATGATAATCGGCTGCGGTAAAATTCCGTATACAATCATCATCAGATTCCCCAAGATTACAGAACCCAAGAGAAGCGCGACATACTTTTTAACTTTTAGCCATTTCAGAAAGCGGCCATTCAAAAAGGAGAAGATTGCCGCGCTAATCGTGGCACAACTAAGGATTGCGGCAGACACCTGCAGAGAGATCCCGTTTCGGGCAAAGAATGTTGTTGCGTAAGTCGTGATAAAATTGACACCGCCGCTAAGACCCCAGTCGCCCAGAAGGCATAGCCAAAAAGCTTTCCGCCGGTAAAGACCGCAATGTGCTTCCCCGCATGTCGGCGCTCTCTCCGCCGAATCAACTGTTGCAGGGATTCCAAACGCCTCCTGCCCGACATCTTTTGGATCTGTAGCAATAATCAGGAAATGATTGATCAAGAGGAGAAGTGTCCCGTTGACAAGATAAAGCAGAAACCAGCCGTCCAGAAGCTCCATGTGGGAAAAAACATACCCTCCGACGGATTGGTAGAGCGCCTGACCGATCAGTGCGCACCCCAGCATCAGGGATATCTTCTCCGCTCTTTTCTCCACATACCAATTGGATACGATCTCTGTCATGACCACATGGGCCCCCAGGGAAAGCGTAGTCCCGACTGAGATGAAGAAAACCAGCAATGTAAGAAGCTGGTCTCCCAGCAGTTTTGCGCAAAGCGCAACCGCGTAAAGCACCAGAGCGTCCAGGGTAAGAACGCCTTTCAAAGTGATTTTCTGCTTCAGTGAAGTCAACGAAACAGAACAGATGATCCCACTGATGGTCAATAGCATGGAATAGAAGCCGAGATGACTCATGGAGGTATGAAAAGTCTCCGCCAGCTTGGAATACCCCGCAGAGTAAAGGCCGCTGCCACTCATAATGATAATGATGAAAAGGGCACAGCCGGTCGTAACACGTGGTCCCGAGAACTTTTTCATCAGACATTCGCCTCCTCTCTTTTCTGTGCCGCATCGCAGGAAGCCGGAGAGGAGCTTCCCGCGATGCGGCATTTGGGAACGGCAGCCGGATTACATCAAACCCATAGCCGTCCAAACAGGGATACTGGCAAGACTCGCAATGAGAGCGATAGCCATGTAGACGAAGGAGAGATTGCGGACATCCTCATGCTCAATCACGCCGCCGGACATAACGGCAGACTGCAGCATAGAGGGAGTGTTATGAGGCAGGATCCACTGCTGGCCATTGACAAACGTTAGCCATACCACCAGGAAGGGATTGATGCCCATCAAGGCGGCAACGGGCCCAAAGACCGTGGGGATAATCGCCATTGTGGAAAGGCTGTCCACGAAAAGACGCACCAACCACACGACTATCACCAGAATGATCACAAAGACAAAGGAATTGGGAATGAATTTACCAACCATGGGAGCTAGCACAGCGGAAAGCCACTCGCTGACGCCGCTGCTGCCCACAAAGTCGGACATACCTAGAAGGCCAGCCAGGAACAGGAAAAACTGCCACGGAAGTGTCGCAATGTCTTTGGAAGTGAAAAGTCCCCGCACAGCCATGGCTAAAAGTGCCAGCCAAGCAACGACCACGGTGCTGATGCCGTGATAGCCCTCCGTGATCCAAAGGGCTACCGCGCAAACCAGAACTGCCACGCAGTACTTTTCATCGCTACTCATGGGGCCCAATTCAGCCAACTTCTGATGTACCATCTCTTTAGAGAGGGTGATAGGCTGGGCAGGCTTCATGAACACTGCCACAAAGACAAGCGTCAGGACCACCAGGACCGCAAGCCACACTGCGCAGATCTGAAGCCAGTAGAGCCAGGTAAACTGGGCAGCCTGTTCTTCCGGGGCGAAACCAAGAATCAGAAAGTTACCATTAGAACCTGTCATCACGCAAAAAGCGCTGAGATAGGAAAAGCTGAACATGACGTACCAAAGGCCCTTCATTCCCTTACTGTGAGGCTGGATACCAGCTTCCTTGGCAACGGAGGCCGTGAAGGGGGCCATAACGCCCAGCTTCGCAGAGGTGCTGGGTACCAGGGGCATCAGCACCAGGGATGCCGCACCCACCGCCAGAGTCTGGCCAAAGAACGTGGTCGGGAATATCTTAAAAACATTGAGAGCAATACGGCTTAGGATTCCGCATTTCACCAGACAACCGGCAAAGCCCACGATTGCCATAGGCAGCCAAATGTTGTTGCTGGAGAAGTTGCTTAGGATCACACCGATCTTGCAGAGCTTTAACAGGATCATTGCCATACAGCAAGCGATGGTGACCAACCAGTTGGGGGCCGCACGGCTAAGAAGGCCCACGATCATTGCGGCGAAAACGCCGATAAACTTCATGGTATCTGCCGTCAGTCCCCCCGGTGCGGGAAGGAACCCAACGATCACACCGACTACTATGGCAATCAACGCTTTGACAAGATGGACCTCAGACTTTGCGCCGCTCTTTCCGGCGACAGTGGCTTTCGCTTCCATCAATTGTTCTCCCTTCGTAACAGTAAATTCTCCCGAATCAGCGGAAGGTGGCGCGGCCGCCGTCCGCAAAGAGAGTCCGGCCGGTCATATACTGGGAATACTTGCTGGCAAGGAATACGACGACGCCACCGACATCTGTCTCCGGATCTCCCAAATTGTCGCCAGGCCGGACGATGAGATATCCCTGGAACATCTGAGCTCTCCGCTCAGGAGTCGCCTCATCCCGCAGCTTTTCAAAGGCAGGTGTGGTTGCGGTGGGGACCACACAGTTGACATTGATGCCATCCTTGGCCAACTCCACCGCCAGAATCTTGGTCATTCCGCGAATGGCTTCCTTGCTGGTACCATAGGAGGTCATCCCCTTACTGCCGTGAGTACCGGAACCGGAACCGAAGTTAATAATGCGGCCTTTGCTCTCTTTCAAATAAGGTAGGCATGCTTTGATGCAGTTGAAGGTACCAAGAACATTGTTGCGATAGGCATCCCACATATCTTGCTCTGTGGTTTCCTCAAATGGAACGATGTGCTGGGTCATTGCGTTATTGACCAGCACGTCAATGCGGCCATAGACCTCCACCGCCTTGGCAATGGCTGCCTCTACCTGTGCGGAATCGCCAATATCGCACTGCACGGCAATAGCATCACCGCCATCGGCCTTGGCCTTGTTGACAACGCGCTCCACTTTGGAAAAGGTCCTTCCGATATTGACGACCTTGGCGCCTTCGTGGCAGAAAGCGTAGACCAAACCTTCGCCGATACCCTGGCCGCCGCCGGTGATAACAGCGACCTTGCCTTCCAGAATACCCATAGAATGTTGCTCCTCTCTACTGAAGTTTGTGGTGTGTATGTATGTGACGTATGTGACCGGATCGCACTCCCCGGCTTTGATGAAATCTTAACAAAAAAAGTGCGCACGAAAAAGTACGCACTTTTTGCAGGTTGCTCACTTACTTTTCCGGAAGTAACCCTCCCGCTTAAATAGGAAGCCGCATTCCGCCTAAAACGGTATCTACCTTATCGACCCGTTCCCGGTTATAAAGTGCGTCCCAACTGGAGACAGCGATCAGGATCTGATAGAGAGCCTCTCCCTCCCGGGTCAGGGAGTACTCAGTATGGGGAGGATTTGTCTCAAAATCCGTCCGAATCACGATGCTCTCCTCTGCCAGACTGCGGAGCTGCTGGGTCAGCATTTTGAAAGAGATCCCATCGATGGAATTCTTCAGTTCATTGAAACGAACACTTCGAAGGACAAACAGGAGCCAGATGATGCGAGAGTTCCAGCGGCTGCCCAAAAGTCTTTTAGTACAGGAAATCCAATCAAAGGATCTCTCACTCTCCACATGCAGCCACTCCCGGCAAAAGGTATGCATCATCTCCAAACAAGGAAACATGTCCACGCCCTTCTGGGTAATACGGTACACTGTACAGGAACTGCTGTATACCAGCTTTTCCAGAAGCCCGGCCGCGACGAATTCAGAGAGACGTTTTGCAAGCGCAGAACTGTCCATGCTCTCCCGCAAAGCCTCTCCCAGTTCCTGAAAGGTAGCCGCCTCCTTCTCATAGCAAGTCAGGAGAACAGCCACTTTATTCTCTGAACTGACCAGCTTAAAAAACTCCTCCACGCCACAAGCTCCGTTTCGGATAAAGATCCGTACCATCTGTGTGCCTCCTTCCATGCCATTCAAGTCTATTATAATGCCAAGCAATTTGGGGGACAAGGGGGAAATGTGACTTTAGCAAATCGGAGAAAGGCCGTCCGGGAATACCCCAGGACGGCCTTTCACGCTATTTTATCGTTGGCTGGCGATAAACTGATTATATTCTGCCCGTTCTGTTTCCGTCAGGTCCCGGATGGGGCACCAGCCAGAACCGCCAGGAAGAAATTCACAGAGTGCAAGGCTGTCCGGATCATCGGGATGCTTTCTCGCAACACGATAACTCTTTCCATTTTCCGTGGTGCGGACCACCATGCCGGAATAGGGTTCTTCTCTTCGAATGAATTCCATGTTCTCCCCTCCTCAGCAGACTTTCACACAGACCTTACCAAACTCAACACCGTCCACCATGCGCTGGAAGGCATCCTTCACATGGTCCAGGTCATAAACCGAATCAATGGCGGGCTTGATATTAAAGAGTTCCATACCAGTGACCATCTGCTCCATCATCTTGGTGCTGGCAACACGCATTCCCTTTAAGGTCAGCTGGTTTTTCAGCGGGACAGCCATATTAAAGGTACCGGTACCTCCGGTAAGGTTCGCCTCCAGCACGACCGTGCCATTCTGACGAGTGGCCAGCATGCACTGATCCAGGCTGGCCTTGCCCAGAATATCAATGGAAACATCCGCGCCAACGCCATTGGTCAATTCCAGAACTCGCTTAGACCACTCAGGATAGTCATTGGTGTTAATGACCTCATCCGCTCCGATCTCCAGAGCCTTGTCCAAGCCGGACTGTACCTTACCCATGACGATGACACGGGCACCGCTGGCCTTGGCAAAAGCGATGGATGCCGTGCTTAGGCCGCCAGTCCCTTCGATCAGAACCGTCTGCCCAAAGCTGACCTGCCCCTGAACTACCACCGCATTAAAAGAGGTACCAAAAGTGGTGGACATGACACCCGCCTCTTCCCAGGTAAGATGCTCTGGCATCCGGACGAAGCCGTTTTCATGCATAGTAAAGTATTCCCGCATGCAGCCATCCACGCCGAAACAGAGGTCGAGTCCCTGACTCTCCTTTTCGGGAGTCAGCAGACCATCGTACCAACCGGCATAATCGCTGGTAATGACTTTGTCGCCCACTTTAAAGCGGGTAACTTCTTCACCGACCGCTACCACCTCGCCAGAAGCATCGCTGCCAGGAATGGGATTCTCCCGGCACCAAGGGATACGGGTCATTTTGAAGTAATCGCGCCAATTCAGGCCAAAGGCATGGACCTTCATGCGCACGTCATGGGGCCCCAGCTTCTCATCCACGGGGATGTCCCGGACCTCCAGTCCTTCAATACCAGAGTGGGCAGAAATTACTGCTTTCAAGATCATTCCTCCTAACTTGTTTTTCATTTGTTAAGACACCGTTGATGAAAAAAGCATAGCAATTTCTCTGCGTTCTAACAAGTACGCACCTTTAGCGTTTTTTCCGCTCACTTTTCGCTGTGCCAGTGTTATCGCCTGTTATAAAAATCGCCATTGTTCTTCTCGCCTGTTCCCTTTATTACAGACTCTGCTCCAACACCAACCCGAGTCTCGGAAGTGTACGTAGATGATCCCCGCATTCTCTACCGTGATCTTCTGGATAAACTGCCGGACTTCCGCTATCTATGCCTTCAGGGTCTCCTCTTCCTCCGTCAGTACCATCATACTAGCATTCAGCTCGGCGTCGCCCATGTTCGCCAGCAGCCGGTCAAGGACATCGTTCTGCTCCTGGTTGACTTCCTCCACGTGCTTTTTCATGACCAACAATCTGTTCCTGCCTAGAGCCCTTGCCGCTTCGCCTCCGCCGTCATAGCCAGCACATCAGGGGTTACTTCCTGCCGAATGGTAGCGCCCTGCCGGAAAGCCATTCACAAAAGCCGACGAAAAAATCTCACAGACGATGGCATAGGATCCTTAGGCAGAAAATGCCGCCCCACCTTTCCAAAAATATGGGAGCGGCAGAGTGGTAGCCTCCTACAGCGCACAGCTATCCAAAGTGTTATGGAATAATTGGTGCGAAAGTATCATTTAACATATCCTCCTCACTGATCGTATTTCAATTTGAAGCGGTTAGAATTTTCACACTTCATCTTTGTATCGGCATAACTCCAAACCAAAGGCACTACTATGCCACAGCCTTCGAGGTATAAAAAGAGCCCCGGCCGATGGCCGGGGCTCTTCGCTGTGACTTAACGTGCCTTCAGGCGCTTTGATTAGCCCTGGACCTCAGCCAGCAGGTTGTTCCAGTGCTCAAGGATGGCGTCCTTGTTGGCGGTGAGGTACTCGACGTCACGGTCGACCCAGGTGATCTCGCTGGAGGGCTTCAGCCAGGCGCCCTCGGGAGCGGTGTAGCCGGCGTTGGTGTAACGCAGGGTGCCCTGCTGGGCGGCGGCCAGAGCGGTCTGGCCCTCGGCGGAGCAGATGAAGTCGATCATGGCCTTGGCGTTCTCGGGGTTGGGGCCGTTCTTCACGAGGCCGCAGCCGAAGACGGTGGCGGAGGTGCCGTTGGAGGGATAGCGGACCTCGATGTTGGTGGCGCCGTCCTTCACCAGGGTGATGGCGCCGTCCTCATAGGTGAGGCCAACCACATACTCGCCCTGCTGCACGCTCTTGA
>ERZ826220.4138-NODE-4138-length-10456-cov-2.939429_pt1 | contig 10456 bp, 7 predicted proteins | sample MGYA00519927_ERZ826220 | MGnify/ENA primary metagenome ERZ826220 (study PRJEB31778, sample SAMEA3449225) | human gut metagenome | biome: human gut; feature: human-associated habitat; material: faeces | place: United Kingdom | collected 2010/2012 ...
CACAAAATCTGCAGTTATGCTGCCCCTCGGGTCAGACAGGCCAAATTTTGGGCCGCAGACCTTGTCTTTCCATGGGCCGTCCCCGGTGTAGTAAAGGCACAAATCAATGTCGTATTTGGAAAGGGATTGATACAAATCTAAAACTAAATCCCTCTTTGCGCACGCCTCTCCGGGCTGTGTGTCACAAATTCTGTCAAACGTTTCGTTAGGTGCAATCATATACTTTTGCCCCTGCTTTATCGTAATAAAATAATAGCCGGCGCCAACATCATTAAGCTGTCGCGCCAGTTTTTCCGTATCAAAATTGTTTACAGCGAGGTTCCAATCGCGGCGCACCTGTTTCATGGGTATCTGCGATCCGGGCTCACCATATAAAAAGTGGGTAAAAACGCCCCAGCGCCGGTTAAAAAGACGTTCTGTGATGTCCATTTTACATCCTCCTAACAAAACTTCTCATCCGTTGTTCATTATATATGAACGTTTCCCGTTTGTCAAGGAAAACATAAAGATTGTATAAAGACAAAAAGAAACAGCGCCGCAAGCATGTGGCACTGTCCCTTTTTGGATAATCTCTGTAAAAATAGAAGGAGGGGGGTTCTATCTAAAATGAAAGGATAGACGAATTTTACCAGCCAAACCAGGAGAAGAAATCAGACGGGAACTGATACTGCTGTCCGCCCTGCTGGCCTTCCTGCTGAGAATTCTGTTGTTCGTTCTGTGCGTTTTCATCAACAGGCTTTTCTTCCTGCAGTTCAATAGTGAAGCTGTGTTTTTCGCCGTTCCGCGAAACTTCAATTTCTATTTTATCACCGGCCTTGTGGTCGTCCCGAATGCCGTTAATTTCGTCAATACTTTTAACCTCTTTGCCGTCAAACTTTAAAATGACGTCGCCGGCCTTAATGCCGCCTAGGTCAGCAGCTCCGCCCTCTGTAACCTGGCGGACATAAACGCCGATAGGCAGATTGTTGGCTTTTGCAATTTGCTCGGTAACGTCCATACCCGTTAAACCAACTACCGGCCGTCCGGTAACATAACCGTGCTCAATAATTGATTCAATTACAGGAATTGCTTCGTTTATCGGAATAGCAAATCCGAGACCTTCCACATCATATCCGGTAGATTTTGCCGTGTTAATGCCAATAACCTGGCCGTAAACGTTGATAAGTGCGCCGCCGGAATTTCCGGGGTTAATCGCCGCGTCGGTCTGGAGCATGGTCATCTGTCTGCCATCTATCACCATTGTTCTGTTGATTGCACTGATATAACCCACCGTCAGCGTGCTGGCTAACGCCTCTTGAAGCGGATTGCCAATTGCCAAAGCCATGTCGCCCACACGCAGTGAGGATGAATCGCCCAACTCTGCATATGGCAGTTCTTTGTCAGACTCTACCTTTAAAACCGCAAGGTCTGTTCTTTCATCTTTCCCAACTACCTGGGCGTCAAAGGTCTGATTTGCAGTTGTTTTCACTGTGATAATTGCCGCACCGTCGATAACGTGGTTGTTGGTTACAATATATCCATCAGACGTTAAAATCACGCCGGAACCGCTGCTGGTTGCAGTGGAACTCTGCAGATACGAGCCGTTTGCTTTCGATGTTGAAATAATACTCACAACTGCCGGGGAAACCTTGTCGTATATGTCTGGAATTGCCATTTGTCCGCCAGACGCAGTGGCTGCGGTGTTCTTAACGGAATCTTCCGGACCGCTGTTTGCTATGGACAGGGTGTTGCTTGCTGGTTTTTTATCAGAATCGCCGCCTGTAAATGCATCAAAGGAAATTGCAAAAATACTGAAACACAAAAGCGACGTTACAACAGCGCTGACAACTGCAACAAAAATTGGATTTTTAAACGGATGTTTTTTTACTTTTGGCCGGTAAACCGATAACGCGTGTTTATCCGTCACCGTTCCGCACATAACCGGTTCAAAATCGTCTTCGTGCCACTGATAACCTTCGTGGTTCTCAATGTTATCCGTTTGGCTGGTGGATTCGGGTTGACACTCCTCCACATTCGCAGAATTTTCGCCGTATACGGTTTTATTCACATCATCTTCATGGTTTTCTGAATTGTTTGCGCCAAATTTGTTATAATCTTCCATAGTCGTTACCTCCGTATAAAGATTTAAAATAATATTTGTCTTTTGTTGGTATATCTATATAATAAACCATCTTTTTTACGTTGGTATGAACAAAATGTTAAAAGTAAAAAAATCTAAAATGATGAATTTATGAACTTTTTTTTCTACGGATATGTAACAGGATAAAGCGCCAAAGTACAAAGGCTAAAGTGCCTGTCAATGCCCCTGAAAAATCAATCAGCACATCGGTTATCTGCCCGCTCCTTCCGTCCACAAACAGCTGATGAAATTCATCGGTTGCTGCATAGGCTGCCGTTATGCCAAGTGCCATACATCCACGGTTCTTTTTCCGGTCAAATGCCGTCAATGCCTGAAATATCAGAAGTGCAAGAACTGCATATTCGCTCATATGTGCAGCTTTGCGCACAGGATATTCAATTTTCTGTGCCATCTGTTCCAGTTCCGGCCCGGAATGTTTCCATCCAAACACCTGATTCCACATCTTAACAATCCGGTAACTCACATGCCCGCTGATTTCCGAAGACTCCGTATCCGGCTGTGCGGAAAACGAAAAAATAACCACAGCCCATACAACAATCAACGCAACACTGACAATTCTCCATACACGTTTTCTTTTCATTGTTACCCTTTAATTTATTTTTTCTTTCACAACAGAAATTGCTTTCTGTAACTGATTATCGTACTTCATGTCATAACTTTCATCTTCCGGACCGCTGTATTTGTATTCCAGTTTGATATCCGGCTGAATGCCTTTCCCGTGAATGTAATGTCCCTTTGGCGTATAATATTTCGCGGTTGTAATTTTAATGGCATCCCCGTTTTCCAGAGGAAATACCGTCTGGACAATTCCCTTGCCAAACGTTTTTGTTCCAATCAATGTTCCATAATCATAATCCTTGATTGCTCCGGCAAAGATTTCTGATGCACTGGCACTGTCTCCATTAACTAAAACTGCCATCGGATAATGAATGCAGGACGCATCGGATGTATATGTCTCTTTTTTCCCATATTTATCCTCCGTGTAAACAACCGTTCCCTCCGGAAGAATCTGATCCAGAATATCCACGACAGAAGTCACCAGTCCGCCCGGATTGCTCCGCACATCGACAATCAGCCCTTTCATATCTTCCTTTTCAAGTGCTACAAGTGCCTTTTTAAACTGTTTTGCGGTATTACTCTGGAATTCGCTGATCTGTATGTAGCCGATCCAATCAGAAAGCATTTTGGAATCCACACTCGGAATATCCACGTTTTTACGTTCCACATCAAATTCAAGATTTTCCCCGGTCTGCGAACGATAAACTTTCAAATGGACTTTTGTCCCCTCTTTTCCCCGTATCTTTTTTACAAGGTTGGAAAGTTCCATACTGGTCGCTTCATACTTATCCACGGATAGAATTTCATCTCCGTTTTTCAGCCCCGCTTCCTCTGCCGGTGTTCCCTCGTACACTTTAACCACTGTTACTTCCATGGTCTTTGCATTCTGTGAAAGCGCCGCACCGATTCCATAATAATTTCCATTGGTTGATGTCTGCAGATCTTTATATTCATCTACCGTGTAGTATACGGAATAAGGATCTCCAAGCCCGCTCAGCGTTCCTTTATAAATGGCATTGCGGATATCTTTTTCTTTGTAAGAATCGTTGTAATACAAATCGATATATGACAACAGCTCATCCACTTTCTTTATTGCTGCCTGGTCGAGAACATTGTCTTTGGCTGTCTGTTTTACTCCCTGTGGTCCAAATATAACATAATTGTTTGTAAGATTCGCATACGCACGAATTCCGACTCCGGCACCGATTCCCGTAATCAGCAGTCCCAGCACCAGCCCGATAATCACTCCGTTTTTAAAGCCCGATGGTCTTCTTTTTTCCGGTTTCCCGGTTTTGATCATTTCTTCCTGTTCTTCCTGCATTCCTGCCTCCATAATTTTCCCTATAAATCAAGAAGCCACACCTTGCAGCATGGCTTCTTGTCATTTTATGACAACAATAACAATATTATACTTTCAAATGTTTGCGGATCGTCATCTGACTGCCGATAAATCCGATACCGGCTCCAAGGATAACTCCCACCGGAATCAGTGTCCGGAAAACAACCTTCACCGGTTCAAACACGATCATCGAACCGATAAAATTGAATTTCGCTGCAATATAGACAATGATCTTCTGATACATAAAATACAGCACACCAAGCGGAATCGCTGCTCCGATCAGTCCGATCACAATTCCTTCCACAATAAACGGCGCACGCACAAGAAAATCCGTTGCTCCGATCAGCTTCATAATGGCAATTTCTTCCTTACGGACCGAGATACCGACCATTACGGTATTGCTGATCAAAAAGACAGCCACACACAGCAGAATCAGAATAATTCCTCCGGAAACATATCCCAGCAGTTTATTAAAATCCGTCAGTGTATTTGCCACCTGGGCAGACTCTTTTACCTCACGCACCCCGGTAAGTCCCTTGATATAGGTTACAAGGGAATCCTGCATCGAAACATCGTTCAGATACACCTGATAATGTGCAGAATTCGCAAGCGGATTATCTGTAAATCCATCCGCAAGTTCTTCTTTTCCCTGAAAATATACTTTTTTATATTCTTTCCACGCCTCGTCGGCAGACACATACTCGTTTTTGCTGACCTCGGCACGCTTATTAATCTTTTCTCCGATGTCACGGATCTGTGCATCTGTCGCATCATGTTCAAAAAATACGGTAACTGACACACCCTCTTCAATAGAATGTACCGTCGCACTGAAATTCGTTACAATAATATAAAACAGACCGAACATAAAAATGCAGGCCGCCATGGTTGCCACGGAAGCAAGCGAAAACATTTTATTTCGAAATATATTTTTTAAGCCCTGTCTGATCGAATAAAAAAAGGTATTAATTCTCATCGTCGTAGCCACCTTCCTTACTGTCACTGACAATCGTACCCTTTTTCACTGTGATCACACGTTTTTTCATAACTTTCACAATTTCCAGATTATGGGTTACAACAATCACTGTAGTTCCTTTACTGTTGATTTCCTCCAGCAGTTTCATAATCTCCCACGCATTATTGTTATCCAGATTTCCGGTCGGCTCATCTGCAAGCAAAATGCTCGGCTCATTGATCAGAGCACGGGCAATCGCCACTCTCTGCTGCTCACCTCCGGATAGCTGTTTCGGAAAAGAACGGTATTTTGCGGCAAGTCCCACCATAGAAAGCATAAGCGGTACTTTTTTCTTAATATGGCTGTTCGGCTCACCAACCACCTTCTGTGCAAATGCTACATTGTCATAGACATTGCGGTCTTTCAACAGACGGAAATCCTGAAATACCACTCCGATGTTTCTCCTGAATTTCGGGATCTGCTTCCTTCGGATCTTTCCAAGCTGCTTTCCGCCAATGGTAATACTTCCTTCCGTTGGTTCGAGTTCTTTTAACAACAGTTTAATCAGGGTTGACTTTCCCGAACCGCTGTCTCCTACAACAAATACAAATTCACCATCTTCTATTTCCAGACTCACGTCATTTAAGGCAGGAACTCCTGCCGCATATGTCTTGCTGACATGTTCCAGTGTAATCATAATCTCTCCTTCAATTTCTAATAGTCCAGTGTTTCCATATACTTCATATACTTGACTACCATGAGTGCGATCTTAAACGTGATTGCATCTTCAAAAACCCGCAGATCCAGACCCGTGCTCTTCTGCAGCTTGTCCAGACGATATACCAGCGTATTTCGATGAATGTACAGTTGTCTTGACGTCTCTGACACATTCAGACTGTTTTCAAAGAATTTGTTGATCGTCGTCAGAATTTCCTCATCAAAATCATCTGGTGATTTTCCACCAAAGATTTCTTTGATAAACATTTTGCACAATGGAATTGGAAGCTGATAAATCAGTCGGCCAATTCCCAGCTGGGAATACGCAATCACATCCTGTCCCTCAAAGAAGATCTTTCCGACATCCAGTGCCATGCGCGCCTCTTTATAAGATCTCGAAACCTCTTTCAATTCGTTCACAATGGTACCATATGCGATATGAATATTGCAATTGGTATCAGATTTAAACAGCCTGATGATTACATCTGCTGTCTTATTCAAATCCTCATAGGTTTCATTTTCTGCAAGTTCTTTGACTACAATAATGTTTTTTTCATCTACCGCTGTGACGAAATCCTTTGATTTCCCACCAAAAAGTCCCCGGATCTTCTCCAGCTCATTTCCATCTTTCTCACGGTTTGTCTCCACCAAGAATACCACACGGCGTACTTCTGTTTCAATATGAAGTTTCTTGGCACGATTGTATATATCTACCAAAAGCAGATTGTCCAAAATCAGGTTCTTGATAAAATTATCTTTATCAAAACGTTCCTTATAGGCAACCAAAAGATTCTGAATCTGGAAAGCAGCAATCTTTCCAATCATATACACATCCTCGCTGTCTCCATATGCCAGCAGAATATACTCCAGTTGATGATCATCGAACACTTTAAAGAACTGGCAGCCATTTACCACCTGACAGTCCGCCGGCGATTCCACGAAGGTCTGTGCCGGAGCTACAAACTGTTCTGCATCCGGAAATGTCGCGACCAGAATTTTTCCCTCTACATCAATCACACATAAATCTGTACGTGTAATTGCTTTCAGTCCGTCAATTGTATTTTGAAGTATTTGATTGGATATCATAGTCAGCTCTCCTTATCCCCATATTTCATCCAGAAATCTATCGTTCCCCCACCTGTTTTCTGAACAATTACTTTTATTTTAATACATTCTTCCAAAAAAAGAAAGAGGAAATGTATATTTTTTATGCATTTCCTCTCTTACCACTTTTTCCGGTTAGTAATATTTCACTATAAAATTTTAACAATATCGTTCTAAAAATCATCCGAATATTCCAGAAATCCCTCGCCCAAAACCTCCCGGACATCCGATACGATTACAAACGCAGAGGAATCCACATCATTTACAATCTCTTTCACACGCACGATCTCTTTCCTTGATACAACGCAATACAGAACGCACTTTTTCTCCTCTGTGTACATCCCCTGTGCGTGCAGTCCCGTAACCCCGCGGTCAAGCTCATCCATCAGCCGTTCTGCCACTTCCTCATACCGGTTTGTGATAATAAAAGCTGCTTTGGAAGTCTTAAAGCCCTCCAGAAAGGCATCGGATATTTTTGTCGACACAAAAATAGAAACAACTGCATAAAGTGTAGGTCTTAAACCAAATACATATAATCCGAGAATCACAATGGCTGCATCCAGTACCTGCATCACCTGAACCACCGTATAGTGCCGCATGTGTGACTGGATGATCGCCGCAACCATATCGGTTCCGCCGGTCGTTGCTCCCGCCTTAAGAACCAGTGCCATGCCAATGCCGGTAAATGCCCCGCCAAACAGGGCTGCAAGCATATAATCATCCCCTGACATATCTATCACCGGTATCAGATAAAGCCACACCGAAAGCAAAATGGTTGCAAAGCCCGTTTTCCCGATATAATTTTTTCCAAACCGGATATAGGAATACAGAAATATCGGAATATTCAGCACAATATTCGTCAGCCACAGAGGAATTCCTCCCGGCAGAAGCGCTTCCGTAAGATTTCGTATGATAATGGTAAGACCAGTAAACCCTCCGGTGATCAGCCCCACCCTGTCAAAAATCCACTGAATGGCAATGGCCATAAGTGCAGTGCCCAGCAAAATCAGGAAATAATTTTCCAATTCTTTCCAGACATTTGCCCTCATGATATGCTTTCCTGCTTTCCATGATAATGAATCAGCTGCCGCTCCAGTTTATGCGTGCGGATCAGATTCCGTATATTTCCGAGCAGTCCCTGTCTGCGCTTTGTAAAATCCCAGGAACCGATTCCATACCACAGTCCGGCAGACAGTTTCTCACAATTCTCCATCAGGAAATGTTCCTGATCCGGACTTGGCAGAACACTTAAGATCATATCAGGAGTCAGTGCATTGATCTCATTGACCATGGCATCCGTCCCCCCCTGACAGTTTTCAAACGCTTCTGCTCCCAGGATCTCGCATTTTCCAAAATGCTCTGATAAAAAAGCACAGGTCTTTTCCACATGTTCCGTGGTATCTCCGATCACAAACACCGTCTGATGATTGCGTTCCACCCGCTTCATCAGTTCAAAAAAGAAATCATGATGTTCGATCTCATGACGGTGCTGGTAAGATCCTGCACCAACAGCTTCTAAAATTCCGTTTTCCGCAATCACGGTATGTTCCGCAAACCCTATGGCTTTGCGGACAAGTTCATCCGTTTCTGCCAGCATAAGCGTATCCATGTTTACTTCTTCTATTGTATGGAATCCATGATCAGACATATCCTTTTCTACATTCATGATCATTTCCCGAACGGTATAATTGTCCAATTCAATTCCAGCAAAATCAATCGTTTTAATCATAACTTCCCTAGTATATCAAAAATACCTCCCGTTTGCAATCATTCAAATACATGCTTTTTATGCGTTGTTAACAAAACAATCGTTTGTTTTTATCCCTGTCATCCACAAACAACTTATCCCAAATTATGTGGATAATGTGCATAACTTCGTGTATAACTCGATTTTTCGGCATTTTTTGATTCCGGATAGTGGATAATTTTTTCATTTTATCCACATCTGTGGTTTCCATCCCCCATCTTAGTTTTGATTTTTTTGTGCACTTTGTATATTCGCGTTTTCCCCTGTAACGGTTATCTGCATTGCCTGCGCAATTTTTGTGTAGGAATCTTTCTGATATCCCACATGGCATCCGCATACCGTATACTCATAAGAAGTTCCCGGCATTACCCCGGTATCCGTGTATCCGGTTTCCTCTGTTTCTTCGAGACAGACATATGTTTTCGCCCCCGCGATTCTGCGGTAAATACGATAATAATCAGCCCCCTGCACCGTATTCCATGCCAGTGTCACCGACTCATCCGCATTTACAACCGGTGTCTGCAGAACCGGTGCCTGATCTAAAATCAGGTCAAAATATTCTGCAATGCCCGTGGCATCCGCCACGCCAAGACGTTTCAGCCGGTCGTTACCATTCAGAAATGTTGTACTGTCATCGTGGTTGCTGACATAAGCATGCTCCACAATCAGTCCCGGAAAGCCGGCATACTTGCTCCGCTTGATCACGGCGTAGTAATCTGCCTTTGATTTATCCGGATAGCGAGCCCCCACAGCCGAATTCCGGTAAAGAATTCCATTATTTTTCAGTCCAAGTGCCACCAGCTGTTTCTGAATACTTGCTGCCGCCATTTTTCCTTCACTTCCCACCTCTTCTTTATACCCGCTGTTCGGATAATAAACACAGGCTCCATGGTCGGTTTTTTTCAGGGAAGCATTGTTGTGTATTGCAACAAACAGATCTGCTTTCCTGCTTTTTGCAAAATTCACACGGTTTCCAAGTGTCACAAAACGGTCGGAAGAACGCGTCATATATACCTTCACTCCTGCATACTTTTCCAGTTCGGTTTTACAGGTCTTTGCAATGGCAAGATTTAACTGTTTCTCCTTGTATGTTTTTCCGTCCCACTTATATCTGGCACCCTGATCATGCCCTCCATGTCCCGGATCAAGAACTACAACCACCGGATCTGCGTCCGGCGCCTGATTTGCAGCCGCATACACGTTTCCCGGCGGGAAAAGACCAATTCCCAGTATTGCCAATGTCAAAAACACGCCTGCCATTTTTTTCATTTGTACTTTCTTTTTCATTTGTTTCCTACTTTACTTTAATTGCTGTGGTGTTTGAAAATGCTCCGTAATAGTTCTTTTTGTTTACCGTTTTGTATGCGCGGACCTTATAGCGATAGGTTGCCCCTTTTTTCAGTTTTGTATTCCGATACGAAGTTCCTTTGACCGCTGCAATCTTTGTATATTTTCCGGTCTTTGTGTTCAGCCGGTATACCTGATAGCCGGTTGCCCCGGAAACCTTACTCCACTGCACGGTAACTGCTGCATCTTTTGTACTGAGTTTTATCGTTTTTACCTTTGCTGGATTTGCAGGTTTTTCCGCTTTTTTGGTCGTTACCTGCTTTTCTGCGGAATACGCGCCCCTGTAATTTTTATTTCTGTAAGTTTTGTATGCACTGACTTTATATGTATAAGTCTTTCCCGCAGCAAGTTTCTGATCGCTGTAGAAAAGCGTCCGGGCACTTTTTACCGTCGCGATCTGTCTGTATTCCCCGGTTGCTGTATCCAGCCGGTAAATCATATATCCGGTTACTCCGTCCACTGCTTTCCACGTCAGTTTCACGGAAGAAGTCCCGGTTGCGGAAACATTCGTCAAGTTCACCTGTCCCGGCAGTGTCACATCGCTGTAAACAT
>ERZ826220.4147-NODE-4147-length-10434-cov-2.482995_pt1 | contig 10434 bp, 9 predicted proteins | sample MGYA00519927_ERZ826220 | MGnify/ENA primary metagenome ERZ826220 (study PRJEB31778, sample SAMEA3449225) | human gut metagenome | biome: human gut; feature: human-associated habitat; material: faeces | place: United Kingdom | collected 2010/2012 ...
CGGGCGCTGCAAGCAATAAGAGCGCAAAGGCAAAAACTGCAGCGAAGGCGGCAGCAGAGAAGAAAACCGGAAAGAAGGGAAAACCGGCTGGAAAAACGGAAGAAGCAGTAAAAGCAGTAAAAGCAAAGAAAACAACAAAGACTGCCCAAAAAGCAGAGAAAAAGGTATCGGAAAAAACGGTGAAAACCGCAGAGAAAAAGCAGGGAACTACGACTGCGACAGAGAAGGTGGAGAAAGTCGTAAAGCAGGCGATCGACAGCAAACCGGTGAAAACGGTAGAGCAGACGGTGGACAAGCTGGTGAAAGCCGGAAAATCCGCAGCGGCAGAGGCAGCAAAAGCCGTGGAAAAATACCGCGCAGCCGCCGATCCGGAAAAGAAGCCGGCGACAAAGCCGGAAACCAAGTCGGAAGCAAAATCAGAGGCAAAACCAGAGACAAAAACGAAAAAAAGCACAGGCATGAGTGAACTCGGCGAGGAGCTGCAGAGAAAATTCGAGACAGAGGAGAGATAACACATGGTGAATCTGACAGCGGCGGAACGCGTCTATGAATACTGGATCGACAAGGCCTCTTCGGCTGCCGATCTGGTGCTGAAGATCGTGTTTGCAGTAATTCTGTTTCTGGTTGCACGCAAACTGATCCTGTGGCTCTGTGGTCTGATCCGGAAAAACATGCGGCGTTTTCACACGGAGGAGGCGGTGGTCAGTTTCACCGTTTCCATGGTGAAATACAGTCTGAACACGCTGCTGGTGCTGACCATTATCGTTCAGCTCGGTATCGTATCCGAAGCGTCGATCGCAGCAGCTATCGCCTCCGCCGGCGTTGCCGTATCCCTGGCATTGCAGGGCGGTCTCTCGAACTTTGCAGGCGGGGTGATGATTCTGCTGCTGAAGCCATTTAAGGTCGGTGACTACATTATCTTCCCGGGCGAAGGCCAGGAGGGAACGGTCAAAAAGATTGAGATGTATTACACGACAATCAACAGCATCGACAACCGTACCATCATGATCCCGAACGCCAATCTGACGAACCACACCATCATCAACGTGACGGCGATGGACCGGAGAAAGCTGGAGATCAAAGTCGGCATTTCTTATGAGTCCGATATCAGAAAAGCGAAGGACATCCTGCGCCGCCTCGTTGAGGAGGAGCCGCATTTTCAGTCGGAGGAACAGCAGTTTTTCGTAGATGAGCTGGGCGAGAGCGCGATTACGGTCGGTCTGCGCGCCTGGGTCGCAACGGAAAATTACTGGCCGGTCAAATGGAAAATGAATGAGCGCATCAAAGAAGAGTTTGACGCGGCGGGAATTTCCATCCCGTATAACCAGCTCGATGTCCACATCTGCCCGGAACCGGCGAACAAAAAAGCCGGAAAAGGCGATAAATAAAGGATATTTTGAAAATTAACCCTTGCAATTGCACGGAAAAGGTGCTATAGTAAAGTTGTTAATAAGTGACTGTTAAGGAGTGGACGATTTCGTCCACTCTTTCTTGTGTACAGGGAAATGAAAGAATTTTTCGAAAGTTTCCCTGAATCAAAAAAGGTGGTGAGGATTTGAGCAGAAGAGAAGAATACGAACAGAAGGCAGAAGAACTGATCACTCCGATTGTAGAAGCCAATGGTTTTGAACTGGTGGATGTGGAGTATGTAAAGGAAGGCAGTACCTGGTACCTGCGTGCTTACATCGACAAAGAAGGCGGAATTACCGTAGATGACTGCGAAATCGTCAGCCGTGCATTTTCTGACCGGCTGGACGCAGAGGACTTTATCGATGACGCCTATATCATGGAGGTCAGCTCCCCGGGCCTTGGACGTCCGCTGAAAAAAGAGAAAGACTATAAGAGAAGCATGGGAAAAGAGCTGGAAATCCGGACATACCGTGCGATCGAGAGAAACCGGGAATTTTACGGAATACTCACCGCATATGATGATAACAGTGTGACCATTTTGGAGGAGGACGGAACAGAGCGCGTCTTCCAGAAAAGCGATATTGCATTGATCCGTTTAGCATTTGATTTCTAAACAGACGCAGATACAGGAGGAAAAGAGAAAAATGAATACAGAATTAATGGAGGCCCTTGAAGTTCTTGAGAAAGAGAAGAATATCAGCAAAGATACCCTGCTTGAGGCAATTGAGCAGTCGCTGATCCAGGCCTGTAAAAACCATTTTGGCAAAGCAGATAATGTAAAGGTAAGCATCAACGCCCAGACTGGTGATTTCAAAGTCGTAGCAGAGAAAACCGTTGTTGATCTGGTACAGGATCCGATCATGGAGATCGCCCTTTCCGATGCAAAACGTGCAGACTCCCGCTATGAACTCGGCGATATCGTTCCGGTAGAAATCAAATCCAAAGAGTTCGGCCGTATTGCAACCCAGAATGCCAAAAACGTCATTCTTCAGAAGATCCGTGAGGAAGAGCGTAAAGTTCTGTTTGATCAGTACTTCGAGAAAGAGCACGATGTGGTTACCGGTGTGGTACAGCGCTATGTAGGACGCAACGTCAGCATCAACCTCGGTAAAGTAGACGCTCTGCTGACCGAGAACGAGCAGGTCAAAGGCGAGAAATTTGAGCCGACCCAGCGTGTGAAAGTATACGTTCTGGAAGTAAAGAATACAACCAAGGGACCGAAAGTCATGGTATCCCGTACCCATCCGGAACTCGTAAAACGTCTCTTTGAGTCTGAGGTTTCCGAGGTTGCAGAAGGCATCGTAGAGATCAAGAGCATTGCCCGTGAGGCAGGAAGCCGTACGAAAATGGCAGTATGGTCCAACGATCCGAACGTCGATGCAGTCGGCGCATGCGTCGGTATGAACGGAAGCCGTGTCAACGCGGTTGTCAATGAGCTGAACGGAGAGAAGATCGACATCATTACATGGGATGAGAACCCGGCACTCCTGATCGAGAACGCACTGAGCCCGGCAAAAGTTATCTCCGTTATGGCAGATCCGGATGAGAAGACCGCAAAAGTAATCGTTCCGGATTACCAGCTTTCCCTTGCCATCGGTAAAGAGGGACAGAACGCAAGACTTGCCGCACGTCTGACCGGATTCAAGATCGACATTAAGAGCGAGACCCAGGCACGCGAGGCAGGAGACTTCGACTACGTAGACGAAGAGGAATACGAGGAAGAGGACAATTACGATGAGTCCGCAGCAGAGGAGGAAACCATCTCTGCAGAAGAAAACTTCGACGAGAATGATGTAGAAACAGCAGAGAAAGCCGGAGACGAAGAGTAATTAAAATAAAAACAAAGGCGGGATGAGCATTTGAGTACAGTTCGTAAAGTGCCGCTGCGTAAATGCATTGGCTGCAATGAAATGAAAAACAAAAAAGAAATGATCCGCGTGGTGAAAACCACCGAAGGAACGATTGTTCCGGACACAACCGGAAGAATGAACGGACGCGGTGCTTATGTCTGCTCTCTGGAATGTCTGGGGAAAGCAATGAAAAACAAAGGACTTTCCCGTTCTCTGAAGGCAGAAATTCCATCAGAGGTTTATGAGCAGTTAAAGGAGGCATTTGCGAAGATTGAACAGTCAAAGTAAAGGATTATCCATGCTGGGCCTTGCCATGAAGGCGGGTAAGGTATCGAGCGGCGAATTTGCGACCGAGCAGGCCGTAAAGAGCGGCAGCGCATACCTTGTCATTCTGGCGGAAACGGCGTCGGCCAATACACAGAAGAAATTTCGCAATATGTGTGCATACTATAAAGTGCCATGCATTCTTTTTGGGGACAAAGAGCAGCTTGGAAGAGCCATCGGAAGAGAATACCGTTCTTCCCTTGCCGTATGTGAAGCGCATTTTGCAGAAAAAATAGCAGCATTGTTGGCAGAAGCGTAAGGCGTAAGGCCGGAAAGGTCGGTGGATGGATGCAGGAAACACGAAAACCGCAGAAAGAGGAGAAAAGATCATTGGAAAAGAAAGATACAGAAAATATGGAAATGAAGAAACCGGAAGAGCAGGCAAAACCGAAGAAAAAGAAAATTATTTCCGTTGTGCGTCCGCAGAACGCAACAAGTAAAGAAGCAAAAGAATTCACAAAGAACCAGGGACAGAAAAAAGACCGTCCATCCCGCGGAAACGGCCGTCCGGAAGGGAACCGCAATGGAAACGGAAGAAGCGAGGACCGTCCGAACCGTGGAAACGGAAACGGCGGAAATGGAGATCGTCCGAACCGCAATGGAGACCGTCCGCAGGGAGAGCGCCGTTTCAACAATAACGGAGACCGTCCGAACCGCAGCGGAGACCGTCCGCAGGGAGAGCGCCGCTTCGGCGGAAACAATGGAGACCGCCCGAACCGCAGCGGAGACCGTCCGGGAGGAGACCGCAATAACGGCGGAAGAAGCGGAAACGGTGAGAGAAGCGGAAGACCATTCGGTGAGCGTTCCGCACGTCCAAACGGAGGCAGACCGGGAAATAATGGCGGAAGACCGTTCGCAGGAAAGGATGATGATTCCCAGAATCAGAACCGCCGTCCGGGAGGAGACCGCCGCAGAACCGAGCACAAGAGCTCTGCAGGCGATACAATGAGCCTTGGCATCAAGAAGCCAGGCCGTGATACAGGAAGAAAAGAAAAAGACAAAAACAAAGATTCTTTAAGAGAAAATAAATTCAGTGAAGATAGAGGAAGAGGCGGAAACCGTCCGAACCAGGGACATCATCAGCAGTCCAGACTCCCGAAAGCGCTCCAGAAACCGGTCAACAAACCGAAACAGGAAGCTCCGAAGGATGAGGTAAAGGAGATTACCCTGCCGGAGAAAATGACCATCCGCGAGCTGGCTGAGAAGATGAAAATGCAGCCGGCAGTCATCGTAAAGAAACTGTTCATGGAAGGAACGATGGTTACCGTAAACCATGAGATCGATTTCGAAAAAGCACAGGAAATCGCGCTTGATTATAACATCATCGCTGAGCCGGAAGAGAAAGTCGATGTGATCGAGGAGCTCTTAAAAGAGGACGAAGAGGATGAAAAAGACATGGTTCCGCGTCCGCCGGTAGTCTGCGTTATGGGACACGTTGACCACGGTAAAACATCTCTTCTGGACTGCATCCGGAACACCCATGTCACCGACCGCGAGGCTGGCGGTATTACCCAGCACATCGGTGCATACACCGTTTCGATCAACAAACAGAAGATTACGTTCCTCGATACCCCAGGACATGAGGCATTCACCGCTATGCGTATGCGTGGAGCCAATGCAACGGATATCGCCATTCTCGTTGTCGCAGCAGACGACGGTGTGATGCCGCAGACCGTTGAGGCAATCAACCATGCAAAAGCAGCCGGCGTTGAGATCATCGTTGCGATCAATAAGATCGATAAACCAGGCGCAAACGTAGAGCGTGTAAAACAGGAGCTCTCCGAGTACGAACTGATTCCGGAGGACTGGGGCGGAAGCACCGTATTCGTTCCGGTATCTGCAAAGAACAACGAAGGTATCGACGATCTGCTGGAGATGATCCTTCTGACTTCCGAAGTGCTCGAGCTGAAAGCAAACCCGAACCGGAAAGCAAGAGGTCTTGTCATCGAGGCTGAGCTGGATAAAGGAAAAGGACCGGTTGCTACCATTCTGGTACAGAAAGGTACCCTGCATGTCGGCGATTACATCGCAGCAGGCGCATGCTCCGGTAAAGTCCGTGCGATGATGGATGATAAGGGACGCCGCGTCAAAGAGGCAGGCCCGTCTACTCCGGTTGAGATCCTCGGACTTTCCGATGTTCCGAACGCAGGAGAGATCCTCGTTCAGACCGATAACGATAAAGAAGCAAAGAACTTCGCAGCAACCTTCGTGGCAGAGAACAAGAAGAACCTGCTTGAGGAGACAAAAGCGAAGATGTCCCTGGATGATCTGTTCAACCAGATTCAGGAGGGTAACTTAAAAGAACTGGCACTCGTTGTCAAAGCCGATGTACAGGGATCTGTCGAGGCAGTAAAACAGAGTCTTGTCAAACTCTCCAACGAGGAAGTTGCCGTACGCGTCATCCACGGCGGTGTCGGTGCGATCAACGAGTCCGACGTTATGCTGGCAACCGCATCTTCCGCCATCATTATCGGATTTAACGTACGCCCGGATGCGAACGCAAAATCCATGGCAGAGCAGAACGGCGTAGACATCCGTCTGTACCGTGTCATCTACCAGGCAATTGAGGATGTTGAGGCAGCCATGAAGGGTATGCTTGAGCCGGTTTACGAAGAGAAAGTTATCGGCCATGCCGAGGTACGTCAGCTCTTCAAGGCATCCGGTGTCGGAACGATCGCCGGAAGCTATGTACTGGACGGAACGTTCCAGAGAGGCTGCAAAGTTCGAATCAGCCGCGAAGGAAACCAGATCTTCGAAGGAAATCTGGCATCCCTCAAACGTTTCAAAGACGATGTCAAAGAAGTGCGCTCCGGCTATGAGTGCGGTCTTGTATTTGAAGGATTCAACGATCTTCAGGAGTTCGATCAGGTCGAGGCCTATATCATGGTAGAAGTGCCGAGATAGAAATGAGGAATTAAGTTGAGAAAAAACAGTATTAAAAACACCAGGATCAACGGGGAAGTACAGAAAGAGCTTTCCAACATCATCCGGAACGAGATCAAGGATCCGCGCATCGGAATGATGACCTCTGTCACAGAGGTAGCGCCGGATCTGAAGACGTGTAAAGTATATATCAGTGTGTTTGGCGATGATGAGGCGAAGAAAGAAACCATCCGCGGCTTAAAGAGCGCGGAGGGCTTCATCCGCCGTATGCTGGCCAAGACCATTAACCTCCGCAATACACCGGAGCTGACCTTTGTCCTGGATGAGTCGATTGAATATGGCGTTAATATGTCAAGACTGATTGATGAGGTAAATGGAAATGATAAATAGTATTGATGAAATACTTTTGAATGTTAAAAATATAGGAATAACCGGACATGTCAGACCTGACGGTGACTGTGTGGGTTCAACTTTGGGACTTTATAATTATATCTGCGATAATTACAAGAATATAGAAGCTACCGTATATCTCGAGGAGTTTGAAAAGTGCTTTTCTTTTATTAATGGCAGCGATAAAGTATTGCATGATTGTGACAATTATAAAAAACATGATGTTTTTATTATATTGGACTGTGGTGACATTGAAAGAGTCGCTAATTTTATACGTCCTGTTATTAAGAATGCTGATAAAACAGTATGCATAGATCATCATACATGTAATCTTGCATTTGCAGATATAAATCACGTACTTCCTGATTTAAGTTCCACCTGCGAAGTACTTTATGAGTTATTAGACAGTAGTAAAATATCTAAAAATACCGCAGAAGCATTATATACGGGAATCATACATGATACGGGTGTATTGAAATACCAGTGCACAACAAAACGTACTATGGAAATTGCAGGAGAGCTGATGTCGAAAGGTATTGATTACACCTCAATAATAGATGACACTTTTTTCAGAAAGACTTATATCCAGAATTATATGCTGGGACTTGCACTGATTAACAGTAAACTTGTACTTGACGGAAAACTTATATATTCTTATCTGCCTTATGATGTTTTATCGGAACACAATGTGCCGGGAAGAGATCTTGGAGGAATTATAGACCAGTTAAGGTTTACTGAGGGTGTTGAAGTGGCTTTATTTATGTACGAGCTTCCTGACCATACGATTAAAGGAAGTTTAAGATCTGTAGACAAGGTAGACGTTAATATTATTGCTAACTGCTTCGGTGGAGGCGGACATGTCCGTGCAGCAGGTTTTACCGCAGGAATTCCTTATGAAGAAGTAGTAAAAAAAGTAATAACAGAATTGAAAAAACAGGTTGAAAAATGTATAACGGAATAATTAATGTATATAAAGAATCCGGATTCACATCCCACGATGTTGTAGCAAAACTTCGTGGGATTTTACACCAGAAAAAAATCGGACATACAGGAACACTTGACCCTGAAGCAACAGGAGTTCTTCCTGTATGCCTTGGCAATGCTACCAGACTTTGCGATATGATAACCGATAAAAGCAAAGAGTACAGGGCAGTACTTTTACTGGGAATATCCACCGATACCGAAGATGCCACAGGGAAAATATTAAGCCGTAAAGCTGTTAATGTGACAGCAAAAGATATCGAAAAAACCATAAATTCATTTGTTGGTAAATACAATCAGGTCCCTCCTATGTATTCGGCACTTAAAGTAAATGGACAAAAATTATGTGATCTTGCAAGAAAAGGTGTTGAAATAGAAAGAAAACCAAGGGAAGTATTTATCTATGACATAATAATCGAAAAAATAGATATTCCCGAAGTTACAATGACAGTGAAATGCTCCAAAGGAACATATATCCGTTCATTATGCCGTGATATCGGAGAGAAACTTAACACCGGTGGTACAATGAAATCACTTGTAAGAACCAGAACCGGAATTTTTAACATTGAAAATGCAGTCAGATTATCTGAAATATCAAAATGTGTGGCAGATAACAATATTGCTTCACTTATAATGCCAACGGACAGTTTTTTTAATGATTATCCTGCCGTGAATGTATCCGGAAGAAATGAAATGCTTGTAAAAAACGGAAATATGATTATTCTCCCGGAATTTAAAGGCAATAATATTAAAGTATATCTGTCAGATGGTGTATTTGCCGGAATATACGGATATGATGAGGTCTCGCACAGTTATAAACCGAAAAAAATGTTCCCTGTCCAATAAATCACGGAAAAGAGTAATTGTATGTTATATGTTAAAGATAAAAACTTTATTTCAAAAGAAAATACAGTAGTGACTTTTGGTAAGTTTGACGGTATTCATAACGGGCACAGGCTTCTTATCGAAAAAGCTGTCAGAATTGGTCACGAGCAGGGAATTAAGGTAGTCCTTTGTACTTTTAATATGGATAACTGGAACGCAAAACCGCAAAAAGCAATAACGACACCGGATGAACGTGCATATATCTGTGAAAAATACGGCATAGATGTACTTTATGAATATCCCTTTGACAATGAAATTGCCGGAATGTTGCCGGAAGAATTTTTAAAATACTTCCTAAAAGAAAAACTTAATGCCAAATTTGTTGTAATAGGTGCCGACTGGAGATTCGGAAAAAACAGGTCGGGGGATGCAGCTTTGTTAAAAGCATACGAAGATAAATATTGCTACAGTTCATATGTTATCGAAAAAGAAACTTATAATAATACAGAGATAAGCAGCACATGGATAAGAAATGAAATAGAAAAATCAGACCTGTCAACTGTAAAAAAACTTCTGGGTTATGATTATTTTTTCAAAGGAAAAGTAGTTCACGGCAAACAGCTGGGAAGAACAATCGGTTTTCCTACCCTTAATCTGATACCTTCTCCAAATAAAATATTACCTGAATATGGTGTTTACAAATCTGAAGTAGTAATTGACAATCTCATGTATAAAGGCGTTACGAATATTGGAATCAGACCTACAATCGATGACGGAACTTATGTTACCGTTGAAACATTTGTACTTGATTTTGATGAGGATGTATATGATTCGGATGTAATTATCAGACTGAAAAAATTTATACGTCCTGAACAGAAATTTGATTCGGTTAACGGATTAAAGAAACAGCTTGAAGCAGATATAGCCTTTGTAAGAGGATAACAAGCACTAATCAGAAAATACTTGCCATTAATTATTCTTTATGGTAATATAAATGAGTATTTGACCAGCCGATGCTCAGATTCGGGACACTCCGACCTGATTCTTGGTGTCAGGCGATAATTAAAATTTAAGGAGGAAATTATAATGATTTCTAAAGAAAAGAAAACACAGATTATTGCTGAGTATGGAAGAAAAGAAGGAGATACAGGATCTCCAGAAGTACAGATTGCATTACTCACAGAAAGAATCAAAGAACTCACAGAGCACTTAAAGGTAAACCAGAAGGATCATCATTCAAGAAGAGGTCTTCTTAAGATGGTAGGACAGAGAAGAGGCTTACTTGAATATCTTAAGAAAAATGATATTGAAGGATATCGTGAACTTATTGCTCGTTTAGGAATTAGAAAATAATTTCGATATGGGGACGGAGTTTCCGTCCCCTGTTTTTTGATACAGAAGTTATACGAGACCACTGAAAAGAACGGCGCCTTTCTGTTTTTTTCAGTAGTTTCGGGCTTCTGTAAATAATAATAAGGCGTATGCCAAATAAGGAGAGAAATATGTACAAAAGTTTTAGTATGGATTTAGCCGGAAGAACTCTTACAGTTGATGTTGACAGAGTTGCGAAGCAGGCTAACGGTGCAGCATTTATGCACTATGGTGATACTGTTGTGTTATCTACGGCAACAGCTTCTGAAAAGCCAAGGGATGGTGTTGATTTTTTCCCACTCAGCGTAGAATATGAAGAAAAATTATATGCTGTCGGTAAGATACCAGGCGGATTTAATAAGAGAGAGGGAAAGGCTTCTGAAAATGCCATTCTTACATC
>ERZ826220.4152-NODE-4152-length-10425-cov-2.856702_pt1 | contig 10425 bp, 5 predicted proteins | sample MGYA00519927_ERZ826220 | MGnify/ENA primary metagenome ERZ826220 (study PRJEB31778, sample SAMEA3449225) | human gut metagenome | biome: human gut; feature: human-associated habitat; material: faeces | place: United Kingdom | collected 2010/2012 ...
CCGCCCGGCATCCACACAGCACTCAGACGCAAAGCCCTCGTAGGAGGGATGATGGTCAAAAGCCAGATCGATGCCCTGCTTCAGCCACCGCTCCCCCGCCCTGGTGAAGAGCCCCCGCCCCGCGATATCCACCGACACCACGAATCCGGGCTCCACATCTTCAGAGGCCGTGAGGCCCTCCAGATAGGGCGTAAAGAGTGCAGTAGCCTCCGGGTTTTCCAGGACCCAAGCCGTCTTTCCCTGCGCCCGGAGGGCCCGGCACAGCCCCGCCGCGCACCCGATGGTATCTCCGTCGGGCCGGCGGTGGGTCAAAATCAGCACGTTGTCCTGCCGCCGCAGCAGCGCGGCGTGGGCCTGCTGTTCCAGAACTACGCCCTGTTCCCCAACATGACCGTGGAGCAGAATGTCCTTTGCGGCCTGAAGGCGGAAAAAGACCCCGCTGCCCGCCGCGTCGCCTGCGCCGAAATGCTGCGCGCCATGCGGCTGGAGACGCTTGCCAAGCGCTACCCTGCCCAGCTTTCCGGCGGACAGCAGCAGCGCGCCGCGTTGGCACGCATTCTGGTGGGCAAGCCCCACATCCTGATGCTGGACGAGCCCTTCAGCGCGCTGGACAGCTACCTGCGGGAAGAGGTAGAAGGCGAGGTAGGCAGCCTGCTGGCAAACTTTGCGGGCACTGCCCTGCTGGTGACCCACAACCGGGACGAGGCCTACCGCCTGTGCAAAGAGATGATCGTTCTGAACGAAGGACAGGTGCTGCGCACCGGCAGCACCAAGGCCGTTTTTGCCGACCCGCAGAGCATTGCCGCCGCGCGGCTGACCGGCTGCAAGAACATTCTGCCCTGCACCCCGCTGGACAGCCACACCGTCCGGCTGGACGGCTGGAGCACCACCCTGCGGCTGGCGCTGCCCGTCCCGGCGGGCTGCACCGCTGTGGGCATCCGTGCCCACGACTTTACGCCCTGCGCTGCGGACGCGCCCAACGCCATCCCGGTAAAGGCCGTTTCCACCAGCGAGAATCCCTTTGACTGGAACCTCATCTGAACGCCGCCGGAGGGCACGGCGCAGCTGTGGTGGAAGGTAAGCAAAAAAAGCCTTTCTTCGGCAGCGCCCGCCGCACCGCAGCACCTGTGTGTCGCGCCGGAGAGCATCATGCCGCTGAAAGGCTGAAAAAATATTTATCTAAAATTCAATGCGCCAGACCCGCAGGTCCGGCGCATTGAATTTTATTCTTCTACTTTTTTCAGAACACCGCCGGGACGATCTGCTGGGCATCCACATCCACGGTGCCGTAGGTGTTCAGCCGCAGCTTCGGGATGACCGGCAGGCTGACGAAAGCAAGGGTCATAAAGGCGTCGATGTCCTCCGAGATGCCGTGGGCTTTCAGCGCTGCCTTGAGCGCTTGCAGCTTTTCCTCCACGGCTTCGGCGCTCTCGGTGCTCATAAGCCCTGCCACCGGCAGCGGCAGCTCGCCCACTACCTGTCCGTTCAACGCAAAGGCAAGGCCGCCTTTATTTTTGCGCACCGTGTTGCCCGCCAGCACCATGTCGGCATCGTTGGTGCCCGCCACGATGAGGTTGTGGGAGTCGTGGGCGATGCTGGAAGCCACTGCGCCGCATTGCAGGCCGTAGTTGCCCAAAAAGCCAAGCCCCACATGACCGGAGCGCTGATGCCGCTCGAACACCGCCAGCTTGACGATCTGCTGCGTCACGTCCACGCCGGGCGCTGTGCCCGGGTGCTGACAGAACGGAACGATCTTTTCGGTAGTCAGCAGGGCGTGCGGAGTCAGGCAGATCACCCGCTGCTGGGTGCCGGTCTGTTTCAGCTGCAATTGCTCCGGGGTGATCTCGTCCATGTTGAAGGAATCGAACACCCGCGCAAACCGTGCTTTGTCCACCGCAAGGGCGGCGGGATGCAGCATTCTGCCCTGCTGCGCCACCAGCTTGCCCTTTTTGTACACCTGCTTCACCGTGAACTTTTCCAGATCGGACAGCACGATCAGGTCGGCGGTATAGCCGGGAGCTACCGCGCCGCTGTGCGCAAGACCGAAATACTGGCACGGAACAAGGGTGCCCATCCGCACTGCCACCACCGGGTCCACCCCGGCGGCAATAGCCTTACGGATGATATAATCGATGTGTCCGCCCTGCAACAGGTCTCCGGGGTGCTTGTCGTCGGTCACCAGCATACAGCGGCTGCAATAAGGCTCCCGGAACAGGGGCAGCAGGCTGTCCATATTCTGGGCTGCCGTGCCTTCCCGCACCATGATGTACTGTCCGCGCCGCAGCTTTTCCATGGCTTCGCGGACGTCCGAGCATTCATGATCGGACTGCACCCCGGCAGTGACATAGGCGTTCAGCTCCTCCCCGCTGAGGAAGGGTGCGTGCCCATCGATCTTTTTGCCCGCAGCGGTGCAGTCGCAGATCTTCTGCAAAATCTTTTCGTCCGCGCGCACTGTGCCGTAGGAGTTCATCAGCTCAGCAAGACCCAGCACCCGGGGCTGCTGGTAATAGGGGCGCAGCTGCTCTGCTTCCAGCACCGCGCCGGACTCGTCCAGCCCAGTGGCGGGCACGCAGGAGGGCAGCATAAAGTAGACCGAAAGCGCCAGATCTTTTGTGGTCTCCAGCATAAAGTCCAGCCCTGCCGTACCGGCCACATTGGAGATCTCGTGCGGGTCAGTGACCACCGCCGTGGTGCCGTGGGGCAGCACCGCCTGTTCAAAGGCCGGGCCGCAGAGCATGGAGCTTTCAATGTGGATGTGCCCATCCACAAGCCCCGGGCAGACATACTTGCCCTGCAAGTCCAGCTCAGTCTCGCCGGTATAGTGTCCCACGCCAAGGATGACCCCCTGACAGATGGCTACATCGGCCTGCTCGATCTCGTTTGTGAACACGTTGATGACCCGGGCGTTTTTCAGCACCAGCCGGTCGTCGGTCGAGAGGATCGGCCGCACGCACCCGTTCTCCGAGGCCCAGCGGCCCTTGGCGCGCAGCATGTCGATCTCGGCCAGGTAGTCGCCCGAATCGGCGATCAGCCCCGCGTCGGGACGGATCGCTTCGGTAAACTCCGTGAGGATGCGCACCACCTCGCGCCGCTCGGCGTACTCCAGTTCGCGCAGTTCGTTGTTGATCTCTACCACCTCGACCGGTTCGACGTAGAAGGTTTTGCCCGTCGCCGATTCGTCGTGGATAAAGCCATTCAGTTTGCGTTTGTTGCCCGCCGAAACCGGGATCACGGCCTTGCCGTCGCGGATCGAGATCTGGGCGTCGGCATCGACGATGCCCGCCCCCTTGGCCGTAGACAGCACGGCCTGCAACCGCTTGGCCGCCTGCCCTTCGCGTTCGCGGATGGAGCGGCGGATCTCCTGCAGGGCGGGCGAGGCGTTGTCCTTCACCTGGCCGAAGCGGTCGAGAATGCCGTCGATGCGCTGCACGATCTCCGGAAAGGCCGCAACGCCCCGCGTGCGGGCATGGAGGGCCGGATAACGCTCCTCGCGGCTGATGATGAACGAGACGATGCCGCCGATTGCGGCCAGCGCCCGGCGCAGGGTCACGACCTCCTCCACGTCGAGGAACGAACCTTCGACGCGCAGTTTGGCGACGATGTAATCGACGTCGGGGTACTCGCCCCCGGGGAAATCATGCTCCATATCCAGCAGCAGGCGCATTTCGTCGGCGAGCGCCAGCCGCCGTTCGATCTCGCGCGCAGAGGTCGAAAAGCCCTCCGCGGCGAGCCGCTCGCGGGCGGCGCGCATGGTGCAACGTGCCGCGACCTGCTCGCGGAGCCGGTCGAAACCTATCTTTTGCTCGAATGTAGCAGGGTAAATCATGACGGTAAATTAAGAATTAAAAATGAAAAATGAAAAATCGAAAGGGCGCCGGTCGGAAAATTTCGCGCCACGCCCTATACGACCACATTATCACACCGAGAGGGCTGAATGAACCTCCTGTCTGCCAGTCAATTTTTCATTTTCCATTTTTAATTCTTAATTCTTTTCACCGAGTCCCGCTCGGCCCTGGCCGCAGCTTTGGCGGCTTTGCGCTCGGCCTTCTCCTGCATCTTCTCGGGACTGCGCCCGAAAAGCGAGAAATGCACGTAGCGGCCGGGATACTGCTCGAGGTTGGCCAGCAGCGAGGCGAGATTAGCGCTGGCCTCGGTCAGCGAATCGTAGAGCGCAGGATCGTTCATCAGTTTGCCGACGGTCCCCTCGCCCGCCTCGACCTTTGCCAGCAGTCCGTTCACCTCGTCCACGGCGTCCGTAAGCCTGCGGGCGAACCCGGCGTCGGCCAGCTCCCCGGTTATCCGGTTCAGGCTGCCGACGATGCTGTCCACACGCGGGGTGTTCCTGCCCAGCATCGCGGAGAACTCCGTAAGGTCGTCGACGGCGGCTTTCAGGTTGCGCTTCTCGGCGTCGAGCAGGCCGGCCATGTCGCCCGTAATGGCGTTCAGGTGGCTCAACGTCCCGGAAATATTCTGCGCGTTGGCCTCCATCAGGCGATTGAGGTTGGTCAGCGTGCGCGAGAGGTCGCCCGTCACCTGCGACACCTTCTGCTTGAAGAAATCCAGCTCCGACCCGGCCACGTCCATCAGGTCGCGTTCGCGCACCGAACGCAGCGTGTCGCCCTTCTGGAGATAGGTGCGCGCCGTGCCGTAGTTGATTTCGATGGCCTTTCCGCCCATCAGCCCGTTGCTGTAAATCTTGGCCTCGGAGTCGGTCGGAATGTGATACTGACGTTTGATGGTGAACTGCAACACGACGTTGTCGCTGCGCTGCGGATCGAACGAAATGCCCGTCACCGTACCGATCTTGACGCCTTTCATCATAATCGGCGACGCCGCCTGCACGCCGTTGATCTGGTCGTAGGCGGCGTAATAGACCGAATTGCGGCTGAAAATGTCGAATCCTTTCAAAAACCGGATTCCGGCCCACGCGGCAATGATCATCGTCACGCCGAAAATTCCGATTTTAACTTCCCTTTTCATATCTGTACTTTTATTTTACAATTTGCGTACCCCGGCACGCGACCACGAAGGCCCCGGGAAATACCTTGCGCACCTCGGCCAGCTTCCGCTGTGCGGCTTCACGGGTGCCGTACTCGCCCACACCGTATTTATAGGGGAACCGCCCCTCGGCCGCATACTCCTTCACCTTGCCGCGGTAGGCGCGGAACTGCGCCGAGGCGAGGGGTACGGGCGACGCCGAAGCCATCACCTGAATCGTATAGCGCAGGGGCTGTACGGCCGGTTTCTCCGGGGTTCTGACCGGAGCGGCCGTCGCGGTCTTTCCCTCCGCGGGCTGCGCCGCTGCGGTCTTTTCAGCGGACTTTGCCGCAGGCTTTTCAACGCTCTTTTCCGCGGCCTTTCCGGCAGACTTTTCCGCAGGCTGTTCCGCGGCCGGTTTCGCGGCAGCGGCCTGCTCCTCCTCGGCCATCCGGGTCCCGAGCACATAGGCCGAATAGTTGCGGATCGCCTGGTAGAGCGACCGGGCGATCTCGTTCTGCCCCCTGTCGGACTTCATGTAGGCCAGTTCCTGCTGGTTGGACATGAACCCGATCTCGGTCAGCACGCCCGGCATGTCCGTCGCATAGAGCACCCGCAGCAGCTGCGGCTTTATGCCGCGCGAATGGCGGCCCGCCTTGAGGTAGCTGTTCTGGATGCAGCGGGCGAAAGCCATGCTGTATTCGCCGTAGGTGAACTGGAGATTCTGAATGTAAGCCCGCACGATGGCCGCCGTCCGTTCGTCGGACATGTCGATCAGATCCTCGCGGTTGTTTTCGAACAGGGCGTTCTCGTTGTAGCGCTGCTCCTTCGAACTCTCGCCCATGATCAGCGTCTCGACGCCCCGCACGCCCGTCGCCCGGGGTGCGGCGTTGGCGTGGATCGAGATGAAGAGGTCGCCCCCGGCCTTGTTGGCAATGTCGGCCCGCGCCTGCAGGTCGGCCGCCAGGTCCGCCCCCAGAGTCCTGTCCGCCGTGCGGGTGTAGACCACCTTCACGCCCGGCATCCCCTCCTCGACGAGCTTTCCGAGTTTGAGCGCCACCTTCAGCGTGAGGTCCTTTTCATAGACCCCGCCGTAGTGCGCGCCGGGGAATTTTCCCCCGTGCCCGGCGTCGATGACCACGACTTCGACGCCGTGCGCAATATTCCCCGCAGACGCAACGTTCATAAGAACAGTTGCGGCCGCGAAGGCGAATAGCAGCAAAAGTCGTGTGCGCATATTTAATGGTACCAAGTGTGAGCTTTCTATAAATTTTTACCTATCTTTGTCGGGCCGAAAACGCGGCGGGAGGGGCACAGGACCTCGATCCGGGCGTTTTTGCCGACTTGTCGGCAAAGGTATGGAAAATTTTTGGGATTTTGGATAAAATTAGGGTAAAATATCTCTTGTCGGCGACGGTGATTCTGCTGTTTGCCCAGATCGTACTGGGCGGCGGAGCGCCCCGCACGACCCGCAATCCCGCCCCCGGGGACACCGTCCCGGTTCCGTTCCGCGCCGACGCGATACGTCCCGACACGAGCGCACGTCCGCCTTTTGTCACCCCCTCGCGGCGCGAGGCCCGCAGGCAGGCGCGCGAAGAGGCCCGGCGGCGCGAAGCGTTCAACGCACTGCCGCAGGAGGAGAAGGATTCGCTCTTTTCGGCGCAGGTCGACTCGCTCGTGGCGCAGAAGGCCGATTCTCCGGGCGCGGCACGGCCCGACTCGCTCGCCGCCGACACGCTCCGCCGCGATTCGGTGAAGACGCCGCGGCCCGCAGGGGCGTTCCTCGACGACCCGATCACGGGCAAGAACACCGACTCGCTGGTCTACGACGTGCGCAACAAGCTGGTCTACATCTATAACAAGGGCGACGTCACCTACCAGAACAGCAACCTCAAGGCCGACTACATGCGCATCGACATGGATTCGAAGATGGTCTACGCCTACGGCAAGCCCGACACGCTCGACGGCAAGGATATTGTCACCAAGCCCGAATTCACCGAAGGGTCGGCCACCTACCAGATGGACACGATCACCTACAACCTCGACTCGAAGAAGGCGAAGATCAAGGGCGTGGCCACGCAGCAGGGCGACGGCTGGCTGGTGGGCGGCAGCGTGAAGAAGATGCCCGACAACACGATCAACATCGAGCACGGCAAGTACACCACCTGCGACCATACGGACCACCCCCACTTCTACCTGGCGATGACCAAGGCGAAGGTCATACCCGGCAAGAAGGTGATCACCGGCCCGGCCTACCTGGTGATGGAGGACGTGCCGATCTACTTCCTCGGCATCCCCGAGGGCTTCTTCCCGATCAACATGGGCCCCAAGTCGGGCCTGCTGATGCCCACCTACGGCGAGGAGTACTCCAAAGGTTTCTTCCTGCGCGACCTGGGCTATTACTTCACCCTGGGCGAATACGCCGACCTGGCGGTGAGCGGCGGCATCTACACGCTGGGATCGTGGGAGGCTTCGGCCGCGTCGCGCTACATCAAGCGCTACAAGTACAGCGGCAGTTTCAACATGCAGTATTCGAATGTCAAGACGGGCGAAAAGGGCGAGGACGACTATATCAAGCAGAGCAACTTCCGCATCCAGTGGACCCACTCGCAGGACCCCAAGGCCAACCCGGGTTCGACCTTCTCGGCCTCGGTGAACTTCGCCACGAGCGGTTACAGCCGCTATTCGGCCACGAACCTCAACGACATCCTCTCGACGCAGACCAACTCGACGGTCTCCTACTCGAAGAACTGGGCCGGAACGCCCTTCTCGCTGTCGGCGAACATGGCCATCTCGCAGAACTCGCAGAACAAGACCATCTCCATCACGCTCCCCACGATGGTCTTCAACGTCTCGCGCTTCTACCCCTTCAAACGCAAGGAGAAGCAGGGCAAGGACCGCTGGTACGAGAAGATCTCGATGCAGTACACGGGTAAGATGACCAACTCGGTGACCACCACCGAATCGGAGGTCTTCTCCAAGGAGACGCTCGAAAACATGAAGAACGGCATCGAGCACTCGATTCCGATTTCGGCGTCGTTCAACCTGTTCAACTACATCAACCTCTCGCCGTCGGTCAACTACAACGAGAAGTGGTATTTCAAGAAGGTCGAGTTCGAGTGGAACCCCGTCACCAACCAGACCGACACGCTGCCGACGAACTACGGTTTCTACCGCCTCTACAACTACAACTTCAGCGTTTCGGCCTCCACGACGGTCTACGGCATGTACGACTTCACGAAGAAGAGCCGCGACCGCAAGATCCAGGCGATCCGCCACACGCTGACCCCCTCGATCGGCTTCTCCTACGCCCCGGACTTCAGCGCCCCCAAATACGGCTACTACCAGACCCGCCAGACCGACTCCACGGGCCGCTTCACGACCTATTCGCCCTATGCCGTCAACGCCTACGGCGTCCCCTCGTCGGGCCGTTCGATGTCGATGAACTTCTCGCTGTCGCAGAACCTCGAAATGAAGGTCCTCTCGAAACGCGACACCTCGGGCGTGAAGAAGATCAAGCTGATCGACGAACTGCGCATCAGCGGTTCGTACAACTTTCTGGCCGACTCGATGGGACTTTCGAACATCCCGGTCTCGTTCCGTACGACGCTGTTCAACAATTTCGGCATCAACCTCTCGCTGACGCTCGACCCCTACCGCGTCTCGCCCGAGGGCAAGCGTTACAACAAGCTCTTCTTCCCGGGCCGCGTCGTCTCGACGGGCTGGTCGTTCGGCTATACGTTCAAATCGCGCAACGACCGGAGCGAAACGGCCATCAACGACATCACGTCAATACCTCCGGAGTACCAGAACCCGTTCTACGATCCTTACGGGCAGATGGACCCCGTGCTGCGAAGACAGTACATGGCGCAAAGCTACTACGACTTCTCGCTGCCGTGGAACTTCGGATTCAACTACGCGGTCAACTACTCGATCTCGTACACCAACAACGGCACGACGGGCTACCGGAAGAACGTCACCCAAACCATCGGCTTCAACGGTTCGCTGAACGTCACCCCCAAGACGGGCATCACCTTCCAGGGCGGCTACGACATCAAGGCCAACAAACTGACCACCTCGTCGGTCTCGATCACGCGCGACCTCCACTGCTGGCAGATGTCCTTTTCGTGGATTCCGTTCGGCTACCACCGTTCGTGGAGTTTCAACATCGGCGTCAAGGCCGCATCGCTCTCCGACCTGAAATACGACAAATCGCAGTCGATGTACGACAATATGTATTGACGACGACGCACGATCCCCTTGCACAGCGCTCCCCCCCCCGGAGCGCTTTTTTTGTTGCCACGGCTCCGCCCCGCCGTCCCGCATCCCGTCAGGCCATACCACATCCGGACAGATCGGCTGTCCCAAAAGGCGACATCAATTGACCATATGGAATTTTGTGAAAAAATTTCACACCGACATAACATCAGTCTCGTTTATTTTTTTTAATTTTACCTAACACCTTTTAACTACACTCTTATGAACTGCACTCGCCTCAATGTAAGGGGGGGGGGAAGTTGAGTACTCCGCCCCTGTTATCGACATCGTAGATGTCCGCATCGAAAAAGGATTCGCCCAAAGTAGCGGTGGTATCATTGACTATGGCCCCGACGGAGATGCCGGGTTTACCGGCGGAGACAACAACGACATGGGAGAAATCTAAAAACAATCGGACTATGAAAAATCTATTCAATAGTGTGATTGTAATTGCCGTTGCAGCCATGACAATCACGGGGTGTTCGAAAGACCCCGAAAGCCTCACCCCCGACAATCAGGATTTCACGCTCGACCTAATCGCCGACAGCCAGATCGCCGGCGACACCCGTACCCAATTCGACCCCGTCCTCGGCAACATCAAATGGTCGGAGGGAGATGAAAACGCATTCTACGTAAACAGCGTATTTCAACGAGTGACAGCCTCTATTTCAAACAACATTGCGACTTTTTCACTGTCGAACCTGACACCCGGAACATGCAACATCCAAGGCTATTACCCATCGTCCGCATACTGGAGTGCCGGCAAAAACATAACGACAGCCGACAAAGTCACGGCCTATGCAATGACCTTGCCCGCGGCACAAACCGCAACTACGGAGACCTTCGATCCGAAGGCCGACATCCTGATCGCCCGAAACATGGATGCCGTGGAAGTCACTGAAACGACAAAGGAACTCAGCGTACGGTTCGGCCGCCCTGTTGCCATCTCCAAATTCACCTATAAAATTACGAATCCGACCTTAACGGCTTCAGCCGAGAAAGTCAGGAGCGTCGCGCTCAAGGTTGTTTCCGAGGGGAAATACATCGCCGGCAATTTTTATTTCAACCCCACAAGCAGCTGTTTCGTAAGTGCTGACGGTACAACGCAGACCCCGCATGAATCGGATGCCTTCGCCGACAACAAATCCAGCGAGGTCGTCGTCTCGCTTTCCGACCAGCCTGCCGTGAACG
>ERZ826220.4154-NODE-4154-length-10417-cov-6.154024_pt1 | contig 10417 bp, 14 predicted proteins | sample MGYA00519927_ERZ826220 | MGnify/ENA primary metagenome ERZ826220 (study PRJEB31778, sample SAMEA3449225) | human gut metagenome | biome: human gut; feature: human-associated habitat; material: faeces | place: United Kingdom | collected 2010/2012 ...
CTTTCCAAATATGCTCTACTTTTTTATTTTATCTTATTTTTTCTTCGTAGGCTCTGCTTGCTTACTCCAACATTTATTATAGAGCCCCTTAATAATACATTTCTATTGACAACCCTCCTTTAATCGTATATAATACCTTTGTAACATGGTTTGAGGAAATTGTCAAATTTGACTTTTGCCTTTTTTAGCAAGCGTTCAAATTATGGCATTGGTACGAGTTATTGGTCGGATTTTTCCCTTAAAGGGAGAAGTCCGGCCATTTTTGCGTTTTAGAGCAATTTAAAACGCCCGCAACTAAATTCGGTAATCACAAGATTGACCGACCAATTCTGTTTAAAGCAGGACAGGTCGGTCTTTTTTGTTTTTACATACAACAAAACGCGCCTGAGAAAAAGCGGCGTATCTTTAAAAGAATTCACAATTTCACTTTAATTCTTTGAGATATTCCGCATTTTAAAAAGGCGCAAAAGGAGACGGAAAATGAGCAATCAAGACAACATCAACAGCTTCCTCGACAGTATGGACTTTGACAGCACACCTGCCGAGCAAGCACCAAGCCCGCAGAGCGTGCCGTTTACTCCCGCAGCCGTATGGCCGGGCGAAGAACCGGCACAGCAAACGGCGGCAGCGGCTCCGGTTCAGGCAGAACCCGTGCCTGCTGCTCCGCCGACAGCACAGCCCGCAGCGCCGCAGGAGGTAATTCCTACGCCTGCTCCGGCTGTTCAGACGCCGCAGACCCCACAGGCAGCTCCCTCAGCAGAGCAGCAGGTTGTACCGCAAACACAGCCGATTGTGCAGCAACAGCCTATGGTGCAGCCGCAACCAGTAGTACAACAACCTGTAATGCAGCCGGCAGCGCCCGATCCCGCACCCGTTCAGCAGCCAATGCTCGATCAGTTTGACGCAGTAATGCAGAATCTTGAGGTGCAGGGCGAAAAGCGTATGCTTGACGCATTGGCAGCAAAGCCCGCAATATTCTCCTACGCAAAGGTCAAGGAAAATATTGAGGACAGAGACTCGACCTTTGAGGATCTGCGGCAAAAGTATGAGGCGGATTTTCCCGAGCTTTCGGACCCGAAGACCATATCCTGGACGGTGAATTACGGAAAAACCACAAAGAGCGTAAGCAATCCCGGCTCGGATAAGGTCTACGATATAAAAACCGAAATCGAGAACTCCAAAGCCTTTAAGGAAGCGCTTAAAAAAGCTAAAACAGACGCGGAGAAAAATCCCGAATGTATAGTAAAGCTTTTCAAAAAGGCTCAGACCAAAGGCGAGGCGCTCTCCGGTATTAAGGAGCTTTGCCTTACCAAGGCGGAAGCCGCACAGACAAATAAGCCTATCGTACTTCTGCCGTCGAAAGACGGCAGAGTGTATGAGCAGCGCAGAAACGAAATTGGGTGCTTTACAGCCCCCGCAGAGAATGTCCGAGAATTTGAGGATATGCAGGCGGAGTTTAAAATGGCGCTGCCTAAAATTCCCGCGCATATCTTTTCAAAGGTTATGGGCCTTTTTAAGAGCATTTCGGACGAGCTGCATTACGAGGTATTGGTGCATATTCTCTACGATACGGAAGAAAAGGAATACATAATAAAGGTTCCTAAACAGAGAATATCCGAGGCCTCGGTAAACAGCGAAACGGACGAGCCGTATCCCGACAGATATATTCATGTTATGGATTTTCATTCGCATAACACTATGCCTGCGGTATTTTCCGGAACCGACAATGCCGATGAAAAGGAAACAAGGCTTTACGCCGTTGCGGGCAGGTTTAACCGAACATTCCCCGAAATAACGGTAAGAGCCGGGTGTGCGGGTAAGTTTATTCCCCTTAACCCCGAAGATGTTTTTGAGGGAGATTTTTTTGGCAGCTACCCGGAGGAGTGGAAAGAAAACATACGCCATTGGGGTACTGAAATTAAAAAACCGCGGCATATGGGGTTACGGTTTAAAAAGGTTTTCGGGGAGGACAGAATATGAAATATTCCGCAACAGCTCCGGTTAAAATCATTGTTTTGGGCGCAGGCGGTACGGGCGGATATTTAATCCCGCACCTTTACCGCATAGCCTTTTCAGACGAAAACCGCGACTACCGCATTATTATCTGCGATGGGGATATTGTAGAGCGCAAAAACCTTATCCGACAGAACTTTATTGAGCAGGATATAGGCAGAAACAAGGCGTCGGTATTGGCCGAGCGCTACGCCGGAGCTTTCGGTATAGAGTGCGAATATATACCCGAATATATTGAAAGCGAACAGCGGCTGAAAGAGCTTGTCCGACCGGACTTTACAAAAAGCCCTTGGAGCAATGCCAGGGAAACCCAGCGTGTAATTTTAATCGGCTGCGTAGACAACAATAAGTCGAGAGCTATATGCCATAAGGTCTTTTACGAAACAAAGGATTTGGCATATATAGATTCCGGCAACGGAGAGCATACAGGTCAGGTGGTCTGCGGAATAAGACAAAACGGCAGAACGGCCTTTAAGCCCGTAGGTACGCTTTACCCGGATATTTTAAAGGCTGAGGATAAGCTGCCGACCGAGCTTTCCTGTGCAGAACGCGCGGTATCCGCCCCGCAGTCGGTAACCGCAAACCTTACATCAGCTACCGCCGTAACCTCTTTTCTTTACGATTTACTTGTGACGGGCGACCTGACTACAAGGTATGTAACCTTTTCCTCTAAAATTATTTGCACAAGAGCGGAAACGGTTAAAAAGCGTAAGAGGAGGACGGAAAAATGCGCGGCATAGAAATACCGGCAGGTGCTAAGGATAAAAGGAACAGCGGCGGGTTTTATGTTGCAAACAGCGCGGTTTTTACCACGGACAACCCCACAAGGGATTGGGATATGTTCACTGCATTTTTAGGCGATCAGCTTTCAAAGGCAATGCCGAAGCTTGAAATTACCAAGCGCTTTGAGAATCTACCCGGCGGCAGAAGAACCTATGTATTCGCGAAAAGCGACCGTATGAAAATCATATTTGACGATCAGGAAAAATACATTGCGGTTTTTTTAGTTGCGGACGACAGTATGGAAGCTTTGGTTTTCAACACTGCGCTTAATACCCTTAAGCACATTCTCCTTTTCGGCTACAAGGGCTCGGTGTTCAGGCGGATAAACTACCGCAGGCTAAGCGAGGTAAAGGATGAGCGATTGTGAAAATAACGGCTGCTTTTGCCTTGACGAGCTGACCGAGTGCAGCGAAAATCTGAAACGCTTAATTGCAGCTCTCAATGAACAGTATCCCGTTTATCTTGAAAAAAGGGATTACGGTTCAATATCCGAGCTGCATATTACCGCTAAAGCATTATGGGCGGAGTTTGCAAACATATTGCACCCGCTCGGTGAGTACGGGGATGAAAACCTTTATTCCACCGCCCTTAAAATGTTTGAGGCAATTCAGAAATTCGGATATTTAAACGGCGGAAATTACCCCGCCTTAATATCTGCGCTTAATTCCTTTGCGGATATGCTGCCGAATAAAAAGAGCATCGACGCAAAGGCGGCGGCGCACCTTATGAACCGTATTAAAATGGGATACTTTCCTACGGATTTAGACCACATAAGGTTAATTAAGCAGGCGGTTAATTTTCCGAAAACGCAGGTAAATATTTTAGACCCCTGCTGCGGAGAGGGACTGGCGCTTAAAACCCTTGCGGAAAACGAAAACGCAGATACCTACGGAATAGAGCTTGACGAAATCAGAGGACACACGGCACAGAAGAATCTCGACCGCGTAGGTCTCGGCAGCTTTTTCGGCTCGTCTGTACCTCCCGGCAGGTTTCATGCCCTGTTTTTAAATCCCCCATACCTTTCCTGCCCCGGCGACGGCGGCAGCAAAAGAATGGAACGCGCTTTTCTTGCAGACACTCTACCGCTTTTAATGAAAGGCGGACTGCTTATATACATAATCCCCTACCACAGAGCTAACGAATCGGTATGCCGTATACTTTCGTCTTACTATAAAAATCTTTCGGTATACAGATTCCGTGACAGCGAGTTTAAAAAGTATAAACAGATAGTGTTTTTCGGTATTCGCACCGAAAGGCGCACGGCGGATAAAACCGCCGCAAGGATAGAGCAGCTTTGCCTGCAGCCGGATAAGATTCCCCTTATAGATACCATACCTGCGGGACTGTATTCACTTCCCGAAAAGGAAACGGAAATTCCCCATTTCAGAGGCTCTGTTTTCGATGTTGAAGCATTAGCCGAACAGCTTAAAAGCTCGGACAGCTTAGATATTCTTTTTGAAAGCTCACGGCTTGAAAACAGAACCCGAAATCCGCTTTTACCCCTTAATCTTTCGCAAATAGGCTTAGTGGGAGCGAGCGGACTTATGAACGGGCTTGTGGACTGCGAGCACCCGCACGTTATAAAGGGCAGAATCGTAAGGGAGAAAAAGCAGAAAACCATACCGACCGACAGAGAGGGCGTAGCCCAAATAAGCGAGGTTGAAAGCAACAAAATCATCTTTAACATTCTTACTGAAAACAAATATATCACAATAGGTTAAAGGAGACAGAAAAATGATATTAACAGAAGAAAAAGCCGCATTTGCGGCGGAACATCACGGAGTTATAACGCAATACCTGAAAGAGCGAGGACTATCCCCCGATGAATACTACGATACCGTTGTATTCGCGTTTTTGGATTGCGTTATATCCGGCAAAGACAATTTTAAAAAGCGCGCATATGCGGCGATGGACAGAGCGGTTGCGGCGGTAAAGGCGGAAAGCGAGGGGAACGTTATAAGCCTGTTCTGCAACGACGACTATTACCGCATTGTTGCGGAAACCTTAGCGGATGAGCGCGACGGTATAACCGAGCTTTTGGAGCGCATACGAATCGAGCAGCTTTTAAGCGCCTTTGAACAAAACGAGCGCGAGGTGCTGACACTGCTGCTTGACGGCTTTAAGCTGCCGGAGATCTCCTTCCGGCTCCAAAAAAGCCTATGCGAGTTGGACAGTATAATGCAGAACATCCGCACCAAAACGGCAGGCATTTTGCCCGCCGCAGCGTGAAAGGGGTATATATGAACTTTAAAAGAGAAATAATTGCAAAAATACGCTTACTGTTTCGTTCAATGAAAGCCAAGTGCGCAAAGAAAAAGCTGCTTGAAGCCTTTAAAAATTATCCTCAGAGCATAAGGAAATTATCTGCCGCTTACGAGAGCTTTTTAAAGGCGATACAGGCAGAGCAAAGGGCGATAGTTACGCTCAAAGCGCTTAAAACGCAGTATTCCCGCAGACCCATACTTATGAAGATACGGGATATAGGGCAGTATACGTTGAGCCGAAAGGCAAAGGAAATACTTTCGGAGACAGATATTGCCTGCGCGCTTGAACGCCACAAATGCGGCGACTGGGGAGAAATCTCGCCGGAGGACTGGGCGCGGTGCAACGCCTGCATGGAAATGGGGTACGGCTATGTGTATTCCCGGCATAAAACGGCAGGTAACCGGTATTTCTGCATTATTACCTACTATTCAAAACCCAAAACCAGAATTGTAACCGAGGAGGAATTATTGAATGTTGGCGAAAATAATACCGGAGCTGCTCATAAAAAATCTGAGGAATGCTCCCTCAAGAAAGCCGGATGATCTCTGTGAAAAGCTCGAAAAAATATCTCCGGGTGCTGCGTATCTTTATACGGAGGTAATACTTCCTAAAATGCAGGGAAAAAGAGTATATACAAGCAAGGTTAATATGGCTGAGTTTGACCTCGATGATATTGAAATAGTATGTGATTACTTTAAGGATAACATTGAATATTGTCGTCCGAAAACCGAACCGCTCGCTTCTCTGTATGAAAAAGTAACCGCGGCTGCTCCTTCCCGCTGCCGTACAAGCTTTATGTAAGGAGGGTCTTTGTGTTTGAAAGTAATATAGGAGATATAGATCACGACCTTGCCGTACTTTCTATGGACAAAATACTGTATGACAACGGTTTCCCCACAGGCGAAAACGAAATTCACTCAGAAAGCGAAGTTGAAGCCTTCTATGATGCGATTAATATGTTGAATGGGTATATTTACGGTGATGACTGCCGCCACCCGGACGATACGGCAGTGATTTTTCACAACCACTGCTTAAAGGAATATGTTCGTCTGGCTTTAGAGTACGGCAGTATGAACGGTATATCGAGAGCAGATAACCTCTGGATAAAAAAGCTGAAAGACTATATTGAATACGAAATGCGTGATTTGGGAGATTATGATTATGCTTTTGATTATAATGTCCGATATGCTGAAACAACCTTTTTAAGAGTATATGTCGGTCCCGAATTTTACCAGACCGTATGCCTTGTACGATCGGTTGCTTCTATACTGAATTTTGCGGAAGACTCATGCAGGGAACTTAAAAAGCTGACAGCGAAAAAGACGGAGGAAATAATACCCATGAAAAAACAGAAAGAAAGGAAGAATGCTGCATAATGGAGCGTGACAGATTATCTATCCATATTTGGAGCGACGCGGAAATAACGGTAGAGGAAAGAAAAAACTGCATTAAAACTGTTAAAAGAATTACAATGAATGATTTTATTCACTGTATTCAGGACAGTACAAAGGATTTTATTCCAATCCGGAATATCGTCCTGCCTAAAAATGCGTTGTTTCACAGTTTTTCCAATGAAAGCAATAAATTTTCCGCGGCGCTTGAATACCCGTATGACAGAGCAGATATTACATATATGAAAACGGTGTACCGGAATTTTCCGCTGCCCAGGCTTGTATTCGGCTTTAAGGTTAACGCCGACGGGTATATTCAGCAGGTATGCCTGGGAGTTGCCAAGAACTGCCGCATATTACGTGAAGATACCCCGATGTATCATTATCCGTTTTCAAATGTTCTCAAAAATTTTTCCTTATGCACAGGAGGTAACCTGTTACCGGAGATCAAAAAAATACATGCCCTTTCCTATATGCCGGACTATATTTTAGGTCTGCCGAATAACGATGATTATTTCCAACATAAGAATAATAAACTGCATCTCAGTCATAGGGAGCTGATGGAGCATTTGGCGGATAAGTCTCCCGAATACTATTATTCGGATGTTCTTATTCCATCGGGCAAAACGCTTGCGGATTTTTACGAGGCGGTGTCGTTATGACGGAGGTACAAAACTGTAACCGAGGAGGAATTATTGAATGCTGGCGGAAATAGTACCGGAGCTGTTTATGAAGAATCTCAGAGCTATCCCCTCAAAAAAGCAGGTTAATCACCTTAAAAGGCTCAAAGAAATATCTTCGGGAGTTGCGTATCTTTACAAGGCGGTAATACTCCCCAAAATGCAGGGAAAAGAAGTAAATACCGGAAAGGTTAATATGACTGCGTTTGACCGCATGGATATTGAAACAGTATGCGACTATTACAAGGAAAATATTGCCGCAGACCGACCGGAAAACAAGGCGCTTTTTGAGTTGTATTCAAAAATAGCGTATACTCCGCCGCTCAATTCACATTCGGACTTTATCTAAAGGGGTGGTTTTGTGTTTGATAGCTATATAGGAGATATAGACCATGATATTTCTGTTCTCGCTATGGATAAGATACTGTATGACAACGGTTTTTCCGTAACGGACAGTGAAATTCATTCAGACAGCGAATATAACACCTTTTTTGAAGCATTGCTTTCTATGGACGGATATATTGACGAGGACGAAAGTGATGAAACGGATTTTACGGTAATGGTTTTCAGAAACGGCTGCCTTAAAAGATATATCGGTCTTGCGCTGAAATACGGCAGCATTAACGGTCTGCCTAACGGCAATAACTTTTGGATAAGCCGCCTTGAAACGCACATAAACAATAAAATGCGCTCTATCGGGGATTATTCGTATGACTGGGATTACAATGTCTCGTCAACAAGAAAGGCTTTTTTGAAGGTATATATAGGTCCGGAATTCTACCAGACAGTAAGTATGATAAAAGCCGTCGCCTCTATACTGAATTTTGCAGAGGTCTCCTGCGGGGAGCTTGAAAGGCTGACGGACAAAAAAACGGCGAAAATAATTCCTATGAAAAAACAGAAAGAAAGGAAGATGGCAGCATAATGAAACGCGACAGATTATCCATTCATATCTCGGACAGTGCGGAAATAGCGGTTGAGGAAAGAAGAAACGGCATTAAACGTATTAAAAATATCTCAATCAATGATCTGCTTGTCTGCATAAAAAGCAGTCTTCGGGAAATAAAGCCGGTATACCATGCCGTATTACCCAAAAACGCGCTGTTTTACAGCTGTTGCCCGGAAACCGGAAATTTCTCCGCAGCGATAGAATATCCGTACTCAAAAGCCACCGTTACATATATGGCGACCGAGTACCCGGACTTTCCGCTGCCGAAGCTTGTATTCGGCTTTAAGATAGGCGGCAGCGGCAAAATCCTACGGGTATATTTAGGCGTTGCCGAAAACGGAATACTGAGAGAAAATTCAAAAATGTTTGTTTATCCGTTTTCAAATGTAAGCAACAACTTCTCCTTATGTACCGGAGAAAATGAGCTGCCGAAAATCAACTCGCCCTATTCCCTTTCCAATATGCCGGACTATATTTTAAGTATGCCGGATAATGACGATCACTTCGAGCCGAAAAAAAACAGACTGCATCTCGGTCATAGGGAGCTGATGGAGCATTTGGCAGATAAGACGCCCGAATACTATTATTCGGATGTTCTTATTCCATCGGGTAAAATGCTTGCGGATTTTTACGAGGAGGTGTCGTTATGATGAAGACACAAAACCAAAACTGTCGCATAGGAGGAATCGCTTAATGGCAGTAAGACTTACAATCGTTCCGGAGCTGCTTATAAAAAATCTGACGGCTCTGCCGACAGAAAAGCAGGATGAAAACTTTGAGAACCTCAAAACACATTCACCGGGAGCAGCTTATCTTTGCGAAAAGATTTTGTTTCCCTTAATTCACGGGGAAAAGCTCAATACGCGCGAGCTGGATATGTCCGCCTTTTCTGTTACGGATATTCCAAAGGTGGCCGAGTATTACGACGAGCATTTTTCATATGACTGTGACGAAAACGAGCAACTTGTATATTTCTGCAAAAAATTATGCGAAAAAGTGCCGCTTGCTCAAAAAACAGAATTTATATAACGGAGGCTGAGTATGTGAATATGTTTAAAGATTTTTCCGATGTGCTTTCAGAAAGCTTGAGTATTTTAACCGTCTTAAAAACCTTTTATGACTGCGGAATTTCGTTTTCGGATACAGAAATAAAGTCGGATTACCTCTATGACATTATTCTTGACGCAATGACTTCATTGGGTTGTTGGTTGGACTATAACGAGGAATACGACTGCGATCTATGGTATATCTGTCCGGACGAGCTTAATGAATTTACGGAGCTTGCCGCCGAATACGGAACAGCACACGGCTTGAAATTTTCGGAGAATTACTGGTTTTGCAAGCTTAAAAAAAAGGTAAAATCGGAGCTGAAAAGTCTCCAAAACGAGAGTGGTTATAATTATTGTGAGTGCGAGCATGTAATTCGGAGCAAAGACAGCTACATAAAAATAACACTATATAACGGCGGTTTATCGGATATGGAACTCCTTAATGCGGCACTTTCCCTTTACCTCTTTTTGAGGAAGTCAATAAAAACGCTTTCGGAAAAGCTTAAAGCCGAAAAGCCTAAGATCATATCTATGGAACAGCCGCAGGAAAGGATGGCAGCATAATGAATAAAGAAAGAGTTTCCATACATATTTCAGATTCTGCGCAAATATTTATAGAGCAAACGGTCGGCGGCACAAAGGTCACCAAAAGCGCTCAGCTTGACGATATTCTTCTGTGCCTGCAAAGCAGCATAAAGCCTGCTGCGTCGGCGTACAGTGCGGTATTGCCGCCGAACACCCTATTTTACAGCCATTTGACGGATACCGACGCGTACTCCGTGGCGCTCGAATACCCCTACAACACAGCCGACATTACATATATGGAAACGGAATACCCGGACTTTCCGCTGCCGAAGCTCGTGTTCGGCTTTAAGGTAAACCGTGACGGCAAAATTCAGGCGGTATATTCAGGCGTTACCGAAAACTGCACATTGCGCGAGGACACACCGATGTATTTTTATCCGTTATCCAATGTAGATGCCCATAACTTTCAGCTTTGCACAGGAGACAATGAATTGCCGGAAATATCTTCCCCCTACCTGCTCGGCAACATTATGGATTACATTTTAGGTCTTCCGAACAATGACGATCATTTTGATCTTGAGCACAACGAACCTGAACTGTGCCAGCGCGAGTTAATGGATCATCTGTCAGATAAGTCTCCCGAATATTATTATTCGGATATTCTTATTCCTTCGGGTAAAACGCTTGCGGACTTTTATGGGGAGGTGTCTTTATGACCGAAGCGCAAAAGCAGAAGCTCTTACTACCTTTTCCTGCCTCGGA
>ERZ826220.4155-NODE-4155-length-10411-cov-4.774044_pt1 | contig 10411 bp, 6 predicted proteins | sample MGYA00519927_ERZ826220 | MGnify/ENA primary metagenome ERZ826220 (study PRJEB31778, sample SAMEA3449225) | human gut metagenome | biome: human gut; feature: human-associated habitat; material: faeces | place: United Kingdom | collected 2010/2012 ...
CTATTTTTGAGCGGTTTTCAATAGGTTTCGTTATAAATTTAACATTTTCTTTTCCGAACAGCAATGTAAGCTTTTCCATTAATGCCCCGTCGGCTTTTACCCGGAGATTTTGGGGCAGGATCTTAATATTTTTAATGTCCCGCAGATAAATCACCACATCGTCATCCCCGTCGGAATCCGCAATGGCCTGTAGCAGTTCCTGCTCTCTGGTCTTATAGGCCTCCATATTGGGGAACTGGATCCAGGCTCCCGCCGGCATGCCTTTTTTCTGAGGGGTTCCATTTGCCTGTGTACGCTGCCCGGACTGCATTTGTCCTGCTGCCTGACCGGTCTGTCCCACCGACATACTGCTGCTGTTCATACCGTCATTTTGGTATTGTCCGTAGCCGTTCCCGGCATTCCGGTATCCACCGGCACCGCCATTTCCACTTCCGTTTCCGTAGGATCCGCCGCGGCTGCTGCCGCCCCGGCCTCCGTAATTTCTGGGGAACAGGGGCTGGTTCGCTACCCTTGCAGCCTGCGCATCCTCGAAACTGATGATCTGGTCGCAGATCAGCTTGCCGTCCTTGTCTTCTTCCAGGGATACTCTGCCCCGGATAAACACCTTCGCATCCTCCACAAGCAAGGTGCTGTAGCGCTCGTACACCTGTGGAAATACCACGACTTCCACATTACCGATCAGATCCTCCACATTCAAAAATGCCATGATCTTGTCATTCTTGGTGTATTTTACTGTCTTGTCCGCGATCAATCCTCCGATGACTGCATTGGCCTGGTCCCTGACTAACTGCACCTCTCCGGTCTCTTCATCCAGGGCAAAATCCCCGGCAGTATTGCTGATGCAGTTCTGCCACAGCTCCTGATATTCCTCCAGGGGATGACCGCTGACGTAGACACCCAGCACCTCTTTTTCGAAGCCCAGCAGCATCTCCTTATTGTATTCGCCCACATCCGGCATCCGGATATCGAATTCTTCCTTATCCTCTTCCCCTGCAATGTCAAACAGGGAGATCTGCCCGGCCAGATTGTTCTTTTTGTCATGGGCAATATGATCCGCAATCTGCACATAGACGCTCATGAACTGTTTTCTGGTGCCACCCAGACCGTCCAGTGCTCCCGCCTTGATCAGGTTCTCAATAGCCCGCTTGTTCATCTCTTTTTTGTCGGACATACGGGTAATAAAGTCCTTCAGATTCGTGAAAGGGCCTCTTTCCTTACGCTCCTGTACCAGGCTGTCAATGATGGGACGTCCCACACTCTTGATGGCCGTCAGGGCATAACGGATCTTGCCATCCGATACGGAGAATCCGGCTTCTCCCGCATTCACATCCGGAGGCAGAATGGCAATATCCATGTTCCGGCAATTCAAAATATATTCGGATACCTTTTTCGGGTTATCGATGACGGAAGTCATCAACGCCGCCATGAATTCTACGGGATAATAGTATTTCAAATACGCTGTCTGGTAAGCCACCACTGCATAACATGCCGCATGGGACTTGTTGAACGCATATTTGGCGAAATCCATCATCATATCGTAGATCTGTCCGGCTGTCTGCTCGTCAATGCCGTTGGCAATACAGCCGGGGACATTTTCCTCCGGGTTGCCGTAGATGAAGTTGGCCCGCTCTTTTTCCATGACGGACTGTTTCTTCTTACTCATGGCACGGCGCACCAGATCGCTTCGTCCCAGTGTATAGCCCGCCAGATCACGAACGATCTGCATTACCTGTTCCTGATATACAATACAGCCGTAGGTGGGCTTTAAGATCGGCTCCAGCTGGGGACAGGCATAAGTTACCGCATCCGGATGATTTTTACCCTGAATATACTTCGGGATAAAATCCATAGGACCCGGACGATACAGGGAAATACCAGCCACCACATCTTCCAGATTCTGGGGACGCAATTCCTTCATGAAGCTCTTCATCCCGGCACTTTCCAGCTGGAACACACCTTCTGTTCTGCCGGTGCCGATGGAAGCCAGTACTTTCGGATCGTTATAGTCAATGGCATCCACATCTATGTGTCTGCCGGTGGTATTCTCAATAAATTTTACCGCATCATGGATCACAGTCAGTGTACGCAGCCCCAGGAAATCCATTTTCAGCAGTCCCAGTTCTTCCAATGTCGTCATGGTAAACTGGGTGACGATGGAACCGTCGGAGCCTCTGGACAGCGGCACGAATTCATCCGCCGACTTCTGACAGATGACCACGCCCGCCGCATGCATGGAGGTATGTCTGGGCAGTCCTTCCAGACGCTTACACATATCGATCAGATGATGCACCTGCTCATCCTCCTGATAAAGCTTTCGGAATTCCGGGTTCATTTCCAGCGCTTTGCTCAGGGTGATGTTCAGTTCATTGGGCACCATCTTGGCAATGGAATCCACGAACGCATAGGGCAGATCCATAACACGTCCCACATCACGGATGACACCCTTGGCTGCCAGGGTACCGAACGTAACGATCTGCACCACCTTGTCGTTGCCGTATTTTCTGCCCACATAATCGATGACTTCCTGTCTCCGTTCGAAGCAGAAGTCCACATCAATATCGGGCATGGACACACGTTCCGGATTCAGGAAACGTTCAAACAGCAGATTATAATGAATGGGATCAATGTTGGTGATCTTCAGGCAATATGCCACGATACTTCCCGCAGCGGAACCTCGTCCCGGTCCCACCGGAATCCCGTGCTCTTTCGCATAGTTGATGAAATCCCATACGATCAGGAAATAGTCCACATATCCCATTCTGCGGATGACACCCAGCTCGTAATCCAGACGTTCCCGCAGGGTCTGTCCGGTCTCCCCGGCAGGCTGGTCACCGTCACCGTAACGCTCTGCCAGTCCGTCATTACAAAGCTTGTTCAGATAGCTCCAGGAAGTATAGCCTTCCGGCACATCGTATTTCGGCAGCTTCGTCACGCCAAACTCTATCTCCACATTACAACGGTCTGCAATCCTCTGGGTATTCTCCACGGCCTCCCATGCATAGGGGAACAGTCCCTTCATTTCCTCTTCGCTCTTGACGTAATACTGACCGCCCTCATAACGCATGCGATCCTCGTCCGCCAGCTTTTTGCCGGTCTGCAGACACAGCAGAATATCGTGGGGAATCGCATCCTCAGCATAGGTGTAATGCACATCGTTGGTGGTTACCAGCGGAATGTCCAGTTCTCTGCTCATCTGGAGCAGTTCCATGTTCACCGTACGCTGCTCCGGGATACCGTGATCCTGCAGTTCCAGAAAATAATTGCCCTTGCCAAAGCAGGCCTCGTATTTGCGAGCCGCTTTTCTCGCTTCGTCCTTCATTCCCTTCAGAATAAACCGGGGCACTTCACCTGCAAGGCAGGCAGACAATGCGATAATTCCCTCGTGGAACTCCTGCAGCACTTCCATGTCCACACGGGGTTTATAATAATATCCTTCCGTAAAGCCACGGCTGACGATTTTCATCAGATTCGCATAGCCGGTATTGTTCTCCGCCAGCAGCACCAGATGATGATAACGTTCTTCTCCACCGGTCAGTTCCTTGTCAAAACGGGAATCCGGTGCCACATACACCTCACAGCCCAGGATCGGCTTGATCCCCGCTTCTCTGGCTGCCCGGTAAAAATCGATCACGCCGTACATAACGCCATGGTCGGTGATTGCCGCGCTGTCCATACCCAGCTCCTTGACCCTGGCTACGTACTCCTTGATCTTGTTGGAGCCGTCTAACAGCGAATATTCTGTATGAACATGAAGATGTGCAAATGCCATTTTGTCGTTCCCTTTCTAGTGCAGTTCTTTTGCTTTTCTGACACATTCCTCGTAGGTAGGCCCCACCTGTTCCCTATGGTAGCCGGGTGCGAGCATTGCCGCAAAATACAAGGTCTCCAGTGTCTCTTTCTGGGCCGGTGTGGGATGGGACGGCACCACCACACGGGTACTCCATATTAACATACAGCCGGTATACTCCACCATGAAAAATATGGGCTCCATATTTTTCTCCATACGGCTGTTCAGTGTCAGTTTATCCTCGCCGGAGATTTCCTCCAGCTTTTTGATATGAGAAGGCTGTGGCTCTTCCACACTGCCGTCCGGCAGGATCACACACTCACAGGGCTCCATATCTTCTCTGTGTGCATTGATAAATTCCATAACAGTCATTCTCACACCTCCTTTGTTCCGTCTGTCAGTCTATTCTTCCACCCGGATAGCCCAACGCATCTTCGTGGAACGGGCTCTGCCGTTCTGTACACATTCCTCCGCAGAAGGGCGGATCACGTCTTTCGCATAATCAGCATAAATGCCGTTCCGGTAACCTTCCTTCAATGCCTGCTTCACCAGCTTGTCTTCGCCGGAATGGAAAGTCAGGATAGCTACTCTTCCGCCGGGTTTCAAGGCTCCCGGCAGCTTTTCCATGAACTCATACAATACTTCAAATTCGCGGTTCACATCAATACGCAAGGCCTGAAAAGTCCTCTGACATGTCTTTTTGATGGTATCCTTTTTCTCCTTCTCCGGGAGGAAATCCAGAGTCTTTTCGATGACTTCCCTTAATTTTGTAGTAGTATCGATCCGGTGTCCTTTACGGATCTCATCGGTGATGGCCTTCGCCAGTTCCTCGCAGTAGGGTTCGTCGGAATTCTCGTAAAGCATTCCCGCCAGTTCTTCTCTGCTGATGGTATCCAGGCGCTCTGCTGCACTGATGCCCTGCTGTTGGTTCAGTCTGAGGTCTAACGGTCCGTCCACCTTGAAGGAAAAACCTCTGCTGGGGTTATCGATCTGCATGGAGGATACTCCCAGATCTGCCAGAATAAAATCAAATCCTCCGACCTCTTTTGCGATCTCATCTATGGTACAGAAATTCTGTAATCTGATGGTCAGAATCTCTTCTCCGTAACCGGCCTCTGCCAGTCGTTTCTTCGTCTTGGCAGACTCCTCCGGATCTACGTCTGTGGCATAGATATGCCCACGCCCCTGCAACTGCTCCAACATGGCTTTCGTATGTCCACCGTAGCCCAGTGTTGCATCAAATCCGGTCTCTCCCGGCTGGATCTTCAGGAAATCCAGAATCTCCTTTACCATAATGGAGATATGCATGCCTGCGGGAGTGTTTCCCTTCTGAATCACATGGGCAATGGTATCTCCGTATTTTTCGGGCTGTAATTCCTTATATTTTTCCTCAAATTTTCTGGGGTATTTCCCTTTATAACGCACCCGGCGCTTGTGGGGTGTCTGTTCCTGATCCATTCCCATGATTACCTCATTTCACTCATTTTGTTCCAGTTCTGTTCCCTGTAATTATATCGCATATCAGATATCCTTGTCCACTTCCTGTCAGAGAAAAAAAGCAGGCATCGTTGCCGATACCTGCTTTTCCAGCTGTACTATATTTTTCTCAATGTCTCAGCCGTTCTTATTCCTGAGGAAGAATAAACTTGCTGATCAGCTCATCCAGAGAGATTGCCTGTGCAGACAATTCCTGGCTGGTAGCGGAAGATTCTTCTGCGGTAGCGGAGTTGGACTGTACTACCTCGGAGATCTGGTTGACACCCTGCTCTGCCTGATCCATGGCATTGGCCTGGTCCTTGGAGATCTCGCTGATACTGCGGGAAGACTCTGCAATCTTGCCGATACCGTCTACTACGATCTCGATGGAAGCAGCAGCGCTGTCTGCAGCCTGGTTGCCTTCCTTGATCTCCTGCATGGAACCTTCAATCAGGTCTCTGGTATCTACAGCAGACTTGGTACTCTGCTCTGCCAGCTGACGGATCTGGTCAGCAACCACAGCGAATCCACGGCCTGCCTCACCTGCTCTGGCTGCCTCGATGGAAGCATTCAGGGACAACAGGTTGGTCTGGGATGCAATATCCTCGATTTCAGAAATGATATTGCCGATCTTGTTGGAAGTATCACTGATTCTGGCCATAGCATCCACCATAGCTTTCATCTCTGCTCTGCTGTTATCTGCTTCGTTTGCATATTTTCTGGCCTGCTCATAGGACTCCTGTGCCTGTTCAGCAGCCTGCTCAATATTGGAAGTAATGTTGGTAATGGTAGCCTGCAGTTCTTCTACGGCACCTGCCTGCTCGGTAGCGCCCTCTGCCAGATTCTGGGAAGCATCTGCCAGGTTAGCTGCACCTGCGGATACCTGCCTGGAAGACTCCTCGATGGAACGCAGTGTCTGAACCATCTGTGTCTTCATGTTACGGATAGACAGAAACAACTGTTCAAAATCACCCTGATACATATCCGGGTTCTTGGAAGTGATGTTGTAATTGCCGTTTGCCATCTGGCTCATAACTTCTCCGGTGTCGGCAATGACAAAACTCAGCTTTTCTGCCATTTCATTTGCAGAATGAATCATGTCAGCGATCTCATCCTTACTGTTCAGTGTCGGGAACGGATCGGACAGGTTACCCTGTGCAAAAGTCTCCAGACGCTTTGCCAATGCATCCAGCGGTGCTGCGATTCCCTGAGAGATTGCATGTTCCATTCTCGTTGCAATGATAATTGCCAGCACGATCACACCAACAATGATAAGCAGGAAGATAAATCCCATGATATTCAGTATGGAAGAAAGGGAATCTCCTTCACGGACATTCTCGTTCATAAGTTCACGCATGGTATCATAAATTTCATTATAAAGCGGTGCTACCTGATTCTGCATCAGCTCCTGTGCCTGCATACGCTTCTCTTCCATATCCACCTTACCGGTATTAATGGCCTGCTGATCCAGCTCCCAGTACTGCTGAATCTGCTCATTTACCTGATCATACAGTTCCTTCTCCTTTGAAGAAACAACAGTCTCGCCGACAACTTCCCAGTATTCAAGAAAAGCCTGCTTCTTCTCATCGTGAGTCGTGATCAGACCGTCCACCAGATCCGGGTCGTTATATCCTATGATTCCACGGGTTGCGGATCTTACATCCGTGAATACAGTCATGGCCTTACCGATATCTCCCTGTGAAAAACCGTAATTGGTCAATGCATGCTGATAGCGGTTCATGGTAACGATCATTGCCAGTGCTCCGAGCACTCCTGCAATAGATGATATAACTACAATAATGGCAAAAGCTTTTTTCAGGCGCTGCCTGATTTTCAAATTTTCGAACATTTTCCTCTCCTTACTATTGGTTGATAACAAGTCATATTATAATATTGTAACATTTTGTAAAAATATGTAAATAACTTTTTTTAATTTCGATTATATTTTTATATTTTATTTGTCTTTTCCCTGTTTTCCGTGTGTGGCGGATCAATATTCTCCATTAAACGCATTCACTGTATACACAGAAAACTCTCCTCAACAGAATAACATCTGTCCGGAGAGTTTTTCATAGTAATAGTAATATAGGAGATTATAATGCTTTTTTGATGGCTGCCATCAGTTCGTCATAGGTCTCATAGGCTGGAAGCTCCGGATGATCTTTTTTGATCTGTTCGGTACTCTTGAACAGGAACCCTGCCTTGCTGGCCTGGATCATGCCCAGATCGTTGTGGCTGTCACCGCTGGCGATGGTCTGGAAGCCGATAGACTGCAATGCCTTCACCGTAGTGTACTTGGAATTCTCCACACGCATCTTAAAACCGGTGATTTCACCGTTGTCAGCTACCTCCAGGGAATTACAGAAGATGGTGGGGTAACCCAGTTTTTTCATCAGAGGGCCCGCAAACTGTGAAAAGGTGTCACTGATAATGATGACCTGGGTAATGGAACGCAGCTCATCCAGAAACTCCTTCGCCCCGGGGATGGGGTCGATCTTCGCGATAGTCTCCTGAATCTCCTTCAGTCCCAGACCGTGTTCCTTCAGAATACCAAGTCTCCATTTCATTAATTTATCGTAATCCGGTTCGTCTCTGGTGGTTCTCTTCAGTTCCGGGATTCCGCTGGCCTCCGCAAAAGCGATCCAGATCTCCGGCACCAGTACTCCCTCCAGATCCAGGCATACAATATTCATATCCATCCTTATGTCCTCCCAGTAAATTCAAATGTATTTGTGACAAGTATACCCCATTTTACCTTTTTACGCAACCTTTTACTTTATTGTTGTAACGTGTTCTTGTAATGCAGTTGTAAATTTTTCTCAGATATATCATCATACGCACACAATTTTGAAACGAATATTTCCATGTGTTTTACATATTTTCGTTTCATGTCGTAGATGCCAAAGAGTACCGCTTCACATTGTTTTCTGAAATTTGCTTGTAAATCCCACTTTTTTTCTGTTATTTTTGTGACATTTTAACTGTTTACTTTGTTCTATATGTGCTATAATAACCATAGTGCAAAAAGAACTTCTACAAGCTCTCATCTACACGAAACAAACGTAGAGATCGAGGAGGTCATCATTATGTTGACATTAAAAGCTGAAAAAAGAAATCCTGACGAAAAAGCAAAGAAATTAAGAAGAGACGGTTTTATCACCGGTGTTTTGTACGGAAAAGAAATGAAAGAGAATGTTTCCCTGAAATTCACAGAGAAGGATGCATCCGCTTTTATCAAGAATGCAAAAGAAGGCACCCAGGCTTATCTGGAACTGGATGGTAAGAATGTAGATGTTCTGGTAAAAAATATTGATTTTGATCCTCTGACGAAGAAATATATGGCTCTGGACTTTCAGGCTCTGGTAGCCGGCGAAATCGTATCCGCTACTGTTCCCATTGTCTATGTGAACGAAGACAAGGTACAGGGGATCTTCGAAGCAGAATTGTCCGAGGTGCATTACAAAGCAGATCCCGCACATCTGCTGGAGCCCGTTGAAATTGATCTGGCCACTCTGCCCCAGACTACGAAGACCATGTATGTCAAGGATCTGAAGCTGGAAGAAAAAGGTGTGCATGTCACTACCTCCGGAGAACAGCAGCTGTTCCATATCGGAGAGTATGGACAGGAAGAGACGGACGAGACCGAGGAGACAGAGGAAACCAAATAAAACGCCATGCTTCATTCATACATGTGCCGCATAAAAATCAAAACAGGAACTGTTCCCTGTGAGTAAACTCCCGGGAACAGTTCCTGTTTCATTTTTGCATGGCTCGTAACTATGCCAGGTATTTCTTCAGTAAATCCACCTTGTCCAGCTTCTCCCAGGGCAGATCCACATCGGTACGTCCAAAGTGGCCATAGGAAGCGGTCTGCTTGTAGATAGGTCTGCGCAGATCCAGCATCTTGATGATGCCTGCGGGTCTTAAGTCGAAGTTCTCACGAATGATCTCCACCAGCTTATCATCATGCAGTTTGCCCGTACCGAAGGTATCTACCATGATGGAAGTAGGATGTGCCACACCGATAGCGTAAGACAGCTGGATCTCACACTTTTCAGCCAGTCCTGCCGCTACGATATTCTTGGCAACGTAACGTGCTGCGTATGCCGCACTTCTGTCCACCTTGGTGCAGTCCTTGCCGGAGAATGCTCCGCCGCCGTGACGTGCATATCCACCGTAGGTGTCTACGATGATCTTACGGCCGGTCAGTCCGCTGTCGCCGTTAGGTCCGCCGATTACGAAACGTCCTGTAGGATTGATGAAGAACTTGGTGTCTGCATCGATCATGTCTGCGGGCAAAACAGGATCGAATACATACTTCTTGATGTCCTCATGGATCTGCTCCTGAGATACATGTTCGTCATGCTGGGTAGACAGAACGACTGCCTCCAGACGAAAAGGCTTGCCATTCTCATCATACTCTACGGATACCTGACTCTTTCCGTCGGGTCTTAAATAGGAAAGTGTACCATCCTTACGAACCTTGGTCAGCTGCAGAGCCAGCTTGTTAGCCAGATATGCAGGCATCGGCATGTAGCTTTCGGTTTCGTTGGTTGCATAACCGAACATCATGCCTTGGTCGCCGGCACCGGTTTCTTCCTCAGCAGCTTGGCCTTCCTTAGCTTCCAGCGCTTTATCAACGCCCATAGCGATATCAGGGGACTGCTCGTCGATGGAAATCAGCACACCGCAGGTGTTGCCGTCAAAACCGAATTTTGCACGGTTGTAACCGATATTGTTGATGGTTTCGCGGGCAATGTGTGCGATATCAACATAGCATTTGGTAGAAATTTCACCGAAAATGTGAACCTGACCGGTAGTAACGATAGTTTCGCAGGCAACACGGCCTTTAGGATCTTGAGCCAGGATGGCATCAAGCACAGCATCGGAAATTTGGTCTGCTATTTTATCGGGATGACCTTCGGTAACGGATTCGGAAGTAAATAATTTTCTCATTGGTAGCTCCTTTCATAAATAAAAAACGTTGTTGAGAGTGTTTAGATGGTATAAGAAAAGGCGTTCTCGTAATGAGAACGCCTTAAATTATTACTCTTAGCATTCTCATCTTACAGATAAACTGCAGGACTTAGCACCGTTTTACAGCTGTCACACTGCAATGGTTGCTGCGACTTCACAGGGCCATTCCCT
>ERZ826220.4163-NODE-4163-length-10391-cov-3.184017_pt1 | contig 10391 bp, 7 predicted proteins | sample MGYA00519927_ERZ826220 | MGnify/ENA primary metagenome ERZ826220 (study PRJEB31778, sample SAMEA3449225) | human gut metagenome | biome: human gut; feature: human-associated habitat; material: faeces | place: United Kingdom | collected 2010/2012 ...
CACTGTTTCTAACGTAGATATAAAGCAGAATGTAGCTGTACCACAAAAAGAGAGTGTACAAAAAATACAGGCATTACAAGTATATGATGATGTAGGAATGAGATATATATCTAAAGAAGTAGAAGAAATAAACAATGATATTATGAAAATTTTTCAAGAAATAGAAGATATAATGCAAGAAATAGATAGAACAGTTGATCAAATAAAATTGGAGTGTGATGGTTCAGAAGAATTTAGAAGACAATTTGTAAGACTATCTGATGCATTTCAGTATACAATAGGTAATGTTGAGAGTCAATTCTCTAAGCTTATGCAACAAGATAGAGAACTTATGGAAGAAGCAGAAAGAAAGAATAATGTGGCTAATAGTTAGAATAATATGATAATTGAATGAACCTAAATTGTTGGATAAATATTTAACAGTTTGGGTTTATTTTATTAGTGCAAGGAATGCAACTATTAGTAGAAACTATTGAAAAAATCCTTTTATTGTGGTATAAATATAAATGTATAATTTTAGAAAAAATAATTACAATTAAAGTTATACCTTGAGAGAGGGAAAATATTAAAATGAAAAATATAAAAGATTATGATTTGCAAGATCTAAAAGATGAACTTGTAAGCATAGGAGAAAAAGGTTTTAGAGCAGAGCAGATTTTTAAATGGATTTATCAAGAAAAAGTAAAAAGTTTTGATGAGATGACAAACCTTTCACTAGAATTAAGAGAAAAACTAAAGCAAAATTACACAATTTGTAATTATAATATATTAAAAAAATTAGAATCATCAGATGGAACTAAGAAATATCTATTTGATATATTAGATGGAAATGCAATAGAGTCGGTTCTTATGGAATACCACTATGGAAAATCAATTTGTGTATCTTCACAAGTTGGATGTAAAATGGGATGTAAGTTCTGTGCTTCAACGGGAATACCTTTTATAAGAAGCTTGACAGCAGGGGAAATAGTTGAGCAAATTTTAGCTGTTGAACAAGATACGGGTGATAAAATCTCTAATGTTGTATTTATGGGAATTGGAGAACCATTAGATAATTATGATAATGTTATAAAGGCCATAAGAATATTAAATAATCCTAAAGGATTAAATATTGGAGCAAGACACATAAGTGTATCTACAAGTGGTTTAGTACCAAGAATTTACGACTTGGCAAACGAAAATATACAATGTACATTGTCAGTTTCTTTACATGCAAGCAATGATGAAAAGCGTTCAAGCATGATGCCAGTAAACAATGCTTATAATATAAAAGAGCTTATGAAGGCATGCAGAGATTATATAGCAATTACTAATAAAAGAATATCTTTTGAATATGCACTTGCAAAAGATAATAACGATAATTTAGAAGATGCAAAAGAATTAGTAAATTTGCTAAGAGGAATGATATGCCATGTAAATTTAATACCAATAAATAAAATAGAAAATGGAAAATTTACAAAGAGTTCTAATGAAAATATTATAAAATTCAGAGATTATTTAAATGACCACGGAATTGTTGCTACAATTAGAAGAGAGTTAGGCTCAGATATTGATGCAGCTTGTGGACAGCTAAGAAGACAAAATTTAAAAGAGCAGTAATCAAAAATGAATGATACTATATGAAAGACTGGAGGGGAACATATGCAAGTTTTTGCTAAATCAGACATAGGAAGAGAAAGAAAAACAAACGAAGATTTCTACTATGTATCTAAACCAGAAGATAAAATAAGACTGTTTATATTAGCAGATGGAATGGGCGGATATAATGCAGGAGAGGTAGCAAGTAGAATGGCTGTAGAATCTGCAAAAGATTACATACACAAGCATTTTGCAAAAAATAAAGACAGCAAAGAAAAGCTAGAAGCACTCCTAAAAGATGCTATTGAATATGCAAATAGTGTGGTATATAAAAAAGCTCAAAGTAAAGAAGATTTAAGAGGAATGGGTACTACATTAGATGTTTGCTTAATATATAATAGTAGAATATACATCGGTCATGTTGGAGATAGCAGAGTATATAGAATACGTAAAGAGTTTATGAGAAGACTTACAAAAGACCATAGTTATGTTCAAACATTGGTAGATGACGGAACTATAACAAAAGAAGAAGCATATAGTCACCCAAAGAAAAATATGCTTACAAAAGCCCTAGGTTGCGTGCAAACTGTAGAGCCAGACGTATATACTAAAACATTTATTAAAGATGATATTATTTTAATGTGTTCAGATGGTCTAACAAATATGATTAGAGAAGAAAACATATATGGAATAATTAAACAAGACAAAGAAAATGCTATAGAAAATTTAGTTAAACAAGCAAATGATAATGGCGGATTAGACAACATTACTGTTGTTATTATAATGTAATAGGGAGAAAATTTTATGGATATAATAGGAAGAACAATAGCAAATAGATATGAAATTATAAGTAAAACTGGAGTTGGAGGAATGGCAACAGTATATGTTGCAAGAGACAAGGTTTTAAATAGAGATGTTGCTGTTAAAGTACTAAAAGATGAATTTACCACAGATGATGAATTTGTAAAAAGATTTAATTCAGAGGCTCAAGCAGCGGCAAGTCTTACTCATGCTAACATAGTTTCAATATATGATGTTGGGAATGAAGACGGAATTTATTATATAGTAATGGAATTGGTAAGAGGAAAAACTCTAAAACAAATAATAAACGAGGAAGGAGCACTTCCTTGGAAATGGTCTGTAAATATTGCAGGACAAATTGCATCAGCCTTAGAAATGGCTCACAAAAACAACATTGTTCATAGAGATATAAAACCACACAATATAATAATTACAGAAGATGGAGTTGCAAAAGTAACAGATTTTGGAATAGCAAAGGCAGTATCAAATTCAACAATAACAGCATTTGGAACAACTATTGGTTCTGTACACTATTTCTCACCAGAGCAAGCAAAAGGAGGATATACAGATGCTAAATCTGATATTTACTCTTTAGGTGTTGTAATGTACGAAATGCTTACAGGAAAAGTTCCTTTTGATGCAGATACATCAGTTTCTGTTGCATTAAAACATATGCAAGAGGATCCTGTACCACCAATGGAAATAAATCCAAACATCCCAAAGGCGGTAAATGATATAATTTTAAAAGCTATGCAAAAAGAGCCAATGGCTAGATATCAAACTGCAACAGCCATGCTAAGAGATTTAGCACAAGCCTTAAAAAATCCAGATGGAGAATTTGTTGAGAAAGAAGATTTAGACGATGGCTTAACAAGAAGAATGGATGCTATTACAGATGATATGGCGAAAAATGCTAAGAGTAGCAACAAAAAGAAGAAAAATAAAGTTGCCATATTCTTTGAAAACCATCCAAAGACAAAAGTTTTAGCAATAATAGCACTTTGCTTAATAATATTTGCAGGAAGTATAGCAATAACATCTGCAATATTAAATGCAAATTCAGTAAAAGATGTTCAAATTCCAAACTTAGTTGGAAGGACTGAGGCAGAAGCAAAGGCAGAACTTGCAAAATACAAACTTGTATACGAAAAATCAGGAGAAGATTATAATTCTGAGGTAGAAGCTGGAAAAGTTTTTGAACAAAATCCTGTATATTCAGACAATTACAAAGTAAAAGAAAAGAGCACAGTATCTGTAAAAATAAGCAAAGGCACAGAGCAGACTACAGTTCCAAAGGTTGCTGGTATGACATATGAAGGAGCAGTTGCTGCATTAGAAAAGAATAAATTAAAAGCAGAAAAAATAGAAGAAACAAGTAAAACAATAAAAGAAGGAATTGTAATTAGCCAAGAAACAGATGCAAACACAACAGCAAATGCTGGAGATACAGTAAAAATACATGTAAGCATCGGAACAGGTGTAAACCAAGTAGTAATGCCAAATGTATTAGGAAAAACAGAAGCAGATGCAAAATCAGCATTAGAAGCCAAAAACTTAGTAGTAAAGGTAGAATACAAAGAAAACACAGACAAAGAAAATGGAGAAGTATTAGAGCAAAGCATAAAATCTGGTGAAAACATAGACGAAGGAACAGAAGTAACAATAACAGTAAATAAGCTAGCTGAAATGAAAGAAGCTACAATAACAATAAACGTAAAATCACTTACAGGAGGTTACGAAGTACCAGATAAAGAAAACACAAACACAACAAATACAACAGGTTCTTCAAGTTCGACAACAGTAAAAGAAAAGAAACTTACAGTAAAAGTTGGAGAAGACAAAGTATATGACAAGAAAGTAGACCTAAATTCAACAAATATTCAAACAAAAATAAGTGGAAAAGGCACAGTAACAGTAAAAGTATATGTAGATGACATATTAAAATCACAAAAAGACATAAACTTAAACACAACAAGTTCATATACATTTGAATAAAGTACAAATTGGGGACGGAGCAAAAAATGCACGTCTCCGTTTTTTGTACATTCTGGGGACGGAGAAAAAATTGCATATTTGTATTTAAAAAATTACTTGTTAATAAGAATTAAGTAATTACTAGAGAGTAGTCATATAAACTTGACATAATTACAAGAAAAGAGCTATAATATATATAGTAAAAACGTTAAATACGTTTTTTTTGCAATACAATTCCTTTCGCAATGCATCCTAATGGATGTTTTATATAAACGTACGAATTCACAATATTGGAACAACAAGAAAGGGAAAATTCACAATGAAAAGTAGTTTGAAAAAAATGTTCATTATGCTTGTTATTAGTGCTATTCTGCTGGTCGCTTGTGGCCGGAAGGATCCGTTAAATCGGCAAACTGCGTACTTCGGAATTACAGAAGGAAGCAGCACAGAGGTCTATGGTGTGAAGGAACTTTATCGTGCGAATACCGAGATTACTCGTGAGCAGTTCCTTGAACAGGACGAAGATGTGGTCAAAGAATTAAAAGACTATATTCCAAATGGACTAAAATTTGTACCAGAAGATAACCCACTATGGAAGCAAATAGACGAAAAGACAATAACAACAGACCAGACAAAAGACATATTATTACAACCAGGAGATACAACAGAAGTTGAAGTAGTGTTAACATGGATTAACGATTCAGAAAACTTCGGAGTAATGGACAACTGGGCAGAAATAAGCAAAGATCATAACGATTTCAACAGCCCAGATATAGACTCAACACCAGACAATAACAAAAAAGGTGAAGATGACATAGATGATGCTCCAGTATCTGTAGGCGTACAAACAGGACAAATAAAAACATTTACAACAATAGGCTTAGCAGTACTTGTAATATTATCTTCAGGAGTAGTATTAATAAAGAAGTTTGTTTTATAATAAATTTCGCCCAATAGGGACACCCCTTTTTGGGCGAAATTTTTATGCCAAATTTATTTACTTTAAAAATTCTCTATGTTATAATTCTATTTGAAAAGCGTTTTATACTAAGGAAGGTAATTGGAATGAATCAAATTTTAGTGACGAAAAATGATAAATCAAAAAAGGTAAAAGAAAAGAAGGTGCGAGAACCAAAGGCACCAGGGGATATTACTGGTGTTGCAAAAGCTTTTGCTGGAATAATTCTTTTGTTTGGATTAGCTTTATCTGCTGATGGAGCTTATGCTTATACAAAAAACGTGGAACTTGCTAAAAATACTAAAGCACCAATTGTTTCTGTTTTAAAAACCGGAAATACAGCAAAATTATCTATTGAATGTACTAGCGGAATAAGAACAGTATCATTTACATGGAATAATTCTAATCCAACAATTGTGCAAGGACGTGGCAATAAAATATTGGAGCAAATAATATCAATTCCATCTGGAGAGAATAACAAATTAAATATAACAGTTATAGATTCTAATGGGCAAACAAAAAGATATGTAAAGACTTTAAACCAGGATGCAAAAGATACTACAGAACCAGTAATAACTATTGAAGGCGTAAATTCTAATATAAAAATTACTGTAACAGATGATACGGCAATAGATTATGTAACATATAAATATGGTGATTCACAAGAAGTTACAATCAACGCAGAAGAAGAGGGGCAAACAACAATAGAAGAAACAATTCCTGCACAGCAAGGGGAAGCAACACTTACGATAGAAGCTGTTGATAAGGCTCAAAATGTTGCTACAAAAGAGCAAAAAATAAAAGGAACAAAACGTCCTACGGTAGAAGTAAAACGAGATCCTAATGATGCATCATACATATTAATAAAAGCAACAGATGATGATGGCTTAAGATTACTTTGCTACGATTTAAATGGACAAGGATATACAACAGACCCTAATATTTCAATAAATGATACAAAATTTGAATATAGACAAAAGCTTGATTCTGGAACAAATAAAATATCTTTACGTGTTTATAATATAAATGAACAAGTAACTGAATTTAATGCAGAATATGAAAACTAAAAAAACAAGATGAGGTTGAATTAAATTCAGCCTAATTTTGCTGTAAAAGGCTATTCATATAAAACAATATTATAATTAATAAATGAAAAATAATATCTAGTAACATGGTTTATAGGTAGAACCATAAAACCTAAATAATAATAAGGAACGTACTTAAATATGCATACCGTATATATAATTGATGATGATGAAAATTTAAAAAATAAACTGAATGAAGAATTTAAAAAAGATGATAATTATAAGTTTAAGCAAATAAGAACAGAAGAAATTGATGTAGCGTTGAAAGATATACCAGCACTAATAATTGTAAATGAAGATACAATATCAGAAAAGGCAACAGAGGTATGCCATAAGATAAGAAACAATGATGATAATTCTATAACTCCTGTAATAGTTGTAACTTCAGAATATGAGAGAGAACATAAGTTGGAAATATTAAAGGCTGCGGCAACGTATTATATAAAAAATCCTTTAGATTATGAATATTTATATTATACAATTACAAACATAATAAACCTTTTATACATAAATAGGAAAGTTAGCCCTTTAACAAATTTGCCGGGAAATGTACAGATACAGGCGGAAATGAAAAAACGTTTATTAAAAAAGCAATTTTTTGTTATGCTTTATATAGATTTAGACAATTTCAAGGCATATAATGATGTTTATGGATTTTCAAATGGAGATGAAATAATAAAATTTACTGCTAGAACGATTTCTAGAAATGTTCACTCAAAGTGTGAAGATAATAATTTTGTTGGACATATTGGTGGAGATGATTTTATAGCAATAGTTGAAGATGAAGACTATGAGAGAATCTGTCAAAACATTGTATTAGAGTTTGACAAAAATGTAAAAAAGTATTTTTCGGAAGAAGATGTTGAAAAGGGTTATCTAGAAGTACCGAATAGAAAAGGGATAATAGAGGAATTTCCATTAACAACTATATCTGTCGGAGCGGTGGAAGTGGATCCAGGAAGATTCCATAATACATTAGAAATTGGAGAAGCTGGAGCACAAGTAAAACATTTATCTAAAACAATTCCAGGAAGTACATATGTAATAGATAGAAGAAAACACTAAATATTTGGAAGTAAAAAACTTTGATTAAAGTTTAATAGTAGGAATGAGCGAAAACTTTATTTTAATATATTATAAAATATGACAAAAAATGATGAGAAAATGTAAAATTCTCATTATTTTTTTACCATAAAATAAAAATTTGTAGAAATAGGTATTAATTTGACTTACGATTTAAATTGACTTTAAAATTGGACTACCTTATAATTGAAGTAATTTAATTGGAGGGAAAGTGATTATATGAGAAAAATAAACACTGTTAAAGAACTTGTAGATTTTGCGTACAATAGATACAAAACGAAAAAGGCAATAACAATAGAAAGTGATTATATTAAAAATATAAATTATTTTAACTTTAGATTTGATATATATTCAATGGCACGAGCGATTAAATCCAAAGAAAATCAAATACGAAATAACAAAATTGCAATAGTATCAGAATTTAGATATGAATTTTTAGTAACATATCTAGCAAATATAATGGTAAATAATGCAGTAATTTTAATAGATAATAAATTGAGCAAGACCGCAATAGAAAAAATAATAAAAAAACACAATATAAATACAATATTTTTTTCAAGTATGTATAAAGAAAAAATTCTAGAAATAATAAATACTAATAAATGTAATAATTTTAACCTAATAAATTTTGATTCTGAAAATCAATTCCCAATTATAGAATACGAAAAACTAATAAACATAGGAAGATACATAGAAAATTATAGTATAGATAATCTTTTAAAAGAAGAAAACAGAGAGAAGAGCACTATAATAGTAAGCTTAGCAGGAGAAAAGAAATATTCTCAACAAGAGTTTATAGAAAGTGCAAATGTAATTGCTAAAACTGCAAGAATAAGAAAAAGAAAAGAGATGAATGCCTTAGAACAGGTAAATACATTTTACGAAGTAGTAATAGGTATAATTCTGCCAATGATTTGTGGGTTAAATACAAAATATTTTGCAGATAATGAACTTATAAAAAATGATTTATTAATAATAGAAGAAAATAATAAGAATATGGTAATTTTGTATAGAAAACATAAATATTTAGTTGAACATACAGGAATAAATACATATGTAGCAAGAGCAGAAGAAAACTTGCCAGCAAGAGAACACAAGAAAGATACTCAAAATTTTGTATTAATTAAAACAGATAAAAAAGACAGGATAAAGAATAATAAAAGTCAAGCTACAGTATAACAAAAGTCAATCTATAGTATAATAGATAAAAATTACTGAAATTTTAGATTTTATAGAGGAGCGTAGGAAATAGAGTAAAGACTGAAAATTGAAAAGTTCAGATTTGCTATAATAGAAAAACTACTGAGAAAAATAATGCTTTTAGACATATTTATATGGTGTAAATAACTGATTTGTTTTTTAAACTTAAATGTTTGAGACTTTATAATGGTTTAGCAAAATTTTGAAAAAAGGTTGAAATTAAGCGGAAAATTGACAAATGCTTCAAAATAATGTAAAATAGGTATATAAAGGTGGAGATAAAATATATGCCGAAAACTAAATTAAATTTAGATAAATTAATTTCGAGAACAAAAATATACTTGGTAGTAATTGCTATTATATTGGTAATTTTATGCGTGGTTGAGCCTAAGGCAATAATACCATCTATTTTAGCGTACATTGCTATTTTTGTGTACACAATATGGTCAAATAATAAGAGAAAAACAGAAATCTCGGAGCATATTAATGAGCTTACTGTAAGTGTTGATAAAGCAGCACAAAGTACTATAATTAACTCGCCATTTCCATTAGTTGTTTTAGAAACGAATGGAAATATAATTTGGAAGAGTAGCAATTTTATTAAAGAATTTGCAAATATAGATACTGGAACTACTTTAACAGACGTAATAAAAGAGCTAAAACTAAAAATTGAAAATGGAAAAAACACAAATAATATATCAATTTCTGAAAGTATGAAAATTGGTGATAAAAACTATAAGGTAATTGCAGAATATACAAAGCTTAGAGAAAAAGAGCATAAAAATTCATCAGAATATATGGCAACAGTATATTTTTTAGATGAGACAAACCATGTGAAATTGTTAGAAGAATACAATAATTCTAGAACTTGTATAGGAATTATAGTATTAGATAATTACGAAGAATTGATGCAGAGAGTGACAGAAGAGGAAAAATTAAAAATCACTTCATATGCAGAAAAAAACATATATTCTTGGGTGAATAAGTACGATGGATTACTTGTAAAGTCTGAAAGAGATACCTATGTATGCATATTTGATCAATTGAACTTAGAAAAAATAAAAGAAGACAAATTTGAAATTTTAGATGAAATAAAAGAGATAAAGACTCAAGATAATATTCAATTAACATTGAGTATTGCAATTTCTGAAAATGAAAAAACAAATTCAGAAGAATATAAATCGGCTAAGGCTGTAATAGACATAGCTTTAGGACGTGGCGGAGACCAGGCTATTATAAAGCAAAATGGTAAATACTACTTCTTTGGTGGTAGAACACAAGAAGTTGAAAAGCGTACAAGAGTTAAGGCAAGAATTGTTGCACAAGCATTAGAAGAATTGATGAATAGTGCAAGCAATGTTATAATAATGGGCCATACTAATAGTGATATAGATGCTATGGGCTCTGGAATGGGCGTGTATAGAATTGCAAAAACAATAGGAAAAGACGCTTATATTGTAAATGAAACAAATGGTACAAGCTTAGATAACTTTATAAATGATTTGAAAGATATAGAAGAATACAATGATGTTATAATTGACAAAGCTGAAGCTTTAAACAAAATAAGTGCAGATTCTTTATTAGTAGTAGTTGATACAGATAAGAAAAACTATGTTGAAGCTCCAGAATTACTAGACAAGACAGATAAAATTGTTGTAATAGACCACCACAGAAGAGGAACAGATTATATAGAAAATGCAACTCTTACATTC
>ERZ826220.4168-NODE-4168-length-10382-cov-2.566573_pt1 | contig 10382 bp, 12 predicted proteins | sample MGYA00519927_ERZ826220 | MGnify/ENA primary metagenome ERZ826220 (study PRJEB31778, sample SAMEA3449225) | human gut metagenome | biome: human gut; feature: human-associated habitat; material: faeces | place: United Kingdom | collected 2010/2012 ...
TTTGGGGTAGCAGTTAGTACATATTCTAACTATGCTAGTTTCCGTAATCAGACTAAAGATGCTGTAGATGATTTATTCATTTATACTACAGTTCGTGATGCCTTACTTAATAAACTTCAGATTGAATATGGTAAAGGTACTCCAGAAATTGTTGCTTTAGTTGATAGAGTTGTTGAAGAAGCAGTTAATCGTATTCAGACAGCAGAATTAAGTGAGTTAGCTCGTAAAACTTCTAAGTTGAAAAGAGAAAAGGCTCCAGATAAATTTGTAAGCTGTGATGCTTATGAGCAGAAGCGTTATGATGAAGTAGAGTTATGGATTACAGAAGGTGATTCAGCAGCAGGTGCTGTTAAAGATGCTAGAGATGGTAGTTTTCAGGCTATTTTCCCAATTAGAGGTAAAGGCTTAAATGTTGCTAAGGCAGACTTAAAGAAAATCTTAGCTAATCAGGAAATTAAGAAGATATTTGCTATTTTAGGTACAGGCTTTGACCTTAATATTAAAGGCGAAAAGTTCTTTAATATGGATGACCTTAAGGTTGGAAAAATCATCATCGCTACTGATGCCGATGAAGATGGTTATCAGATTCGAGTTCTTCTGTTCCTTACATTCTATAAACTTGCACCTAGACTTATCACAGATGGTAAAGTCTTTATTGCAGAAACACCTAGATTTGGTATTGATTTATCAGATGGGACTAGAGTATATGCTAAAGATGATGCCATGCGTGATGAGTTAATTAAGAAGTATGCAGGTCGTATCACTCACATTGGTAGATACAAAGGACTTGGTGAGGTTAATGAGGATATTCTTCGTGAGACTACTGTAGCTCCAGAGACTCGTACTCTTATTCCAGTAGATTGTGACCTCAATAATCAGACTGAGCGTGACCTTATTGATGCATTGTTTGGAGCAGATAAGTATAAACAGAGAAAATCTATCATTTCCACTGTTCTTGGTGCTGATGTTGTAGATATGCTTAATGATAGTGCATTACTTATCGGAGAGATTGAGGATTCAGACATTGATGAAGGTATTGAGTATGAGGAAGTAACAGCTTAAGGGGTAGCTATTCAAAGAATTGATTTAATGGGTGCTATGCATAGTACCCATTATTTTTTTAAATAAAAGGAGGATTTTATGGATTATAGACAGATTCCGATTAAGAATTCAAATAAGAGATACACAGATGAGTTTAAGGATGCTGTAAGACAGCTTATTAAAGAAGGTAATACCTATAAACAAATTGCAGATTTATTTGGTATAGACTCTATTAACTCAGGTTATAGACAGCTTATTTGGAAGTTACAGCGTGAAGTTTTTGATAGTGTAAATGTTAAACAGCTTAAGGCTAATAATACAAATACCGAGGACACTGCTAAAGTTACTGAGCATTCTATAGCAGAAAAGCCTGATAAGATTGTTTTACCTACTGTAGGTGGTGGCATGTCTTATAGTGAAAAGCGAAAGATACTTACACAAACTGCTAAAGAAGCTATAAAAGTAGACAGTGAAAAGTCAATCAATGAGCTTAATAAAACTATAAAAGAGTCTAAAAAATCATATAGTTCTGAAGTAGCAGAAGAAATTGCACCAAACGCAGGGGTAGCTCCTAAAGCTGAAGAGGTTGTTAATACTTTAGTAAAAGATTCAAAAGTTTTAACATCCAAGAATAATTCAACAGAAAAGATTTTACCATCACAGGATGTTTTATCTTTAGTTTCAAATTTAGATGTACAGATTTATAATCTAACTAGGCTTTTAGAGGCTAAAAAGATGGAGGTTTCTTTACTAGAGAGTAATTTAGAGACAGTTAAGATGATTAAAGAAAAACTTATAGGGGGTTTTTAAATGCAAAATTTTATATCACTAGATTTAGAAACTACAGGATTTTCAACAGATACTTGTGATATAATTGAAATTGGTGCATGGAAGATTAAAGACGGTGTTGTTGTAGATAAATTTAGCGAACTTGTTAGACCTATTCTTTATATTCCACGCACTGTTCAAAGTATTACAGGTATAACAATGGACATGGTAGCTGATTGTGAAACTATAAATACTATTGGACTTGAGTTTTTCGATTGGTGTGAAGATTATCCATTTTTAGGTTACAATTTACCTTTTGATTATAAGTTCTTGTGTGTAAAAGGCAAGCAACTTGGGGTAGATTTTACACTTAGGAATACAAGACAGGGTATAGATGTTCTACATTTAGTTAAAAAATATTGTAGTGGAGATAGTAATAAGCTAAGAGATGTAGCTGAACGATTTAATATAGATTTAAGTAATTCAGGTCAATTTCATCGTGCAAATTATGATGCCTATATTACAAAGTTAGTATATGATAGATTTTTGTTCTCGTATCCAAAGGTGTTTGATATAACAACACCAGTTGTTTTGGATACTAATAATGGACAGTATGGAAAGGTGATAAATAATGATACGCTCTCATTTAACTAATTTTTTAAATAAATATGCTTTTATCCAAGCAATATTTTGTTTTTTGCCTATAATATTTATATCTGTGTATATGTTTGCATATATGACAGATGTTATGAATGCTTATGATATTGTAGCAACAAATAATAAGATTGTAAAAGAAAATATGAATGCTGATTATGTAAAAGAAGTTTCTTATTTTGAAGAAGCTGATGATGGCACTTATAGTGCTAATATTGAGGGTTCAGACAGTAAAGAGGTTGAGGTGAGTTTAGGGGATGTTATTTATACAGTTTCTATTCAAGATACAAATTGGTACCAATTAATGTTGTGTAATGGAGATAAGTTGTATCAAACTTCTTGTGACTTTATAGATAGCATTGAAAAAGATGGAGATGCTTTTAAAGTTAAGGTTGGAGATAAAACCTTTAAGGTTGAAAGAAATAAGTCATTAGTTGATGTTATTCTTGCAGAGGATGGTACATACAAGCTCTCATATACAAATGAGGAAGTTGAAGATAAAACACTTGATTCTCTTAATACTTTGGAAGTATTACTAAAGACTGATGATAAGTATAAACTTAAGGTTACAGCAAGTTATACTAATACAGTAGAAGATTTAGACTTAAATTTCTGTTCTAATCTACCAACCGACAATATGTATTATGATGAGTCTACACAGCAGTATTTGAAGAATATATCATCAGATTTTGCTAAAAATTTGATTTTATCTTCAAATATTGTAGTAGTTATGTTTTCAATGTTAGCATATACAGTTTTGTTAGGTATTCTAAAGCAAAGAAATGAGTTGACTTTACTCAGGCACAAAGGGGTAGTAGTAGTTAATATTTTTGCTTTGTTAATATTACCATTTTGTATATTATTAACAATTACTTTATTTTAAAGATTTAGAGCAGTATTTATGATACTGCTCTTTTTTATTGCAGAAAAGCTTGACTTTTACTAAGAATAATGTTATAATTAATATAAAGGTAAAACTAAAAGCTATTTATAAGGAGTTTTACAAAACTTTAAGCTACTTTTATAGCTTTAGTATTACAGTTATAAACTTTAAAAATTATATAAAAGGAGATATTGTGCAATGAGTGAGAAAGAAGCACAGGTTTACGACCTTACTACAATCTCCAAAGGTGTTGATTATCTTAAGGATGGTTATATTGACTATGCTAAGGAAGTTATTACTAATCGAGCTTTGGTAGATATTTATGATGGTTTAAAACCAGTTAATCGAAGAATTCTTGCTACACTTCATAACGATAAGGTTGTTAAGTCTTACATGAAGTCAGCTAGAATTGCAGGAAATGTATTAGCTTTACATCCACATGGAGATGCATCTGTGTATGCAGCTATGGTTCTGATGACTCAGAAGAATGGAAGTTTAGCATTTCCATTGATTGATGGTTCAGGTAACTTTGGTGGAGTTTTCAAAGATGACCCACCAGCAGCATCTCGATATACAGAAGCTAAGTTACATAGTAATACGGCTGAGTATTTCGAGGATATGAATGGTATTAACATGATACCAAACTTTGACTCAACGATGAATGAGCCAGAGGTATTACCTGTAAAATTTCCAGCAGTTCTTGTAAACTCTACTTCAGGTATTGCAGTAGGTTTCAGCTCTAATATTCCATCATTTAACTTTGTTGATGTTTGTAACTTAGTTAAAGAGTATATTGCAGATGGTCAGTGTCACACAGTTATCGAACCAGACTTTGTAACTGGTGGTTACTATATTAGAAATGAAAAAGAGTTAATGAAGTTGATGAAAGCAGGTACTGGTAAAATTAAACTTCGTGCTAAGACTATTATTGATGGTAAGAAGATTCTTGTCACCAATGTACCTTATGGTAAAACAGTTCAGAAGCTCGTTAAGCAGATTAATGCTTTGAATACTACAGCAATTCGTAATGCTTATGACAGAGATGACTTTGGTAAGAGTACACTTCTTACTATTGATTGTTCCTCAAAGAATAGAGTAGATGAAGCTCTATATACAATCTTAAAAGATACAGATATGCAGTATAGCTATAGTGCAGATATTACTGTAGTTCAGAATGGAATGCCTAAGCGTCTTGGGGTATGGTCTATCATTGAAGAATGGGTTAAGTGGAGAAGAGAAGTTCTCACTAAGGAATATCAGTTCCAGTATGATGCTCTTAAAGAGTCTTTACGAGAAGCTGAAGCTTTTATGAATATAGTAAATGCTTACGAGAAACGTATGGAATTAGTTCGTATTATCGCTGATTCAGGTAGAGCTAACGGTAAGAAATATATCGAAGAAAATTGGACAAGAGAAGAAGTTCCAGCAGATTTAATTGATTTCTGTGCAGGACGTTCACTCCCAAGTTATCATGATGGTGGTAAATTTGCTTCAATAGCGATTACAGGTGAGTCACAGTTAAAATCACTTGCTGATGATATTGATAATGTAGATAGAATTATATCAAAGCAAATGGATGCACTTATTAGTAAATATGGTTCTGTTATGCAGCGTAGAACTGAAATTACTACTAAGGATTACAACTTTATCGAGGATAGTACTGCAACTACTAAGATTGTTGATGATAGTAAATGCGTGTATGAGTTTAAGAATGGTTTCTTACGCAAGTTGAGTATCTTTACAGGTGCTAAAGATAATGAGTTTGCATTCGAAGGTAAGTCAAATGATACTCTTATTGCTTTTGATAATAGGGGTAGGTTACTTCGTGTATATTGTCAGGATTTGCCTTTAAGCGGTACAGACATTGGAACATATTTACCAACTTATTTCGGTATCAAAGAAACAGATGATTATAAGATTACTTGGATTGGTAGAATGCTCGGTCAGGAACTTATGTTATTATATAAAGATGGTAATATTGGTTTCGTTGATACTTCTGAGTGGATGGAAAATAATCGTAATGTCAAGGTTCTTCAGAAAGGTATTTCAGTGGCATCAGCACCTACACTTGGTGCAGTACTTCAGGAAGTTCCAGAGATGTTATATGTGAGTGATGAGGCTGGTAATCTGGCTTGGGTTGATATGGCGGATATTAAGCATAAAGACCGTACAGCTAGAACTAGAGCATTTACACTTAGGAATAATACTTTACTTGATAGCTACTTACCAATTGATTATACTAAGGGTGTTATCTTGGTCAATAATTATAGTGAGTTTAGAGGCAGAATGAAAGAGCTTAAGGATATGAATGACTTTAATGGAGATATTAATGAGTTCGTAATGATGTAGTTGCTTAAGGGGTAGCACGTGTCTTTTAGATGTGTGCTACTCTTTTTTTGATTTACATATAATTTAGCATAAGGATGGTGATGTTATGTTAAATAAGATGTATAAAATTTATTTTGCAGTATTAGATAATAAGATTGTAGACATTAAAGAATTATTTATAGCTACATATGACATAAGATTTAAAGTTTATAATATTTGGTATCTAGATAGTTTTGGTGTACCGCAGATTTATGATAAGTTTTTAGGAAAAGCAGCATTTGAATTTGAATGGAATATATTGATGAACGGGAGGGTTTAGTAGATGTCATTATTAAAGAAAGTAAGTACAGTTATAAATGGACAGACAGTTGATGTCAATCTCCCAAATAAGAAAACTATAATCCTACGAGGTCGGAACGCTTTACAGATAATGTTTATAGTAGAAAGCCTTTTAAGGCAGGATTTTACTGATTATTTCAGACAGTTAGACTCTCAGTACGGTTTTAACTATTTAGAACCAGAAGGTACTTCTTATATAATGTTTAATGATGGAGTTGTTATGGGTAAAGATAACTCTATTCAATTTCAAGGGGTAGTTCCAAATATCCATGTTATAAGATATTTGGGTGCTTCCAATAAGATTAGAAGCTCATATATGACGGAAGTAATGAATACACAGGCAAATACAGAGGTAGATATGACAAAATATTCGCATATTATATATGATGCACAATGGATTCGTCTTATTGCTTCAGTTAATTCTATTTTGGGCTTTGAATTTGTTAAGTTAGAAAATGAGCAGTTACATTTTAATTTTGATAGTACAAAGTCAATAGGTGTAGAGGGGCAAGAGATTATATATTTACTCATTGCTGAATGTACTCTCACCCCACAGGGGTACTCTAGGATATTGCTTTTACCAGATATTCCATATTTAGATGCTAAGACACAAGTAAAATTACTTGAAGTTTTAGATAATTTTAGAGGGCATTCACTAACTTTATCTTTAGCAAATATTCAGCCATCAGATTTAAGTACTTCAAGCATAATATCTTTTTTAAATGTTTAATTTGTTATAACTTCAGTTTAATGTTAATATGCTCTATAAAAAGTATAAATTTTATGGAGGTATTATATTTATGGCTGATGAAGCATACAAAACACCTGCAGAACAGTTGGAGGAACTAAGTGATATTCTTATAAGTAGTATCATTAGAACTGATGATTTATCTATTGAAAATCGTCAGTATCTTTTTGGACAGTTTAATCCAAGTGTCTTTAAGGATGAGAACTACATTATATATACAATTTTCTATAATTTTAAGGACAAGCATATTTCACCAGATGAGTCTTTTATAAAGCTTTATTTAATGCGAAATACTAAGCTTTTAAAAGATAGTGCTAAATATATCAATTTAACTGAATTTCAGGATTTAGATGATAACCCATATGTAGCTTATGCAGCAGCAGTTCTTAAAAAGTTTACAAGATTGCTTACTTTAGACCCTATAAGTAAGGACGAAATGAGACTCGAAGTTGAGCGTTATAAGCAAGAGTTTAGTGCTTTTGAAATTAATCAGGCTTATAGTCAGTCTAAGATGATATTGTATGAAGGAGTTCAGGTTGGCAATAAATTCTATCAGGGCTACGCAGATAGTGTAGCCTATGTTAAAAAGGTTATTGCAGATATAGAAGCTGTACTAAATAAAACAACAGGTATTGGTTTTATTGATTCAAGAACAGCAGGAATTGAGGATGATGATGACGCTAAACCAGAGAAGATTGGAGACTTTGACCTTATTAATGAATTAAATGAGCAATTAGGGGGTATCTTTACTTCAATATTCTATAATATCCTAGCACCTACTAAGGGTGGTAAATCTAAGTTTACAGCTCGTATGATTCATACTTGTGTAGTAAAATATGGTGTAAATGCTTCAGTTTGGGCACATGAAGGCGGACATAAAGCTTGGTGGGCACAGTTAAGAGCTATTCATTATGAATATTTATATATAAGAAATAAGCCAGAAGGTGAGCGTCTTGCACCTTTATCTCAGAAGGATATTTTATATGGCAAATATCCAAGTGAAGAGATTAGAGCACTTGAACAAGAATCTCGATTAGATTTATTCACAAACCCTAATTATGGTGTCATCAATATGATTGATAGACCTTTCTTGGGTGAGACTTTTATCGAAGAGATTGAAACATCTGTACAGTTAAATGCATCACGTATTGTGTTGATTGACTATTTACAGCTGATTAGCTCAAATGATAAAGGTAAATCTAAGCCACAGGTTATCGGTAAAGCTTATCAGGATTTACTTGCTTATGCAAAGAAGAGAAATGTTGCTGTTGTTTCACCATCACAGTTTACACAGGATTTCATGAATGAAATGGCTAAGTCTAAAGATGGTCAGCAACATGAGGTTCGTACTGCAGGTGGTGAGTCTGCTGAGATTATTCGTACACCAGATATTAATATTGCATTATATGCAAATACAGAAGACTTGATTCGTAAGGAGATGACTATTATGTCTGTACCATCTCGATTAAGCGAACCATTCCCAGATGCACATATTTATGCAGATTTGTGTAGTTGTGTATTTTCTAGTTTATCTGACGATGAATAAATTTTATAATAACTGATTTGGTTTAACTAAGCCAGTTATTATTATTTGGAGGTGATTTTTAAATGAAACAGAAAAAGAAGATTAACTTATTTTTAATCCCTTGTATACTTATTGGGGTAGTTATCTTTGCAATCTTTTCAGATGAGCCTTTTGCTTTTACTGAGACGATTGCAGACTTTATAAGGAGGAAGAAATGAAAGACTATATAATTTTAGGTATAGTTATCGTATTATGTATAATTATTATAGCCTTTAGAGTAAGAAATGCATATATTGAAGAGGAGAGAAAAAGAAATGGAAAACGGAAAAAATTATGATAGATTGAAAACTGGCATGATTGTACAGCATTTCAAAAGAAATACTACAGATACATCAGACCCTAGTTTCTGTTATATGATTATTTCTGATTGTGTAAAGCATACAGAAACTGGTGAGTTGTTTGTAGTGTATATGGCTTGTTACGATGATTTAAGTGTTTATGCTAGACCTAGAGATATGTTCTACAGTGAAGTAGATAAAGTTAAATATCCAGATGCAAAACAGCAATATCGTTTAGAAGAAGTAACGAATAAAGATTTATTAAAGACTTGTAAAGTTGTATCAGATAAGTTTATATTGAAGTTACAAGAAATTTTTAAAACTTTAAGTTAATTTAAGCTTTTCCAATTTGGTTACGATTGTCAATGTTACTATTATTTTTGCTAAGTAAACTATATGATTTATTATAACAAACCTTACAAAACTCGCAATTAATTTTTTAAGATAACTTGATTTTCAGTTTTTTCATGAATTTTTAAGGTTTATTTGAGTAGTGTTAGTGCATCGTAACTATAATAGTTAAGCAAATTATTGTGTAATGAAATGAGTATCCTAGAAATTCTTATTTCCAGCTTAAGAACTTAAAATTTTATATAATTCAGTAAAAGGAGATTTTTAATATGAAGAAAGCATTTAAACTTCTTGGGGTAGGTTCAGTTGCTGTAGCTATTGTAGGGGCAATCGTATTTATAGCTAAAAAAGTAAAGGATATAGATGATTATAAATTACCTGATGATTATGAACCTACAGATGATGTAGTTTATCATGATGATACTTTTGAGGAAGATACAGATGATTTTTCTTTTCAGTCTAAGGAAGATGATATTTTTAGTACAGGTTTAACAGATGAAGCTTTTAAGGAGTTAACTGGGGTAGATAAGTCTGAGGCTCTTGCTTTTGTAGCTAGTAAATTGACTGTAAATGATGAAAAAATTGGTTTTATAATTCCAGATACAGTTTTAGCTGACATGTATAATGTTTGTAAAAATGAGGCTAAGTCTGATTTAGATTTGTTTAAAATGTTGTGTGGTGTTACAAGAGAAGAAGCTATTAAGGAGCTAATAGCTTATGATAGTGATTTGTATAATGAAGATGAACTTTCAGGGTTAGAGGATAAAGTACTGTGCCAGTTTTATGCAGATTATAAGGTAGAACGAGATAAAGCAAAATTAAAAGATGAGACTGAAGATATTTCTGAGGTTGATGAAGCCACTGAGATTTAGTTATGTAGTATAATAGCTTAACTGATATATTAAAGCATCTGATTTATATTAGTCAGGTGCTTTTTTATTGCTTAATTTGGTATTTAAAGTTTTTATAAGGTTATAATATAAACTATGCATTTTAGTTTAAATTTTGTATAAGTGTTTTGAAGGGAGACTATTATTATATGTATAAGTTAATACATAATGGTATGGACATAAATTATTTTAATACTGTAGTAGAGGTTAATAAATACATAACTGAAGTTTTATCTTCGTATTTAAGACTAAGTCCTACTTTAAAATATAATTACGATTTAGATGGAGCAACTTTTTTATGTTACGAATATAGTACAAAATATTGTGAAATGTTTTTGATTGAAAAGGAGGATTAAAATGACATTAGCTGAAAAATTAAATCTGATTAAGCAATCTGAATTATATAAGTTATCATACAATGGTAAAGTTCTTGGACTTAGGGTTAAGATATTTAATTCTGAGACTGAAAAATTTAATTATTATGATTTTGAATTAGATTTAATAAAGAGTAAAGAGC
>ERZ826220.4171-NODE-4171-length-10376-cov-5.149113_pt1 | contig 10376 bp, 9 predicted proteins | sample MGYA00519927_ERZ826220 | MGnify/ENA primary metagenome ERZ826220 (study PRJEB31778, sample SAMEA3449225) | human gut metagenome | biome: human gut; feature: human-associated habitat; material: faeces | place: United Kingdom | collected 2010/2012 ...
TAAAGCATAGGCTTGCAATGATGCACCGAAATTATATACATCATGACAAGTGATAATACAAATTTTCATAGTATACTGTTTTTCCCAAATTATATCCAGAAATATCACTTTGTATTTATTTATCAATAAATATCTACCTATACAAAGCAAAGCGAAACTATAAGTTTCATATTTTTTATCCCATATTATCCTTTATGGTTTTAATAACTTGAATTCCAGTCTCTCCCACTATACCTTTGGCTATAATTTGTTTCGCTAAACGCCCAGGAGATATTTTTGGCTTCACCATATATCGAATCGTATGTAATGCTTCATTCTCATGCACATTATCTGTAAACACTTCAAACACCATTGGTTTGTCAGCATGTTTATCATTAAAGAAGTCCTTATACAATTTAAGAAACTCTTTTTTACTGGATGCTGTAAGATATCTAAAGCCCATACTCTCTGCATAATACTTTACAAGAGTGGGTGATTGCTTTCCGTAATGCCCTCCTGCAGCCACATACTTATCACAATCATCATCCAACAACGAAGCCGGATGTTGATAATTGCGGAATTCCTGCCCCTTGCCATTGTTAACTAACAGCAATCGGAGATTATTTCTTATATGCCGATTGCCCAAGGCATTCATGTCATAAAAGAATGCAAGATCACCAATAATACCAAAGTATAGTCTGTCAGGATGCACCAATGAGGCTCCAACTAATGTGGACAAACCTCCATCGATGCCAAATCCTCCTACATTACAACTTCCAGTTACGCTGGAAGGCAAAGGAAAATAATTCCATGATCTGAACGAATTATTGATGGCCGCATGTATCACACTGTTTTCCGGAATATGCTTATACGCAGTCTGAGCAATCCATAGATTTGAGAATGGCAAATCAGGAATAGCATCAATCATCGTACTACACTGTTTCTTTAGTTCTTCATACAGACTTGTTTCCTTATATTCGCCAATAGAATAGTTCTCAAAAAAATCTACCTCTTCCATTGAAATCATCGCTGTTAGCTTGTAGAATCTATCATGATAAATACCATCTTCATTGACCATCCACCACTCTTTAGCACAACACATAGCCTCAGATGTATAATAATCACCGCAAACAGTACCAATATAGATTAACAAAGCAATGTCCGGAAGCAACTTCGAACATCCTTCTTGGGTTGCAACAATAGAATAATTGACACGATATTTGCCTGTGTAATTACTGGTCAAATCACAAAGCACAACAGCGTTGTTCTTCTCACAAAAAAGTTCAACTGCTTTTACAGTCTTAGCATTCCATTTCTGATGAGCCCCAACCAAAATAGCGATATTGCCCTGTGGTAAAGGTGGAAGTTCTTCTTTCTTCTTATATGTTTTGATTACCCTTACTTTAGGCAATTCCTTCACCAAGAATCCAAGACTGTCATACGATTCCATAACTACACATACCGGACCACCACCGCCTGTATATAAATTATTGATAGCCTCATTCAGTTTGGTTGTGACTATTCTTTCATCTTTATGATTTCTACATACAGGAATATTCACCCTGTATTTTGCCACATCATTGGGTAATACCGCATTGTCAATGGATTGCGGTTCATAGCTCCCCGTACGATTCTCACCACGTCCTGTCATAATAGCCAATATAGGTAATTTGCGATAGAAAGCCTCGGTTAGCCCAGGCAGATAATTTCTTGACGCAGTAGCCTCCGTACAAGTTACCACAATGGGCTCTCCAGATTCTGCAGCTATGCCACAAGCCATATAAGCAGCAGACCTTTCATCAACACATGAATACATTTCAAAATAAGGATCGTGTTGCATACTAACCACTAAAGCCATATTCCCTGTACCCGGTGAGGCTACCACCTTCTTGATCCCATACTCTTTAAGAAGAGCCATAAGCACCAAAGTTCCTTTATCATCTGTATAATAATCATGTCCCATAATTAGGTATGTTTTTATTTGATTTTTTCAAACATTAATTATAATAGCTATTTTAATAGATACTATATAACTTCTGCATTTGACTTAATATTATCAGTAAAAATCAGAAGCTTATAAAAACAAATCCACTTTATTTGATTTGAAATTTTACGACAGATTTTAACGCTTCTAAATAACCATGTCCCCATTTTAAATCCGGTTCCATATAATTCCCTTCCCCCCATTCATTCCATGCACTAAGAAATACCAAACGATGATCATCATCTTTATCTTGAATAGATTTACATACTTCGGCTACATGCTTCTTAAAATTTTTAGGAGATGAATTTACATATATACCAGCACGTCTTCCTGCACGTGGTGTTCTATCAAATCCTGGAGTAATAACCGGATAACAGTTTTCCAACTTATTTTCTGGTGTATCATAATTTCTTACAACCTTATTGTAATCGTATTTCATCAAAGAGATACCCAAATGCCATCCCAATAATGACTGCATACGACGAACAAAACGAAAACCTGCAGCTTTAGCTTCAGCCTCCCAACGCCTATTATGACAAACACCATCGAATCCTAAATTTGTGACAATTTTATAAGAAGACTGCCTCCCTGTAGTAACTCCAATAAAATAAATACCTTTCAAATTATTCTTCTTCGCTAGAAAATTCCACCTATTCATAAACTCCTTAACATTAGGAAAACTTAACGGATCATAAATAAGGAAAATCGGCTTACCTTCAATAGTGATATAACGGTGATCCTTAAATGCTCGCAAACAATACTCAAAATGCTTTATATCATCTTGTTCACCAAGATATTCTTGTTGGGCAATCATTGTATTATTCACCATAGAAGAGCCTTTCACCCAAGTTTTAGTTGTCCAATCATGATTAGCCCAACACAAACAAAATGGAAAATCTGGTTTGCCTAATCGCAAAACTTCTTCAAATGGTTTTTGCAAAAGCATTTTTCCATTTCCAAACCAATAATGATAATAACAAAATCCTTCTATGCCTGCATCACGAGCCAGTTCTGCTTGAGCTTCTCTTACTTCAGGAAGCCTTAAATCATAAAAGCCTAAATCCGCTGGTATATGTGGTTGATAGTGTCCACGGAATAATGGTTTTGCTTTAGCTACATTTGTCCACTCTGTAAATCCTTTTCCCCAATATTTATCATTCTCAGGAATAGGATGATATTGGGGAAGATAAAATGCTATGACCCTTGCTTTGTTCATTTTCTATACTATAGTTTTATATAATTCTAATATTTTTTCCGCATTTTGCTCAATAGAATATAATTCTTGAGCGATGAATTGAGATTTCTTTATATTACTATTATATAGCTTTGTATTTACAATTTGTCCTACTTCTTCCATACAATTAACCAATTCATCCATACTCAAAAATTTATAACCAACAATTGAATCTAGAATTTCCTTCGTACCACCAGTATATCTACCTATTACAGTAGTACCTGCATAACAGGCCTCTGCCGTCATTCGCCCAAAGCCTTCGTATTGCGATGGAACTATTAATGCGGCCGATTCTGCCATCAATTCAAATATACGGTTCGCATTCTGAAAACCTATAAAATCAACCGCATACCCTATCTGCAACTTTTGAGAAATTTCTCTTAATTTTTGAATATAAAATACATCTCCATCTCCTGCTATTATAAGCTTCCAATCCACATTATTCTTTAGATATATGGCAAAAGCTTTTATCGCATCAAGTTGCCCTTTATTAGGAGATATTCTACTTGCAATTAAAAAGTATTTTTTTTTAGGACGAAAATCAACAGATTTTCTGCTTAATATTCCATTATATATAGTAAAATGCTTTTGATTATCAAGTAAATTAAAATATCTTTGTATATCTTTAGTTATGCAGATAACATACGATTTATTTAGTTTTTTCTCAAAATTCAGTTTTCCATATAGGAAATTCCATTTAAAATCTTTATCCTGATACTCACGCAAATGCCATATATGCGGAATATGAAGAATTTTAGAGGCTCTGTACCCCTCATATATTGTACCAACATTAGTATGAATAATAACAGGCTTATACTTAAAAGAAACAAATATCACTTCGCATAAAAATAAGAACTTATATAGCATCAATTTAACATATCGTAATCCGTATTCCAACCAATTTTTTTTAATAGTAGGAAGAATTGAATTTACAATAAAATGGGATTCATGATATTTTATATTGTTACTATCCAATATATTCTTCAAGTCAGAATCTAAACATGTTGGAAGGAGCAAAACAGGAATAATATTCTTAGAGGTATTCAATATCAAGTTTAATAGAGAACGTGTAGAACCATGCATGTTAGAAACATGCAGTATGTATAATACTTTCAACTTCATACATATTTATCTATAAAAATTCGGAACACGAGCAGACAAGCAAACAAGAACTCACTACAAATACTTATTTATCTATCATTAAGAATGAGAAGTCAGTAGAAAGATTTCGATTTCTAATTATCATTCTATATTTCAGTAGCAAATAAAATACATATCTAATACCTTCTAGAGATCTCATCGACATACTCAGTCTCAATAAGACAAAAGGTTGAAGAAGAAGATTCCTAATTAATGAATTATTAGGGTTACTGATTTCTACAATAGAACGTAAATACATCTTTCGCATTTTAAGTTTCTTACTTTCTTCACGAAATTCTCTATCATGTACAGCATATGCTGACGGGACAATGCCCACTTTCATTCTTTTATAAATAGCACGATGGACATAATTATGATCTTCACCATAATGAGGAAATGAAGGAGAAAAACCACCTATTTGTTCAAAACATTTTCTTGGTATAAGCCAATGAGCAGCCATAATAAAATTAGTTTCATATATCTGCTTAAGACATCCACAAAAACTATCAGACAACATTTCCAAATTACAGCATTTTTGAAAATTCTTATCTAACTTATTTAATCCTGCATTCACTTGTAATGGACTAATTATACCATATTCAGGATTAGCTTCATAAATTCTTATTAATTCCGATATAGTATTCTCAAAAAGCCAAGCATCTTGATTCAAAAGATAAGCATAATCGTATTTATGCTCCAAAGCATATTGTAATCCAATATTATTAGCCTTACCAAAGCCTAGATTTTGTTTACTTTCAATAATTTTACAAAATCCATATTTATCCTTAATCCTTTTTACTGTTTCATCTTGCGAATTATTATCTATAATAATACAATCCACAGGAACAGAAGACATCATAACAGAAGACAAACATTTATCAATCCAACGGCATCCATTATAAGTCACTATAATAACCAATATTTTCATAACTAACACTCTAATTCTTTCGGCGTTTTAAGCAATATACCTATCATTCCAAATAAAAAATAGCATAAAGCATATGAACCATTCCAATTAAAAGAAAAACCTAAAAAAATAATAATAGAATACAATAAAATTATACTATTTCCTTTCTTTTCATCAAACTGTCTTATTTTAAATGCCCTGTATAAAAAATAAAATAGAAAGACAAAAATGGAAATGCTAAAAATACTATAAGCTGATAACATAGTTAAATAGAAATTATCCATAGTCTTAAATGTTTCTGAATATCCTTGTCCACCCAAATGATATTTTTCTATATAATCCAACAAATTACTATTGCCTGTGCCCAACGGAAATTGCTCCAAGACATTCATCGTAGTTTGAAACGCTCCCAATCGATGTTCTATACTTCCAACATCAAATCGGTTCACAATCATATCAACATAATTTAATCCTAATAATCCTAATAAAAGAACAAATAACAACACGACAACAAACGCACCAAATACTCTCGAAAAATTCTTATATAACCTAAATAATAAAATATATAAAATGACTATAACTAACAAAATTACAATAGGAGTACGTGACACTGATAACAAAATACAAATAATACATATGAATTCTTTTATCCAAGAAAACTTTTTATAATAAATATATCTAATCAACAATAGAACTTGATAAAAAAGAGATACACCAGATAGATATAATGGATGACCTAATAAAGATTTACTACGAAAACTAAATTCTAACAAATACATAATATTCTGATTAGGGTCACTATATATAACTTCATACGGAGTTCTGTGAAATGTGTCCAAAATAGCGTATATAAAAATACATAAAAATATATAATCAAATAAATCCATATATGCTTTTAGATTCATTTGATTATATATGTTTAAGTAATAAGAACAAGTACATATTAAAACAAAGGAAAAAACATAAAAAAATTCTTGCCTATCACTATATATCAATGAATAGATCAGTCCTACTAATAATAAAAGAAATCCCCAAAAGAGTATTTTATTATCATAATTTTTATTGTTTTTTCGTACAACAATAAATGTTACTATCGGCATCAAATATAAGACATTATAAAGTATTATTGATTTCAAAAGAGAAACTGAAACAATTTCTGCATCCCCCATTCCTCCAGGTAAGCAACAAAATATAACCATTAGTAAAGAAGGAGCTACCTTAAAATTTTTAACAAAACATAGCCATATACATAAACAAATAAGCCATATAGCCATCTTCATACCCCCAACAACAATAAGTGGAAATACGAAAAAAAACACAACAATTGTTATCTTCTCCCCCAAAAGAGTCTTCATACTTATTAAATAAATCAAAGTAATATATTTGTTTTCACCCCCTCTTTTTTAACAATTCTTGCAGGATTACCAACAACAACACAATCACTCGGAATGTTTTTAAAAACGACAGATCCAGCACCTATAACCACATTATTCCCAATAGTTATATCACCAAAAACAATCGAATTAGTCATAATTCTTACATTATCACCTATTATAGGTCTCTTTCCACCAGACCGCTCTTTACCTATAGTAACATTCTGCCATACTTGCAAGTTACGACCAACACGAGCCGGTTCTATTCTTGAAGAATGTCCATGTTGTATTACAAAGCCAGGACCAATGCCATCTTTCTTTGCATGAATAAAAAGAGCTGACATACCAGGCGAATACCATTGTAAAAGTTTACTAATACCTCCTAATCTATAATAAAAGACGCTACGATATTCTTTAAACAATATTATCAAACGAAAAAACACAATTATCTCATTCCTGCCTTCTACAGCAAAAACGTCCCTCCACCGCACTAAATCTTCCTTCAAATATGAAGCACTATTTAATTTAAATATAAGATAATGTGGAATAAAAAAAGGTATTGATAAGAAAAAAATTAGCTTGTCTATCATATTATCTATCTATTTTAGTTTTTATGAATTCTACAATTTTTTTACGCTCATTTTGATTCAGTCCTATTTCATAAACCAAAAAAATTAAGAAAAGTGACAATAGTGATATTAATAGTACAATTGAGAAAAAACTATCGCCTAAAAATAATGATAAAAAAGAACCGAATAAAACAGATAAAACAAATACTATTGTCAACGGTAAATACACACATTTACAATAATCACAAACTCTCATTCCAATCTTAGGAAGAACTATTTTTATTCTTATATAGCTAGCCAACAATTCTACAAATAGATGGACAACAAACACCAATTCAGGAAGTTTCTCTAGTTTCAATACACAAAAAGAAACAGGTACTATAAATAATAGTACAGTTCCTTCATAAATTTGAAATTTCTTTATATTTCCTTCCGCTTGATTCACTATTCGTAAAGGATTTGCAATCGAACTCCAAATACTGATAACCAACATCAGACGAACAAAAACAACTGTATATTCCGGTACCTCTTTCAACCATAAGTTCAAAACGGTTGGAGCTATTATAATTAAAGGAATGCCCAATAGACATAATAAAAAGAACGAAAATTTACTACTAGCTAACAATAATTTTTGCGCAGACAGGTTGTCTCCTATTGCCACATTTTTAATTAACTGTGGATTAATTGCTGCTTGGAAATTTGTAGTAAACAAAACAATTGCATTTTGCACTTGGACAGAAATAGCCCTAGCAGTATTTACTGCTGGACCAAAAAAAATATTCAAAAGAATATTTAAACCTTGTGTAAAACCTATTGAGACAAAACTTCCATAAGATGCCCATGTAATAAATTTAAACATTTTTGTAAGATAAGCTTTATCCCATAAGAAACCAACCTTTGTTTCTGGAAAATTTCTACTGCAATATATACTGTAAACAAACCTATTAACCAATTGCATAAATAGAATTAGCCCCCCATACATAACCAATCGATCACTATTCATTACATGAATCAAGGAATAAGCTATCATCAATTTACCCAACGCGTCAATTAAGGATATATAAGCAAAAGCTTCCATCTTTTCATGAGCTATAATACACGCATTGTAAGCAGATGATATAATATTGACCATTACTGTAAGAATTGACATTTGATAAACCCAAAAAGCTGCATTAAAACGATCTAAAGGAATTTGTATTTTATGACACAAAAACCATAATCCAATAGTTTCTCCTCCTATTAAAATTACGAAGGATAAAAGTACATTTACAAACAAGATATTACTAAATGTTTTTTGCATCACTTCCAATTTTCTCGTACTTAATGCGACTGTTATAAAACGTGATGATGCTGTATTCAATGTACCAGATAGAAAACCTAAGGCGATTACAATACCTCCAACGACATTATATAATCCATAATCAATGATCCCTAGAGCATCTAAAACAATCCTACTTGTATATAAAGACACAACCATTAAAAGTAACATCCTTATATATAAAATCATTGTATTTCTTGCTATCTTTTTATTATCTGTAGAGAATTCTTTCATCATCCTATAAAAAATAATAGATATTATTACCTAATATTCTCTCATATTATCCAATAGCCCGACTAAATTTTTGTAAGTTCTCTTACAGAGAAAAATGGCTAGTCTCTTCTAAAGATGTCTCTTGTATAAACTTTTCCTTCAATATCATCCAGACAGGTATCATAACGATTTGCAATAATAACATGACTCTGCTTTTTAAATGTATCAAAATCATTCACCACTCTACTTCCAAAGAATGTACTACCATCCTCCAGCGTGGGCTCACAAATTATTATTTCAGCTCCTTTTGCCTTGATGCGTTTCATTACACCTTGGATGCTGCTTTGACGGAAATTGTCTGAGTTCGATTTCATGGTCAAGCGATACACACCTATCACACATTTTTTCTCTTTACTTGGATTGTAGTCTCTCTGATTGTAATAGTCATAATATCCGGCTTTTTGAAGTACGCGATCAGCAATGAAATCCTTGCGCGTACGATTGCTTTCCACAATTGCCTGAATCAGCTTCTCTGGCACATCCGCGTAATTTGCTAATAATTGTTTCGTATCTTTCGGCAAGCAATAACCGCCATAGCCAAATGATGGATTATTATAATGCGTACCGATACGCGGATCAAGACTGACACCATTAATAATGGCTTGCGTATCTAATCCTTTCACCTCAGCATACGTGTCAAGTTCATTAAAATAGCTGACACGCAAAGCAAGATAAGTATTGGCGAACAATTTCACCGCCTCAGCTTCCTGCAATCCCATAAAAAGGGTATCAACATTTTTTTTTACCGCTCCCTCCTGTAATAATTGTGCAAAGATATAGGCGGCATTTTCAAGTACGGGAATATCGGCAACCGCACGAATCGCAGCATTCTCTTCCTTAAACATTCCGTTCTCTATAATTTTAGGATAGCCGACTATGATGCGGCTAGGATAAAGATTATCATAAAGCGCCTTCGATTCACGCAGGAATTCGGGAGAGAACAACAGATTAAACTTTTGTCCTACCAATGTAATATCCATGCTAAAGCGTTTAGCATATTTCATATACAAACTCCGGCAATAACCCACCGGAATGGTACTCTTGACAACCATTACCGCATCCGGATTAACACAGAGTACAAGATCAATAACATCTTCAATGTGGTGCGTATCGAAAAAGTTCTTTACCGAATCATAATTGGTAGGAGCAGCAATGACAACAAAATCAGCATCCTTGTAAGCAGATGCACCATCCAGCGTTGCGGTAAGATTCAATTCCTTTTCCGCCAAATACTTTTCAATATAATCATCTTGGATTGGGGATTTACGTTGGTTTATCAAATCAACCTTTTCAGGAATAACATCCACTGCAATCACCTGATGATACTGTGCCAACAAGATAGCAATGCTTAACCCAACATAACCAGTACCAGCCACCGCTATCTTAAGCTTTTCAAAACTTCTCATATCCTATATTTTTATCAATCTTTTTTGCTATTGTCCATACCATAGCCATACCCATATTTGTGCCCATATCCATAGCCATATTTATGACCATACCCATAGCTACTCTTTCTTGAATTCAAATCAATACTATTAATAACCGTAGCCAATTTATCGAATTTCTTCTGATCCCGCAGCACATTAATATACTGATACC
>ERZ826220.4176-NODE-4176-length-10368-cov-2.495297_pt1 | contig 10368 bp, 9 predicted proteins | sample MGYA00519927_ERZ826220 | MGnify/ENA primary metagenome ERZ826220 (study PRJEB31778, sample SAMEA3449225) | human gut metagenome | biome: human gut; feature: human-associated habitat; material: faeces | place: United Kingdom | collected 2010/2012 ...
GGGGGTAGGGGCCGATGTGGGCATCGGCCCCTACGGGTGCGGTGATTTGGGCCGCGGCGGCGGAGCTGCGGCTGTCCCTTTGCATACGGGAGTCTTTTCTTCGGGAAAGAAAAACGACCGAGGGGGCAAGGCTTGGCCTTGCCCCCTCGGGTGCTTATGGGGATCGCTTACTTCTGGCAGGTGCTGAGGAAGCGATAGAGGATATTGGCGGCCTGCGCGCGGGAGGCGTCGCCTCTGGGGCTCAGGGTGGAGGCCGTGGTGCCGTTGATGACGCCGGTGCCCACCGCCCACTGCATGGCGGGGATGGCGTACTCGCTGAGCTGGGAGGCATCCTCAAAGCGCAGGATGTTGGTGTTCTCGCCGACGCTGGTGTCCAGCTTCTTGTACTGGGCGTAGCGGTAGAGGATGGCGGCCATCTCCTGGCGGGTGATGGTCTGGCCGGGGCGGAACTCGCCGCTCTCATAGCCGTTGACGATGCCGTTGGCAGCCGCCCAGGCGGTGGCCGCGTCGCAGTAGGAGCCGCTCTTCACATCCGGGAAGGGATTGCTGCCGCTGACGGCGGGCTGGCCCTCCACGCGGTAGAGCATGGCGGCGATCATGCCGCGGGTGATGGCCGCGTCGGGCTGGAAGGTATCCTCGGTGACGCCCAGCATCAGGCCGTTCTGCAGGCAGAAGTGGACGCCGTCATGGTACCAGGCGTTGGCGCTGGCATCCTGGAAGCGGGAGATGGGGCAGTCCTTGCCCCGCTGGCAGGTGCTGACGCCGGAGTAGTTGTAGGCAGAGCCGGGGACGGAGGGGTCCGGGATCTCCGTGCTGCCGGAGCCGGAACCGCCGGTGGAGCCGCCGCCGGTGGAACCGCCGGAAGTGCCGTTGGCAGTCCAGTTGGCCTGGACCGTCACGTTCTTGGCGGGCATGACGAAGGAGGCGTTCTCATTCCCGGCGCTGAGGATGGCCACGTCGTCGGAGGTCCAGCCGCTGAAGGTGTAGCCGGTCCTGGTGCCTGCATAGAGGCTGACGGTGGTGCCCTCGGCGTACTCGCCGGTGCCAGTGGCGCCGGTGCCCGCGCCGTTCAGGGTGACGGTATAGGTCTCCGCCTCGACGGTCTTGCCGGGCCAGTCGGTCAGGCGATAGACGGAACCGCCGCGGATGGCGTTGCCGGGGATAAAGACCACATAGTCGTCCGTGATGGCGAAGTTGCGCATGGTCTGGTTGGAGTCATCCCCCAGGCCGTTGAGGGTGATGGTATCGATCTTGAGGTTGCTGCCGTCGGCATCGGTGGTGATGGCATAGGTATCGCAGCCCACCACAGAGGCGGAGACCGCATCCAGGCAGGTCAGCAGCGCCTTGAGCTGCTTGGCGTTCTCCTCCGTGAGGAGCTGGTCCAGGACGTTCTGGAGCTCCTCGGGAAGCTCCACCAGGCCGCTGTCCTTCAGCGCCTGATAGTACTCCACCAGCTCCTGATACACGCGGCAGAAGGCCTCGATGTTCTCCTGGCCGTTGGTGTCGACAAGCGCGGTAAGGGTGCTCATGCGGTAGGGCAGGGTCAGCAGCTTTGCGATCTGCTGGGCCGTCATGCTGTGGGGGACGATCTCGCCGCTTTCGATGCCCGCCACCAGGTCGGCGGTCTGCTCGTCCGTCAGCGCGAGGGTGCCGGCATCGCTGCCGCCCAGGCTGAATTCCGCCGCGCTCTGGGTCCGGTCATAGCGCTGGGCCGCAGAGAGCGCCTGCGAGACCTCTTCCGCCGCCGTCAGCTCACCGCTGACAGCCTCCGCTTCGTTCCGGTCCGTGGCGTTCCCGGACGCGTCATTCTCCAGCAGCAGCTGAAGGAGGACCTTGAGGTAGTTGATCTTTTCCGCCCACTCCTCTTCGTCCATCTTCAGCACATCGCCGTTCATGATCTTGACCATCGGGCGGAGGAGGGAGCCCTCGTCCAGAGTACCCAGCAGCATCACGCCGTCGTTGTCGTCGGTCTTGTCCTCATCCCAGATCTGGGTCATGGAGGTGTACTGGTTGATCCGGCTGCCGTGGCCGCCCAGGCCGGTGTAGCCGCTCTCCCAACCGGAGAGGGAGCCCTCCGGGAAGGTCTTGGTGGCGTCGCCCACCACCAGCTCCATGTGATAGTCCGGGTCCATACGGTAGAGGTTCACGGACTGGGACAGGACCGTCGCCAGGTGAACGAAGTCCATCTTCAGCATGGGATAGGTGGCCTGGGTGACATCATTGTAGTCGCCGATGTAGAGGTAGCCGTTGTAGACCTCCATGGTGCAGATGGCAGCCGCGAAGCGGTTGGGATCGATGTTGAAGGTATACATGGCAGGGGTCGTGTCGGCATGGTTGACGCTGTCGTCCCACTGGTCGTCCGCCGTGTTGCCCACGATGGGCGTCCAGGTCCAGGCGCCGCGGTCAGAGGGGGAGGCGCCGTCTTTCAGCGTGCCTTCCAGGATGGCATAGCCCGCGAAGCACTCGGTCTCCTCCAGCGTGTCGGGATCGACGGCGGTGTAAACGCCCTCGGTGGGGTTCAGGGTGGAGTGCAGCGCCTTCTGACCGGCGTTGATGGCCATGTACAGCTTTCCGTTGTACTCGATCATCTGATAGACCGTGCCGCCGTAGTTGGCGTCATACATATGGTAGGCGGGGTAGTTGAGGAGCTCCTGGCTCTGCTCGGCGATCTCCTGGAACTCGGGGTTGCGCAGGGCGCTGCCGTCCACCTGGATGCCCTTGAAGCTGCCGTCGGCGTTGAAGTCATCGGCATCGGGGGTGTAGGCGATGATGTGCGCGCCGTCCATCCGGGTGACGGAGGCGATCAGAGAGCCCTTGTAGACCGCGATGGCGCGGGGGATGGGGAAGACATAGGCAGCCTGCATGGAGCGGTACTCCTCCATCGTCACGGCCTGATAGACGGTGCGGAAGGAGTCATCCTCAGGGTTGACCTCGAAGATGGAGGGAATGCCGGTGGCGGCGTCTGCCACGTTCTCCGTGCCCACCTGGGTGCCGATGAAGTAGAACCGGCCGTTGTACGCCACCGCGTTGCGCAGCGTGACCTGGTAGCCGTTGACGGAGCCTGCCATCAGGATCTTGGACTCGCCGGTCTTGACGTTGATCTTGAAGAGGACGCCCTGGGTGGGAACGGGGTGCTCGGTGTAGTAGTTGTCACCGTAGAGCAGGGCGACGGCGTTGTCCACCAGCTGCTGGTTGTACTCCACAGCCTCCTGGTTGGTGCTGCCGTCCTCGTTCTTCTCGTCCTTCAGAAGCCCCATGGACTGGAACATCGTTCTGGCATTGTTCTTGGTGATGCCGGTGCCGCCGTACATGGTGCCGATGTAGACCCAGTCGCCGTAGCCCAGGGCGGAGAACGCGTAGGACTGGCAGGCGTCGCCGGTGAGGCTCTCCTGGATCTCGCCCAGCATCCGGGCGATCTCATCCTCTGAGGCTGCGGGATACTTGGCCTTCAGCATGGTCTCAAAGCCCGTCCAGTCCCGCTGGCCGTAGACGTGCTCCACGACGCCGGTCCGGATGCTGCCGTCCGGGTCCGTGTACTGATAGTAGTCCACGAAACCGTCGCTCTCGCCGGCAGGCGTTTCGGCGTGGGAGACCTTTTCCAGGGTGTAGCCGTTGTTGCTGTAGGTATAGGTGGGTGCAAAGCCGCTCTCTGCGGTCTCGTCCGCAGCCAGGGCGGCGGCTGGCAGCAGTGTCAGCGCCATGGCCAGGGAGAGCAGCAGGCAGCCGGCTTTCTTCCAGGAATGTTTCATATTCTGATCCTCCTTGTCTGTTTTTGTGCGGTGGACAAATCTGGGAATTTCCCGGGCAGCCCCTCCTTCCAAGCATTGCCTGCGGGATCTCTCCGGGGCTGTTCCAGTCCCGGTCCCGCGTGTTTTTCCTCTTGCAGAGAGCAAATATACTCACTTTTTTGAATTTGTCAATCGGTTTTCTTTGTCGTTTTCTCACTTTTGCCGGATTTCTGGGCAGAGGGCCGTTTTTGTCAAGGGTTTGCCCGCCTTTGGCGGACAGACCGTCCCCGTACCGCGGACAGCCATCCCCCCGAAAAGTCCCTTGGCCCCGGCGGCATATGCCGCCGGGGCCGCGCATAGGCTGTAGCAAGCTCAAGCGGGGAGTGTTGCGGATTTGAAGGGCAATATCGAGGAGCGGGCCGCCGCGCTGGCCCAGTACATCATCGAGAACAAGGCGACGGTCCGGGCCGCCGCCGCAAAGTTCGGCGTCAGCAAGTCCACGGTCCACAAGGATATCTCCGAGCGGCTGCCGCTCTATGACCGGGGGCTCTACCTCCAGGCCCGGGAGGTTCTGGAGCTCAACAAGGCCCAGCGCCACATCCGGGGCGGCATTGCCACCCAGCGGAAGTACCGCCATCTCTGACGCCGCGCCCCCGGGAAGCCCCGGGGGCGCATCTGCGCGTTTCGTCGCCAAATTGTAACCATTTTTCCCTTGTTCTTTTTTTCGGGACGTGCTATCATAATGGGACCTTGACGGCATTATGTAAATTTGCCGCCTCATTGGGACTTTCGCGCGGCGCCGCCGCGCTTCGTTGAGGAGGACCCCGCCCATGAACCGTTCCGATCCCCAGCCCCGGCGCCCGCGCCGCCGGAAGAGAAGCTGGCCCCGCACCATCCTGCTGATCGTTTTCATTCTGGCGGTCCTGGCCGGGATCTATGCCTGTCTCGTCCGCAAGCCCCAGCTGAGGCCCGACCCGGCGGGCTCCACGTCCCAGGATGTCTCCTCGTCCTCCTCCGTCAGCTCCGAGCCCGAGCCGGTGAAGGAGCGCAAGGACGACTTCTTCACCATCCTGGTCTCCGGCCTGGACGACGACAACGGCGGCTCCGACACCAATATCCTGGTGGGCTTTGACGCCAAGGAGCAGGCCATCACCTGCGTCAGCATCCCCCGGGATACCGGCGTTTACATCAACGGCAAGTCCCGCAAGATCAACTACGCCTACAATCTCGGCGGCATGGACCAGATGCGGGAAACGGTGTCCGACGCCCTGGGCATTCCTGTGGACTTCACGGTGGAGGTGAACCTGAAAGCCTTCGTGAAGCTGGTGGACGAGATCGGCGGCGTGGACTTTGAGGTCCCCCTGAACATGAACTATGACGACCCCTATCAGGACCTGCACATCCACCTGAAAAAGGGCATGCAGCACCTGGACGGGCAGAACGCCCTGAAGGTGGTGCGCTTCCGCCACAACAACGACGGCTCCGGCTATGGCACGGAGGACATCGGCCGCATCGGCACCCAGCAGACCTTTTTGAAAACGGTCTTTAAAAAGATGCTGGCCAATCCCCAGAAGATCACCAGCTACGCGCAGATCTTCTCGGAGTACGTGAAGACGGACCTGGCTGTCAGTGAGCTGGCCTGGTTCGGCCAGCAGGCCATCCTCATGGGAATGGACAAGCTGAACTTTGAGACCCTGCCCGGCGAGTGGAGCGACCGCCTGAGCCGCTGGGTCATCGACCAGGACGCCGCCCTGGAGCTCATCAACAACGGCCTCAACCCCTGCACCGCCGACCGTACCCTGGACGATCTCCATCTGGTGGGCTGAGCCCCCCTGAGAAAGGAAGGAGGACCCTATGAGAAAGCGCGTTCTGGCCCTGGCACTCACCCTGCTCCTCAGCGTCCCCGTCTCCGCCGCCTGGTCCGGCCTGCCCCGCACGGGGGCGGCCTATGCCGGGCAGCTCTCCGACGTCACGAAGGACTCCCCCTTCTACGAGAACATCGCCGCCCTCTGGGAGTACGGCCTCACCGTGGGCAAAGCGGACGGCAGCTTCGGCGTGAAGGACAACCTCACCGTGGGGCAGACCGTGATCTTTGCCGGGCGGCTCCGGAGCCTTTCCCAGACCGGGGACCCGGAGAAGGGTCCCGCCGCTTATCGGAAGGACGGCCAGGCGGCCTATGAGCCCTACCTTCTCTACCTGCAGGGCCTGAAGGCCCTGAGAGACGAGCTCTCCGGCACCTACGCCCAGGCCGCCACCCGGGCCGCCGCGGCCCACATCCTGGCCTCCGCCCTGCCGGAGGAGGCCCTGGCCCCCACCTACGGCACCCTGGTGGCCGAGTGCTACGCCACGGGCCGCTTCATCCCGGACGTGACGGAGTATACGGAGTATCAGCAGGACATCCTCCGCCTCTACCGGGCAGGCGTGGTGAAGGGCAGCGACGCCCAGGGCCGGTACTACCCCGCCTCCCCCATCAGCCGGGGAGCCATGGCGGCCATCCTCACCCGCCTGGCGGACCCCAGCCTGCGCTCCGCCCCGGACTGGAAGCTCCACAGCGCCAAGGACGCCACCCTGGGCGGCCTCATCCAGGGGACCCACCCCTATATCGCGGGACCGGAGACGGCGGAGGCGCTGCAGAGCGCTATTCTGAACACCCTCCAGCAGGGGAAGAACAGCCTGACCCTGCGCTTTGACCGCTCCCTCTCGGACACCGACATCGACTGGCTGCTGGGCGAGAGCGTGAACGCCGTCCGGCTCCGGCCGGAGCAGTGCTACAACGGCGTCAGCTGCTCCTACAGTCCCGGCGGCCGGAGCGTGGACCTGCGCTTCACGGCCCTGGACCTCAGCGAGAGCGAGGCGGCAAAGCTCCGCGCCGAATTCCTGGCGGACGGCATCGCCGTCCACGACCAGCTCTGGGCCTCCGGCAAGCTGCGGGAGGGCATGACGGAGAAGGAACGGGCCCTGGTCCTCTTTGACTGGATCTGCGCCAACTGCGCCTACGACGCCGGCTGTGACTATGACTCCCGGAGCCACACCGGCTGGTCCGTCTTCCGGAAGGGCCTCGCCGTCTGCGACGGCTACACCGCGGCCTATAACCTCCTCCTGGGGCTGGAGGGCATCGACTGCCGCTCCCAGGTGAACCCGGACCACATGTGGACCGTGGCCACCCTGGACGGGACGGAGTACCACATCGACGTCACCTGGGGCGACCAGGGCTACGGGCCGGACCACAGCTGCTTCGCCATGACGGAGCGGGAATCCTATGCCATGCACGCGTGGTGAGAGAACGTGAAAAAGAAGTCCCCCGGATGGCTTGCCATCCGGGGGATGTTTTTTGCGTTTTGCGGGGAGGAAGCGGACGATCCCGCAGTGGTCGGAGTGCACAGCAGCGGACCGCCGGGTCGTCGGCCCCTACGGAAGCATCACAGGTGGTGCCAAGCGGCGGGCCGATGTGGGCGGCAATCGGGGGGTGCTGTCCCCGGTGGGGGAGAGGCTCAGAGGCTCTTGGCCAGGGTCCTGGCCTCCTCCATGGCCTTTTGGAGGGCGCCCTCGCCGTCGTAGCCCTGGATGTCCAGGCCGTCGGCGGCCACGCAGCGGAAATCCCCGAAGCCGAAGAACTTCTGGATGGCGGCCAGGTACGGCGCGCCCTGCTCCCAGTCCGAGCCCGGCTCATAGATGCCGCCCCGGGTGGTGAGGAAGACCAGGTGCTTGCCCCGGCAGAGACCCTGGAGCCCGGTCTCGGTGGAACGGAAGGTGATGCCCTCCACGGAGACGTTCTCGATGTAGACCTTCAGCAGCGCCGGGAAGCTGAGGTCCCAGAAGGGGGCCGCCATGATGACAAGGTCCGCCTCCGCGATCTCGTGGGCGAAGCGGAAGCGGGGGTGGTCCGTCTTCCCCTGGGCGAGAAGGGCGTCCCGCTGGCGGAGGGTCTCCGCCGTCAGGGGGTAGAGGGCCTCCTCCATGAGGCAGCGGTGAGTCACTTCATACTCCGGGCTCAGGTTTTCCAGGAAGGCCTGGGCCAGCCTGGCGCTGCGGGACTCCTCCCCCCGGATGCAGCAGTCGATGTAGAGAGCCTTCATGCCTGTTCCTCCTTACTCAGCCGATAGAGCGCTTCCAGCGCCACGGCGATCTCCCGTTTCTCGCCCACGGCGGTCATATCCTCGCCGGAGGCATAGCCGCCGATGGCGTCGGCGGTGTCCTTGCCCCAGAGGACCACGTTATTGAGGATGGACGCCGCCCGGAGGCCCCGGAGCCGTCCGGCGGTGAGGAGGGCGGCGGTCTCCATGTCCGCGCCGAGAGCGCCCTTGGAAGACCAGTACTCGGACTCTTCGTCATTGGTGTCGATGTAGAAGCTCTCGTGGCTGTGGACGATGCCCTCGTGATAGGGCCAGCCCTGGGCCTCGGCGGCCTCCTCGCAGTAACGGAGCAGATGACTGTCCGCCACCGCCGGGAAGCGGATGTCCACGTAGGCTTTCGACGTCCCCTCGTCCCGGATGGCGCCGCAGGCGAAGATCAGGTCGCCCAGGGCGATGCCCTCCCGCAGGGCGCCGCAGGAGCCGATGCGGACCAGGGCCCGGACGCCGATGTTTTTGAGTTCCTCCAGGGCGATGGCGGCGGAGGAGCCGCCGATGCCGGTGGAGATGGCGAGAACAGGGGTCCCCTTGTAGGTCCCCTTCAGGGAGCGGAACTCCCGGTTGAAGGCCAGCTCCTCCACGTTTTCCAGCTGCAGGGCGATGCGGTCCAGCCGCCCGGGGTCTCCGGGCAGGATGGCATAGCGGCAGCCAACGGACTCGTCCAACTGAATATGAGGCTGTAACATAGGCGTTTTCTCCTTTATTCTAATGTCGTTTCCGGGCCGAAGCAGGTCTCCCGGTCTTCCTCCGTGATGGGGCGCAGGACCCGGCAGGGGTTGCCCGCGGCCACGGAGTGGGGCGGGATGTCCCTTGTCACCACGCTGCCCGCGCCGATGACGCAGTCGCAGCCGATGGTGACCCCCGGCAGCACCTGGACTCCGGCCCCGAACCAGACGTCGTCCCCCACGGTGATGGGCCTCGCGTACTCCCAGCCGGCGTTCCGGCGCGCCGCATCCACGGGGTGGCCCGCCGTGTGGAAGCCGCAGTCCGGCGCGATGAAAACGTGATCCCCGAAGGTCACCGGGGCGCAGTCCAGGATGGTGAGGCCGTGGTCGGCAAAGAACTCGTCCCCGAGGGTGATATTCTCCCCATAGTCGCACCAGAAGGGGGCGAGAATGCAGGGGTTCCGGCCCACCTTTCCCAGAAGGCGGCGCAGCAGGGCCGCCTGCCCGGCGCGGTCCGAGGGGCGCAGGGCGTTATAGTCATAGCAGAGCTCCTTGGCCCGGTCCCGGGCCAGGCTCAGCTCCCGGTCCCCCGCCTGGTAGAGGCGGCCGGAGCGCATCCTCTCCCGCTCCGTCACCGGTTCAGGACCTCCACCTGCAATCCCGCCAGCACGTCCAGGGTCTTCTCGTGGAGGGCGGGGTCAAAGCTCGCGGTGAGGCGGGCGTCCACCACCAGCTGGGCGGCGGGATAGCGGCTCTGCAGGGTCACGGCGTTGCTGACCACGCAGATGTTGCTGACGAGACCGCAGACCTCGATGCGGTCCGCCTCCTCGGGGAGCTTCGCCAGGACCGCCGGGTCCCCGGCGTCCAGGCCGAAGGTCAGCTTCTCGATGCCCACGGCCCCCACTTCCCGGAGGGCCTTGGCGGTCTCGCCGTAGTTCTCCCAGCCGGGGGTGCCCCGGAGGCAGTGGGGCACGGGCAGGTGCCGGCCCTCCCGGGTCTCGAGATAGTTCTCAAAATGGGTGTCCTGGGTGTACCAGACCCGGCCGGGGCCGTAGTCCCGGATGCGGGCCGCGATGGCGGCGTCCAGCTTCTCCGCCCCGGGGAAGCCCAGGGCGCCGTCCACAAAGTCGTTTTGATAGTCGATGACAAAGAGGCAGTCCATGCCGTTCCTCCCTTTCCGCCGGGGCTGGGCCCCGGCGCATCTATTATGGTTTATGGTTTCCCAATTGATCATAGGCGGCAAAGGAATATCGCTTAACCGTCACTAGGTGAGGTCACTACCTGACGGGACGGAGCGTTTTGCCAATTATCGGAGTAGTCTTTGGTCCACCGGAATCCGGAGACGGAGAGCGCGGTGTAGATCAGGATCGCCACCACGACGACGGCGCCCGCGATGACCGCAACCACCGTCCTACGCCGGGACTGCTCCGGGGGCGGCTCTTTCCATCTTGGTGCCTCCGGCTCCTGCGGTGTGCTGGTCTGGGCAGGCACTGCCGACGGCCTCGGTGCACTGCTCTGAGTGCGCCCCAGCTCCTCCACGTGGGAGATGCCGGTGCCCGGCAGCGTGGTGGTCACGCGGGCGCCCCCGTTGGCTTTGCGGGTATACCGGGCGTACTTATTGCCCACGCTCCAGCCCACGCCGGACTTGGAAAAATTTATCCGGAATGGGCCCAGTTTGACGCTTTTGCGGAATCGCGTGCCCATGGCGTTACCCGATGCACTTGTCGCAGGGCTTCAGGCCCATGCCGATGGCGGTGGAGCGGGGGACCTCCCAGTACGTGCCGCCGTTGCAGTGAGGATCGCTGTGGTATTTGCTGCCGGTGCGGGTGATGTAGGTGGCCGTTT
>ERZ826220.4177-NODE-4177-length-10367-cov-2.551009_pt1 | contig 10367 bp, 10 predicted proteins | sample MGYA00519927_ERZ826220 | MGnify/ENA primary metagenome ERZ826220 (study PRJEB31778, sample SAMEA3449225) | human gut metagenome | biome: human gut; feature: human-associated habitat; material: faeces | place: United Kingdom | collected 2010/2012 ...
GGCGTCGATGACAGCCTGCTTGTAGTCGTCAGTGCCGGCGGTCAGGCCCTGTGCTTCGGCAGCCTTCAGACCTTCGCAGAGCAGCATGGCAGCGTCATAGGCCAGAGGCGCAAACATGTTGGGGATCTCATCGACGTTGTAAGCAGCCTTGTAGTCCTCTTCGAACTGCTTGACGGAGTCGGTGCCGGGCGCGTAGCCGGAGCAGTAGACGGAGCCTTCGAGGTCGTCAGCGGAAGCGTAGTTCTTGACGGAGCCGAAGCCGTCGCCGCCGAGGAAGGTCGCTTCGCAGCCAACCGCACGGGCAGCGGAGATGGCCAGACCAGCTTCAGCGTAGTAGATCGGAGCAAACACAACATCAGGAGCCTTCGCGGCGATGTTGGTCATCTGCGCCTTGAAGTCCTTGTCGCCCTCGGCGAAAGCTTCGGTGTCGACGATCTCCAGACCAATGGCCTTCGCCTCTTCAGCGAATGCGTTCATCAGGCCTTCGGAGTAGTCGCTGCCGGTCTGGTAGAAGATCGCGGCGGTCTTGGCGCTCAGCTTTTCAACAGCGTAGTCAGCCATCTTCTTGCCCTGATAGGGGTCGATGAAGCAGGCGCGGAAGACGTTCTGACGGATCTCACTGTCGGGATCATCCGGGTCGATCATGGTGACGCCGGAAGCCGTTGCAGAGGCGGTGACCTGCGGCATGTTGTTTTCGTAGGTCGCGTCAGCCAGAGCGATGGTCGGGCCGGTCAGCGTTGCGCCGAAGACGGCGGTGATGCCGTTGTCGCAGGCAAGGTTGTAAGCGTTGACAGCCTCAACGCCGTCGCCCTTGTCGTCGTACTCCAGGACCTTGACCTGCTTGCCGTTGATGCCGCCGTTGGCGTTCAGCTGGTTGATGTAGAGCATTGCGCCGTCACGGACGGGCTGGCCGTACTGGGCGTAGTCGCCGGTGGTGTTGCTGATGAGGGCGATAACGATCTCGCCGCCGTCAGAAGAAGCTTCGCTGGAATCAGAAGCAGCGGTGTCAGTGGACGCCGTGTCGGTGGATGCGGTCGAATCCGTGGTAGCCGACTTGGAGGAGCAGGCTGCGAGGCAGCCGAGCAGCATGACGACTGCCAGCACGAGGCTTACGAGTTTCATTGCTTTTTTCATTTTCATTTACCTCACTTTGTTTTTACTGTATGCAATTCAAAAAAGCGGCTCTGCAAAAAGCAGAACCGCTTCGAATGCCTGATTCATCCGGCCGCTCAGGCCGCTTCAGGGGTATCCGTCTCGCTGTTGCTTTTTGCGCTTTTGCTGTTGTGCATCATAATAATTACAAGGCCCCACGCCAGTACCAGACGTACCAGCAGGCCGCGAAGGCCCAGAATGCAAAGGCAAATGGATACAAGAATAATAATGAAAAAGGACACTGCCAGAATAGCAGTGTCCTTGCAGAATGCGGCAGAATCAGCCGTGCATGCAGAAGCTGCACAGCAGGTAGCCGGTGCGCAGCTGGACGCATCGGAACAAGCGGTATTCTGCTTTGCCGTGAACTGCATCATCGTGCGCACCTCCTTGAAATGATGGGCTCATTATACTCTGCCGCTTTAATACTGTCAAGTAGTGAAATATGAAAAAACGGGTGAATTTCGCCGAATGTTTTGTGAAACTTCTACAAGTACAAACACACGTTCCTGACAAGTGCCCGCGTTGGAGAAACAGATGTGTGCCAAATGCCGCTTTTTGCCTGAATTTTGGCCCTCAGGCTTGCATTTCCTGTCGTTCTTTGGTATCGTATAGGCATTGCTGACGGGATTCCGTCAAAAAGGTGTGTGATTTGAAATGGAAAAGAAAAAACGTCGCTGGGGCGACCGGAAAGATGGTGTGCTGCTCCGTGATCTCGACGGGATGCACTTCATTACGCCGCTGATCTACCCGAACCGCTGCGACAATGAGGCCTACATCCGCGAGACGATCGACCTCACCAATATGAACGCGTATCTCAAGAAAAAGAATGAAACAGAAACGGAATTCCCCTATACGATGTTCCATCTGATCGTGGCCGCGCTCGTCAAGACGATCACGCTGCGGCCGAAGATGAACCGCTTTATCGCCAACAAGAACTTCTACCAGCGCAACGAGGTCTCGATGTCCTTCGTCGTCAAGAAGCAGTTTGCCGATGAGGCCGCCGAGGCGCTCGCCGTCATCCACGCGAAGGACGACTCCGACGTCGATTCCATCCACGAGGATCTTCGCCATCAGATCCTGGACTGCAAGGACGTACATAAGGTCGACTCGTCGACAGACAGCATGGACTTTTTCAACCACATGCCGCGCTGGCTCGGCAAGTTCCTGGTCTGGATCCTGACGCGGCTGGATATCCACGGCTGGATCCCGGCGAGCATCATTGAGACCGACCCGTACTATACGACCTGCGTCATCTCGAACCTTGGCTCCATCAAGCTCAACTGCGGCTATCATCACTTGACTAACTGGGGCACCTGCTCGGTGTTCTGCATCATCGGCGAAAAGTCGAAGCGTCCGGTCTATCATGAGGACGGCACGATCGAAATGCGCGAGATGCTGGATCTGGGTCTTACGATCGACGAGCGCCTGGCAGACGGCTATTACTACTCCAAGACCATCCGGCTGCTCAAGACGCTGCTGGAAAACCCGGAGCTGCTGGAGACGCCGGCCAACCAGGAAGTTGCCTATTAAGCAGGATCAAATGGACGCGTAAGCGGGGATCTCCATGCAGGAGGGACAATGCTTACCTATCATAAAACGACCGAAGAAGAAAAATACCGCATCACGGCGTGGAAGTATGACGGCGACTATGCCGTCTATAACAGCACGCCCTATGCGCAGCAGAAGCAGACCGGCTTCGGCTTTGCCAACCCGAAGAATCACTTTTATTCCTTCTATGACGGGACGGACCTTGTCGGGTTCATCAATCTCTATGAGGAGGAAACGGAGGTCTTCTTTGGCATCGGCGCTGCGCCGGAGCACTGCGGCAAGGGATACGGGCAGCAGATGACGCGGATCGCGTGCAGCATCTGCCGGAGCCTGTTTCCGGGAAAGCCCATGTATCTTGAAGTCCGCACGTGGAACCGCCGGGCAGTCCGGTGCTACGAAAAAGCCGGCTTCCGCATCGCAGGCGAACCGATCCGCCAGACGACCTCTGCCGGTGATGGGATCTTCTATCATATGGTCAAAGACGCCTGACGAGGCGGATCTACAAAATATGCCCCGGAACCTTACGGTTCCGGGGCTTTTCTCATTCTGTTTTCTGTGCGTCCGCGATCTTCTGCTTCGTATCGTCGTGGATGGCCTCGCGCAGACTCCGCAGATACGGGCTGAAGGCCACGATGTCGTCGGCGTAGGTCAGGTTGAGATCATACTCGTGCGGCTCCCAGGTGGAAATGTCGGCCTCATTGTGCTGGATGACGGCCTCCAGCTTGTCCAAGGACTTATAGAGCCTCGCCTCCCCGGTCTGCAGGGCGTTCATCTCGGCATACAGCGCCGCAAGCTCGCGGCAATACGGCTCCGGCAGCGACGCGACCCAGTCGGCCAGCACCCGGTCTTCCTTCTGCTCGTCTTCCGCCGTCTTCAAAAACGTCGGGATATCACCGGTGAAGCACTCGCCAAGATCGTGGATCAGGCACATCCGGATGACCTTGTTGATATCCAGCTCCGGGAATTCGTCCTGCATGAAAAGCGCCATCAGCGCGATGCGCCAGCTGTGCTCGGCGACGCTCTCGCGCCGGCCCTTCGACGTGTCGCAGTGGCGCAGCTCGTCCTTGAGCCGCTCGGCGATATGTAAGGTCTCCAATAGCTTATGGACTTCCATCTGTGTTCCTCCTATGCCAGTGCGAGCTCGATGGCTTCGCGGATATTGCGCACGCGCAGCAGCTCCACGCCGTCCGGCGCGGTGAGATTGGCCGTGCCGTGGCGTGGAATGATGCAGGTCTTGAAGCCCGTGCGGGCTGCCTCGGTCAGGCGCTGCTGCAGGCCGGTCACGGCGCGGATCTCTCCGGTCAGGCCGACCTCGCCGATGGCTGCCGTCGACGGATCGATGGGCTTGTCACGGAAGCTCGAGGCCGCGGCCAGCACCAGTGCCAGGTCCGCCGCGGGCTCGTCCAGCTGCAGACCGCCGATGACGTTCACATAGGCGTCCGACATGCCGATATTCACGCCGCCGCGCTTTTCGAGCACGGCCAGCATGAGGTTCGCACGGTTGAAGTCAAAGCCGTCCGCCGTGCGGCGGGGCACATTGAAGTTCGTCCGGGTGACGAGCGCCTGAATTTCCGCGAGGACCGGGCGCGTGCCCTCCATCACGCAGGCGACGCAGGTGCCGGGCGCGCCGAGCGGCCGACCGGCCAGCAGCATCTCCGAGGGGTTCGGGACCTCAACGAGTCCCCTGCCCTCCATCTCAAAGACGCCGATCTCGTTTGTCGAGCCAAAGCGGTTTTTGGCCGCCCGCAGAATGCGGTAGCTGCTTGCATGCTCACCTTCGAAGAACAGCTCACAGTCGACCATGTGCTCGAGCACCTTCGGCCCGGCGATCGCGCCCTCTTTGTTGACGTGACCGACGACAAAGACCGTCACGCCGCTGCTCTTTGCCAGCTGCATGAGCGCCATGGTGCAGTCCTTGACCTGCGAAATGCTGCCGGGGGCAGAGGTATTTTCCGGGGTATAGAGCGTCTGGATGGAGTCAGCAATGAGAATGTCCGGCTGGACTTCATCCACCGCGCTCAGGATCTCGGTCAGATCGGTTTCCGAGAGGATGTACAGCTCGTCCGACGCAACCTGCAGACGGTCGGCGCGCAGCTTGATCTGCTTTTCCGATTCCTCGCCGGAGACATAGAGGATCCGCAGCGTTTTTCCCAGGTACGCGCAGATCTGCAGCAGCAGCGTCGATTTGCCGATGCCAGGTGCGCCGCCGACCAAAATCAGCGACCCGCGGACCCCGCCGCCGCCCAATACCCGGTCAAGCTCGTGCATACCAGTGGAAAAGCGGATCTCCTGCTCCCCTGTCACCTCTTTGAGCTTTTTCGGCGCGGAGCGGGAAAGACCCGACCGGCCTGCCGCCTTGGCGGCAGGCGTCTTTTTATCCTCAAATTCAATGATCGAGTTCCAGGCCCCGCACGCGGGGCACTGGCCCTGCCAGCGCGGCGTTTCGTTGCCGCATTGCTTGCAGACAAAAACGGTTTTAGATTTCATTCGGATGCTCCTCTGAAAGCCAGACCGAGAGCGTTCCCGCAATCACGGCGGCCAGCTTTTTCTGATATTCCGGCTGCAGCAGCCGCTGTTCTTCCTCGTAGTTGGACAAAAAACCGCACTCGACCAGCACACCCGTGCAGTCGATATGCTCCATCAGGTACACGCCGTCGGATTTTTTGCACTGCCGGTGATTGTCCGGCTCCAGCCCGAGGGCGAGATTGCTCTGCAGCTGCTCCGCGAGCTGTTGGCTGCCGGGCGTTTTGGCGTAGAAGACCTGCGCGCCGTGGTATTTGCCCTCGGTAAAAAAGTTCTGATGGATGCTGAGCAGCAGCGGCTGCTCGGTCTGGTTGACTGTGCTCGCACGGTTTTTGATGTCCGAGACCTTTTTCTCGGCGATCGTGCGGCAGCCGTCGGAATAGACGGCGGTGTCCGTCTCCCGGATCATCGAGACCTGCACGCCGCAGAGCCGCAGCAGATCGCGCACCCGCAGCGAAATCTCCAGATTCAGTGCCGCCTCCGACGTGCCGCTGACGCCGGTCGCGCCGCCGTCCTCCCCGCCATGTCCGGCGTCGAGCACGACGGTCGTACCCGAACCAAGGAGCGCGGCCGTCTGCTCGCTCTGATAGAACACGACTGCGAACACGCAGAAATACAGCACCGTCGCAAACAGCATCACCGGCAGAACGATTTGTACCCATTTTTTCATTTCATCACCCCATATCAGCGTATGAGGCTCAGGAAAAGTATAGCATGGTTTTTTCCGTTTGAAAAGGGCGGTTTATTCCGCCGGAAAGAAAACCTCCGCTTCCGGCCAGAGCTGCGCCGCGGCCGTTTTGACCCATCGCCGTTCTTCTGGCGTAAATGGCCGGAATGCGGTGATCTGCAGCCGTTTTCCGCTGCGTTTCCACCGGCCCGCGACCGTGCCCCGCAGCAGGACCGGCGGCATAACGATGCCGGACAGGCTAAAAATGCCGCGCAGATATTCCGGCGGAAGAAAAATGCTCTGCTTTTTCTCATACCCCAGCATCAGCGGGTCAAAGCCCGCCAGCAGCAGGCAGTCCGGGAGCGCATCTCCCGCTTCCCTGCCGTCGTCCAGCGAATAAAGCGTTTGCCCGTCAAAGCTGTCGGCGCTGACCGGCAGCTGCATGAGAAGTGCCCGGAGCCTCGCCTGTGGGAGGGCAAAAAAGTAGGCGGCGTCCCGGAGCGAGACCGGGCCGAAGCTTGCCAGATACCGCCGCAGCTGCTCCTGCAGTGCGTCTTCCCTGGCCATCGGCACGAATGGTGGGCAGAGCCGGAAGGCTTTTTCCTCGCTGGCTGTACCGCAGAGGAAGCCTCGCTCGCACAGCTCCCGGATCCCGCCGCCCCAGGGGTGGAACATCGATGCTTCCTCCGCCTCCGTCATCCCGGCGGCGCGGCAGCGAACCTTGAGCGCCTCGCGCGTCATCGGTCCCTGTGTGAGCGTGTCTACGATCAGATCCGAGAAATACGCCTGCCGCTGCGGCGTCAGCACCCAGTCCGGGCGCTGGTTCCAGAAGGACGGGACCGTCCAGTCCCGGCTGTGATACCGGCAGCCGTCGTGCAGAAAAAGCGGAAGATCCGCTTCCGCAAACAGGTGCATTGTCCCGCGGAGCGTCCAGCTCTTTACCAGTCCGTCCGCGGCATAACCCGCGTCAGGATCCGCGCTTCGCAGGCGCATGGCGTGCATCGCGTTGGAAAGAAACTGCGCCTGAAAGCCGTCCATCGCGCGCACGACGTGCAGGCGGGAATCGGGTGCAAGCAGATATTGTGCGAATAGCCGCCGGAGCTTCAGAGTTTCCTGATCCATGTCGTCTCCTTGCGCCGTTCTTGTAAAAACCGCCCGGCGACTCGCACCGGGCGGTTAACATAAAATTATTTTACAAATGCCTTGTGGAAGACCTTCTTGCCCTTGCGGATGACGGCACCGTCGCCGGTGAAGGTGGTCTTTTCGAACATGGTGGCGAAGTCGGTGACCTTTTCGTCGTTCACGCTGATGCCGCCCTGCTGGACGAGCCGGCGGCCTTCACCCTTGGACGCAGCCAGACCGCACTTCACGAGCAGCGTCAGCGTGTCGATTTTGTCATCAGTGAAGTCTTCGGCTGTCAGCTCGGTGGACGGCATATGCTCGCTGTTGCCGCTGCCGCCGAAGAGTGCCTTGGCGCCCGCCTCGGCCTTTCTGGCTTCTTCTTCGCCGTGGACGAGTTTGGTAAGCTCGAAAGCGAGGATCTCCTTGGCCTGGTTGAGCTGGCTGCCCTCCCAACTGTCCATCTCGTTGATCTGCTCGAGAGGCAGGAAGGTCAGCATCCGGATGCACTTCATGACGTCGGCATCCTCCACGTTCCGCCAGTACTGGTAGAAGTCGTAGGGGGAGGTCTTGTTGGCGTCCAGCCAGACGGCGTTGCCGGCGGTCTTGCCCATCTTCTTACCCTGGGAGTCCGTCAGGAGGGTGATGGTCATGGCGTGGGCATCCTGGCCCAGCTTCCGGCGGATGAGCTCGGTGCCACCCAGCATATTGCTCCACTGGTCATCGCCGCCGAACTGCATGTTGCAGCCGTAGTGCTGGAAGAGGTAGTAGAAGTCGTAAGACTGCATGATCATGTAGTTGAACTCCAGGAAGCTGAGGCCCTTCTCCATCCGCTGCTCATAGCACTTGGCCCGGAGCATGTTGTTGACGGAGAAGCAGGCGCCCACGTCCCGCAGCAGCTCCACATAGTTGAGCTTTAAGAGCCAGTCGGCGTTGTTCAGCATCTGGGCCTTGCCGGGGCCAAAGTCGATGAAGCGCTCCATCTGGCGCTTGAAGCACTCGGCGTTGTGGTTGATGTCCTCCTTGGTCAGCATCTTGCGCATGTCGGTGCGGCCGGAGGGATCACCGATCATGGTGGTGCCACCGCCGATAAGGGCGATGGGCCGGTTGCCCGCCATCTGCAGGCGCTTCATCAGGGTCAGGGCCATGAAATGGCCGGCGGTGAGGGAGTCTGCGGTGCAGTCAAAGCCGATGTAGAAGACGGCCTTGCCGTTGTTGATGACATCCCGGATCTCTTCCTCGTTGGTCACCTGGGCGATGAGGCCCCGGGCCTTCAGTTCTTCGTAGCAAGTCATGGTAGTTCTCCTTTATCCTCCGCGTTGGCGGTAGTTTATGAAAGTTCCGGCGTCAGGACCACGACGCCGCGGGGCGTATCCCGGGTGAGCTCCAGGGGGCTGTCCTCATAGCGGACCTCCGCAAAACGGTCCGTGAAGTCCGAGAGCTCCCCGATCTCGGAAAAGCCGACATCCCCTCTCCGATAGTGCATGGGAATGATGACCCTGGGCCGGGTAACGTCCACCACAGCTTTGGCCGCCTGGGCATCGATGGTATAATACCCGCCCACGGGAAGAAGCATGCAGTCAAGGCCCGAGAGGGCTTCCGTCTCCTCTGCCGTCAGGGGGCGGCCCAGGTCCCCCAGGTGGGCGACGCGCAGTCCGCCATAGCGGAAAATGCGGATGGTATTCATGCCCCGGAGGCGGCCGCCGTCCCCGTCGTGGGGCACGGTGAGGGTGGTCATTTCATAGGGGGCAAAGCCCCGGACGTGGTTCAGGTGCACCGCCTGAGTGAAGTTGTGGTCGTCGTGCTGATGGCTGCAGAGGACCTCCTCCGCCTCCGCATGGAGGGGCGGGAGGCCCGGCACCATGCCGTCGTGGTAGGGGTCCAGCACCGTCCGCCACTGGCCGAAGTCCAGGCGGAAGCAGGCGTGGCCCAGATAATGAAGGGTGATCTTCTCCATCTGTACGCTCCTTTCCGTCATTTCCAAAATGAAAAGCCCTCCGTCCGCTGAGCGGACAGAGGGCGTCATCACGCGGTACCACCTCTGGTTCGTCCCATCCTCGCGGAACGGGACCTCACGCCGTGCATCCACACGGCTGCGCGGTAACGGGCGCACCCGGAACACGCCTACTGGGACTTATCGTCCGTTGGGGTGCCAGCTCCGCGGTGTATTTCAGCGGCAGCCCTCTCCCCTTTCCAGCGACCAGGGGCTCTCTTAGCAGGGCGAAACCGCGTACTTCTCCGCATCCTTGCTGTAACAGTAGCTTGATTCTATCCGATATGGCGTGAATTGTCAAGCCCCTCCCGGCGCTTTTTCCCGCCGAGACCGGAAAGGGTCCCGGCGGCATGCCCCAGCAGGAGGAGCATCCCGACGATCCCCACCAGCGCCATCCCCCAGCAGAACGGGAACGGCGGCGGAAAATGCGGGACTTCCAGGGAGAGGGTCCGGCGGGTCCCGTCCGGCTCCGTCACCCGGAGCCGTCCCAGAAGGTCCAAGCGCAGGCAGGAGCCGTCCGCTCCCGTACCGGAGCGTCCACCGCCGCAGGCTGAGAGGCCATCCGCCTCCATGGCGGCTTCCAACGCGCTGCCGTCGGGATAGGTCTCCGTCTCCGTCACCCGCGTCCCCTCCACCGTCAGGCGGGCGGGGCCCCGGTAGGTATAGACACGCAGGGTATCCCCTTCCAGCTTCCATGCAAATCCGGCACTTCCAGCCTTATAGGTCGGGATACAGAAACGACAAAGAAACGTTCCCTCCCGGTCGAAGACCTGGATGGAGGAACTGCCGCCGCAGCCGATGTAGTAGTTTCCCTCCCCGTCCCGACTGAGGCCGTTGACATCTCGGATGGGGACAGCGGTATCCGAGAGGGAGAAGGCATCGTGAGTCCCGCCCATGGCGGAGGCGAGAAGACACAGAACTCCCGCAAGACCAAGGAGGAAGCAAAGCACCGCCATCGTCAGGGTAAACTGCCAGGAGATCCGGCGTTTTTTCCGTGAAGTCATTCCGCTTTACCGCCTTTTATCCTCAATCGTTTCGGTGCTTTCCCGCTTTTCTCCCTCGCTCATTCAGGCCAGGCCCTCCCGGTATGCCGCCGCGGCGTCTAGCAGCTCTCCGGCGCTTTGCAGCAGGGCCTCCGTCACGGCGGCGCCGCCGCTGATGCGGGCCAGCTCCGCCTGCCGCTGGGCTCGATCCAGGCGCCGGACTTGCGTAAAGGTCCTTCCCTTTACCTCTCCCTTCTCCACGCAGAAATGGACATCCGCCATAGCGGCCAGCTGCGGGAGATGAGTGACGCAGAGCACCTGCTTGCGGCGGCTGACCTGGGCCAGCTTCTCCGCCACCTTCTGGGCGGCCCGGCCGGAGACG
>ERZ826220.4179-NODE-4179-length-10365-cov-2.797575_pt1 | contig 10365 bp, 10 predicted proteins | sample MGYA00519927_ERZ826220 | MGnify/ENA primary metagenome ERZ826220 (study PRJEB31778, sample SAMEA3449225) | human gut metagenome | biome: human gut; feature: human-associated habitat; material: faeces | place: United Kingdom | collected 2010/2012 ...
CAGTGAGATCCTCCCGCATCTGGACGAGAACGGTGATATCAGACTGAATCCGCTGTTTGAGTTCCGGGAGGACGAAAACTCTACGCTGCAGCATGTTTCGGGAGCGTTGGTGCGGACAGAAAATCCCATGATACAGACGGACAAATGGACACGTGCTGGCTTCCTGCTGGAAGACATCCCGACAGCAAAGTAAAAGTGATTGGGAACAGAGAGGAATGATCGGATGAAAAAAGAACAGAATGCGGAAAAGACAAAAGTCAGAAAGCTCGCCAGAACGAAAGAAAAAGTCTCCCAGTGGACGACGAATCCACTGAACGAAAAGGTTCTGGATTACCACAACTATGAGATGACAAAGAGCGAATCGGTGCTGTATTTCGTGGCGGCATTTCTGGTTGGCGGTGTGGTGAGTCAGTTTTTCTATGGCGGTCTGTTTCAGGAGGACGGTGTGCCGACACTGCTGACGTATATCAGCAATTCGGCGGCCTTTGTAATAGTGGGATTGCTCGTTGGCAAGGTATTCCTTCCTGTGCGCAGCCGCCAGCTGGCAGAAAAACGCCGGGATACGCTGCGGCGGCAGTTCCGCGATATGTTGGAATCGTTGACCGCTTCTTTGGCGGCTAACAGCACTGTGCGCGATGCGTTCAGCTCGGCGTATACGGATATGTGTATGCAGTATTCTGATGATGCGTTGATCTCCAAAGAGCTGGATCAGTTCCGCCGTGCAGAGCAGATCAATGTGACACTGAATGTCATGATGGATGATTTTGCTAAACGCAGCGGCGTGGAGGAGATACAGGATTTTAATAATGTATTTCAGGTCTGCTACGGCCCCGGCGGTAACATGAGCCGCGTCATCAACCAGACCCACGATATCATCTGCGAGCGGATGGAAGTGGAGGATGAAATCCAGGCGAAGATCCATGCAAATGAAATGGAGCTGAATATCATTATGCTGGCTCCGGTGCTCATTGTTGCGCTGATGCGTAGTGCCAACGAGACATTTGCACAGAATCTGGCTTCTCCGGTAGGCGTTGCAGCTGTGACAGGTGCATTGGTACTGTTTGCCATCGCCTACATCTGGGGACAGAAAATCATTGCGGTGAGGTAAAGAGGAATGCTGATTGTAAAAATGATTTGTCTGGCGATAGGCACGGTCTTGGCAGTTCTTTTTATCCTGCTGACGATGCGCGGCAAAAAAGAGGACTGGCGCATTGAGGGTGTGCCGGAAAAAGAATTCAGCGATAAAGAACTGTGGGCAGCTGGGTTTGCCATGCAGCAGATGCCGATGTTTTCGATGGATTCGGCAGTGGGCAAAAAGATGATATCGGCCTCGGCTATCCTGCATCCTGAAAACGGTGGGCGCTTTGTGGAATACTGGGCGCGGCTGTACTGGGCACGAACCTTATCAATGTCCCTGCTGGCTTTGGCATTCTGCGCCGCTGTATTCATGGATGGCTATATGCTGTTTGCTGTGCTGGTGGCAGGTGTTGCCATGGTGGCAGTTATTTATTCCAACGGCGCAAATGAGATGAGCAATCAGCTCCAGAAGCGCAGCACGGAATGCATGATGGAGTTTTCCAATGTAGTATCCAAGCTAACTCTGCTGATGAACTGCGGTATGATTCTGAAAGAGGCGTGGTATATCGTTGCAAAAAGCAAGCAGGGCATCATTTATGAGTTGATGCAGGAAGCCTGCCGTGAAATGGACAACGGTATGGCCAGCGCAGAAGCAATCTACAACTTTGGTGTCCGCACTGGTTCGCCGGAAGTGCGCAAGTTTGCAAGCATCATTATCCAGAACATCGAAAAGGGTGGGTCAGACGTGACCGCTGTGATGCGCCAGCAGGCCGATGAGCTGATGTCCCAGCGGCGGCAGATGTTGCTGCGCAAGGGCGATGATGCCGCTGCACAGCTGCTGGCCCCCACGACTATCGTTCTGATTGGTGTAATTCTCATCATCATGGTGGCAGCCATGTCCGGCATGGATATGGCGATTTAAAAGTGGATATAGGCAGACCGTCTGCTTATATAAATAAATTCTCAGGAGGAATATTTTATGAATAAGTTTATAAACAAGATCTACATCAAGGCATTGGTCGGCGCTAACATGGCAAAGAACGAGCTGCAGAAAATGCGTGAAGAGGACGAGGGCCTCGACATCATCATCACCATTATCCTGGTGGCTGTTGGTCTGGTCTTGGTTGGCATTTTGGTGAACTATGCAAAGAAAATCGTCAGCACTGCAGACTCTCAGGTAAATCAGATTGGCAACACGGTTGGAGGTTTGAATTCGACTGTTAAATAAAGTAAATAGTTGAATATAAATCTAAGCGAATCTTGCCTTTTGCGGGGTAAGATTCGTTTCCCATGGGCCGTGCTCTTATTATGGGTGCGACCTATGGGAAACGAAACAAATAAACAATATATATGAGGAATCACAATGGAATGGATCGTTGCGGGATGCGGAGCAGTATTGACCCTTGCGGCAGTCTGCATCGCAAAGGCAGAGATCGCCGCAATGCTGGAGGACGCAAGATGAAGGTTGTGATCGTAGGCGGCGTGGCTGGCGGCGCTTCTGCTAGCTGGTGTGGGCGGTTTTGCGAGCGGCTTTTTGTTGATATTGCGTGTGGGCACATACCTGCCCAATCTGCTGCGGTTGTTGCTGCTGGGGGCGTTCCTTGCGGCGGCGGCTTATACGGATGCCCTGAGCCGCCGGATACCGAATCAGGTCGTGCTTGGTACGGCGGCGGTGTTTGCAGGATGTACGCTCCTGGATTTCCTGTTCAGCGGGATGGATGCGGTTGCTATGATGGTAAACGGACTTGTTTCGGCAGGTGTGTTTTTCTTGGTGTTCTTTCTGGTCAGAATGGCTTCGCACGGCGGTGTCGGATACGGCGATATAAAGATGATCACCGCAGCAGCCCTTATCTTTGGCGTTTACGGGACTTTCAGCTTTCTGCTGACATCACACGTTGCGGCGGCACTGGTGGCAATCGTGCTGTTGATTTGCAAAAAAGCATCCCGTAAGGATGGATTGCCGTTCGGGCCGTTCTTTTATCTGGGGTATCTGGCAACGCTTCTGATGGGAACATTTTGAGCAATAGGAGGAATTAAAGGATGAAAAAAACGCGGCTGGTTGCATTGGTGGCGCTTGTGGCAGTCTGTATTGCAGGCTGGACGGTTTTGGGCATGAATGCAGTGAGCGAGGTCAAAACACAGAAAGATACTGTGGCGGCAGCGGAATATTACCGCGGCAAAAAGCTGTTCCAGCTTTCGCTTCAGAATTACATGAGTGCAATCGGTAACAAGCCCACAGAAGCACTGTATGATGCCTACATCGCCACCTGTAAGGAATATTATGAGGACTGTGCCACGGCGAATGTCCGCAGCATCGAAGAAGATGCCTATGCGGCGGCTGTGGCAGAGTATCCGGCTCGGGCAGACTACTGGGAGGCTTATGTGCAGCTCTATTATGAGGACGGCGATTACGACTCGGTGGTAAGGACGCTGAAACAGGCAGATGCGGCAAAGATACCGTTCAATGATGCAATGATGCAGTACTGGAATGAGGCTTACTACGCCTGCAATGTGTCCAATTCGAGCTATCTTTCGGTGCAACTGGCTGGAATGGATGGTGTGTACCTTGGATGGGATGGAGAAAAAAATGTCCTTTTCAGCAGCGCAGACGGCGAACTGCTGGACCGGGATTATGTCTTTGTCGGCCCGGTGGGACAGAGCACTGTGGTACTGTGTTCGGATGAAAAAGGCGAAAGCTTTGCCTTTCAGCTTAGCCAGAATCTGATGGTTGGCCGCTTTATGGCAGAAATCGAAGAAGGCAACGGATACGGCGATGGACTGTTTCCGGTGAAGCTGAAGGGCCGCTCTGACTGGAGTTATATCGATATCAACGGCACGGAATACCTGAATGGTTATCAGATGGCAGGTATGTTCCAGAACGGAAAGGCACCTGTCCGGACACAGAACGGTGAGTGGATCTTTGTGGATCAGAGCGGTGCACAGCAGGGTAGCAGCTATGAAGAAATCCAGCTGTCGGAGAATGGTTCGTGGCTGGTCGGCGGTGTGTTCCTCGCAAAAGAAAACGGCGTATGGAATTTCTACTCGGAAAGCGGCGAGAAGCAGGGAGCACTGGATGCGGATGCGGTCGATCTGAACCGAGGCAGCGGTCTTGCCTTTTGCAAGAACGGCAAATGGGGTTTTGCGACAAATGACGGAAACGTAGCCATCGAGCCGGAATATGATAAGGCAAAGAGCTTTTCCGGCGGCGTTGCAGCGGTGTGTACCGATGGCAAATGGGGCTTCATCAATGGAAATGGTACGCTGGTGATCGATCATCTTCTGGCAGATGCGTCGTATTTTGATGCAAACGGAGTCTGCCCGGCCAGAGTGCTGGACAGCGATGTTCAGCAGATGCTGAGCTGGCGCGTAGAACGCAGCTGAGCCGCAGGAGGTATACCATGAAAAAGTGGTGGAAAGAAAGCGCCCTCCGGCAGCAGGAGAACGGCATGGAAGCAATCGAGGGCCTGCTGGTGATCACCCTGATGCTGTTTGTGCTGTTCTATATCTGGGCGTTTGGTTTTTTGATGTACCAGAACTGGGCTGTGCAATATGTCGCAACTGATACAGCATCCCGTATTGCGCAGACGTATGGGTACTCGAGTTCGGACCCGATTACTGGTTATATCAGTCATGCGACGAGAGTCAGCCTCAGTCCATACAGATATAAAGATGACGAAGAAGAGAAAATTCAGGATGTCAATGCGAATCGGGCTGAAAAATATGCGCGGTATAGTCTGAAAAAAGCAGGATTTGCAAAAGAAAAAGGACTGGATATAGAAGTAACGACTGTGAAGGACGCACTTGCAGCAAGCCACGTGGAGGTCAAAGTAACTGCACAGTATGAAATCCCGTTTGGATTTGCAATGAAGTATTTTGGGCAGAGTCCTTATCGGGAATTTACGGCTACGGGCCGGGCGGTCTGTCTGGATATACAGCATTATATCTATACGAATAAGAGCCTGAATGCAATGGAAGATGCGATTGGTGCGGGAGTCAGTTCGAGCGTAATAAAAACGGCGGAAAAAGTCATTTCCATTATACGTTCTGGATTCAAGGCGCTGAAAAAATAATAAGGGCGAAACATAAGATAAGTAACTACGTGTGAGGGGAAAAATATGTTTGAACTGAAAAAGCACGTGAAAGAGCGGCTGATAAAAAGAACAGAGGGTATTATTTCGCTTCTGCTGATAGTATTGCTTGTTCCGTTTTATTCAGTAGCTGCTATTCTGGAAGAAGTGGGGCGGTATCAGAGCGCTTTGCGAGGGCTGGATTCGGCGATCAGTTCCAGTGAGATATCGGTGCTTGCACAGTACGATCAGTTTTTGATGGACCGCTTTGCATTGTTGGCAATCGATCAGAATAAAAACATTGATCAGCAGTTTTTGTCTTACTTGAAAAAGCAGGATACACAGGATACGCGTTCGTTTTCTCTTTCAAATGCGCAGACCAAGGCCACGGGCGTATACCCATTGGCAGATATCGAGGTATTGTACCAGCAGATCAATGAATTTTCAACGTATACCGTTCCTACAAAGCTTATTCTGGAAGGTGTGAATTTTGACAATATTGTTTCTCAGCTTGAAGGCTACAGCACAACGGTGAGCAATGTTATCAAACAGCTGAATTCTGTAGGTTCGAGCCTACAGGGCGGGTTGGATTCGTACAATGCCCAGAAGGAGGCCAGCGAGCAGCTTGATGCAGTGACCAAGACAACGGGCGAATATGCTGAGTCGTATAACAGGTTCAAAAATGCGATGGACAGCTTGATCGAGCATAAAAAAACAGAGCGGCCTGAAAATGAGAAAGAAGCGGCGCAGTGGGACGAACAGCTGAAAAACCTGCTTCAGGAAGCCAATACAGCCAAGGATGATTATCAAAATCAAATCGACAAGGAACGGGATGGAATATCCAGCCTGGCTAAAAAATTCGATACGGCAGCAAGTAAGGAACGCAGTGCGTATGATACTCTTGTGGATGGAGTGACAACTGCCGTATCGACCAAGCAGGCAAGCGAAAAGGATGTTCTGAATAAAAACATTCAGGATAATAAAGGTGTGATAAAGGAAATCGACCGCCAGCTCGCTGCATTGGGTGACGATCCACAAGGAGAAAATCGGGAAGAAAAAAGACAGTTGAAAGCTTTGAGGGACCAGGTACAGGAGCGAATAAATGAGGACACGGACAGCATAAATAAGATTGCAAATGAAACGACCAGCATGAAGGAAATTACAGATGAGCTGAAAACGGGTGATAACGCAAAGGATGTTCTGGAGGACTATAATTCAGAGGCATGCGTGGATTCGTTGAAGGGCCTGAACGAAGAAATGGAATTTCTGAAGGGGATGGACCTGGAAACCATGAATGCGGACAGTCTGGAAAATCTGGCCGGAAAGCTTCATCAGGTGGACTTGAGCAAGTTTTCAGACACGAGCAGCTACAAGGAACTCTGGAATAATGTGCGCCAGTCTGTGGGACAGGAGAGCATACAGGGCGTTCCGATGGATTTTATCGATGGCATTTTTGCTCTATTAAGTATTGACACACTCTACGACGAAGATCTGAACAGCAAAATAGATTTGAACTATTATGGAAAGCTTCCGAGTCAGAGGATTCGCTCTGCGCAAGAATACTCACTGGATTCGCCATTTGAAAAAGAAGACCAGAAAACAGCACAGGATAATCTGAATAAAATCGGACTGCCGATTTCGGAGGCGGACTCTGTAGAGCTGGATGGCGGCATCAACGTTGGCGGGCAGGCTGATGATGATGGAGAAGCAACGGGAAATCTGTTCAAAAAAATGATTCAAATGGTCAACCGGCTGAAAAAGAAAATGGAGGGATACAAAGCTGTTGTAGACAGCATGAGCAACCTTGCAAAAGGAAACAGCTGGGATAAGGTCCTTCTGATGGGATATCTGACTTATAGCGTTTCAAATCGTACAAACTACGATTCGGGAGTGTCGTTGTCTGGTGCATCGTTTAGCGGAAGCGGAGGCTTGGCTCCCAAATATGAGGCGCAAAATGTCCGGGGTGAATTTCTGGTAAAAGAAGAAAACAAATACTCATTCTGCGGGGCAGAGATGGAATATCTGATGACCGGAAAGATGAGTGAATATGAAAATCAGGCAAGTGTTTTTGGTAAATTGGTCGCTCTTCAGAGTGTGATGAGCATCTGGGCAGTTGCAAATGATCCGTTTGTTGACGGCATGAAGATAGGCTGGTCAACGGCTGCCGCTGCAGTGCCTTATGCCGGACCCGCACTGAGTTTTGCGATGAAAATACTGACACCGGTCCTGTTCGCAATGGCAAATGGTACAGTGGATACACTTCTCCTGGTGAATGGAAACAAAGTCCAACTTTTTAAGACCGCAAAAGGAGTACATGTTAATCCCACTGGATTTGCCAGTGCTCTGGAGACGCTGATGAATTCCAAAATGTTTGACTCGAAAGATCAGGCAACATTTAAAAGTGTTAATGAAAAGATGCAGGCACGCAGGGATACATACAGCACATTCAAGGACGCAAAAGTTGATGAGAACGGCTTGATCATTCCGTCTGATACGGGCACATCGTCAGGTGCTGACACATCGACCAGCATGGCGAATAAAAATACGGACGTATCTAAAAAATCGGAAAAGAAGAAGCCATTTGATGCAAGCAACTACGGAAAAAGCCTGAATGAATTCAACTATACAGAGTTCATGTTTATTATGCTGATGGTATTTTATACCGGAAGTACAGATCAGCTTTTGAACCGCTTTGTGGACATTATCCAGATGGAGGAAACAAATCGAGCACTTACGACGAATAATACCCAGTATTCCCTGAAGGAGCAGCTGACGGGTACTAGAAAAAAGTTCGACGTGGATAAAGCGTATACTGCGGTTCGTGCGGAAGTGAATGGAAAATTTGTAAATGTATTGCCGGTTCCGACTTTATCAAAGGAGTCTGTATGGACTGCACATCGGATAATCTATCGAGGGTATTAAAATGAAAAAGATATTTTCTGGATTTAAGGATGAGCAGGATGGTGCGATTGCAATCGAAGCATGTATCTCACTTACATTATTTCTCATTGTAATGATTGCGCTGTACAGTGTGATACAGGTGTTTACGGTTCAAAGCATGATCAGCCATGCTATGCAGGAAGCCTGTCAGAGCATGGCGCTGGAAAATTATAATCAGTCAATGTTCAAAACTGGAACGCTGCAGCAAATTCCCAGCAAAGTGTTTGATTGGATTTCAGGTGGACATCGAGAAAACTTCAGTACATCGGCAGATTTTTCATGGAAAGAACTGCTGCTTCCATCGTCCTCGACTTCAGGAGAAGCACAGACAGCTTTGTATGACAGTAATGCAAAACAGAGGTTCGCAGCTTATCTGGGGGGAGGAGTAGAAAAAGCGGATGAGCTTCTGAAAAATTATGGCGTGGTGGGAGGTCTGGATGGAATTTCCTTTGCTGGCACAGAAAAATCTGGCACCGACATGACCATACAGGTTTCCTACAAGGTTCGTTTGCTCTTTTACATCGAGATGTTCCACTTCGGAGAATTTGAAAGTACACAAACAGTTTGCTGCAGACTCTGGAAATAAAACAGCGGAAAGGATGTCGCACTATGGAGGAATATACTGTTATCACACAGGGCAATGCAATCTATCTTGAGGGAAAGCTTGGAGATGAAGAGCAGCTGGATGAGGTAGACCGTGGGATGCTGGTCTCGAACCAGATCGCCGGTTTTCTGCCGCTCAGTGTGCAATGGGTCAATGGAAACTGCCGTCTGCTGTACAACATTACGGGTCTGACACCTCTGGAGCAGGCTGCAAGGATCCTGGAAAACGAGACCCGGCTGACCAACTTTTTCCTGTCGCTGTGCAAGGTGGAAAAAGAATGCGATGAATATCTGCTGAATCCGCGCAAGATCGATCTGGAACCGGGAGTTGTCTATCTGGGTGCGGACGGAAAGGCATTTGTGCTGTACCGTCCGGTCGAGGCAGCAGGACAGAAGTATGACCCGATGGAGCTGACGCATTTCGTGTTTCGCCTCATTGGTCAGCAGATGCCTCGGGACAGCAGGATACTCAATGTTCTTTCCCGTCAGCTGCTGTATGGCGGAAGCTTTTCCTTTGCGGAACTTGAGCCGAAACTGAAAGAAAAACCGGTCATGGAAAAGATCCCGGAGCCGGTGCAGGAGGAGACCCCGCGATACGAGGAAAGACATCCGATCCAGGCGAAGCCGTATGTCCCGCCGAAGCCCGTGATGGAACCGCCGAAACCGGAGATCCCCAAGCAGGAACCGGTAGTCCCGGAACCGGCACAGGACAATCCTTTTGCACAGAGCGGCAATCCTTTCGCAGAAGTCCAGCCCAAAAATGAAAAGCCGCAGAAGGAAAATAAAAAAGCAGAGAAGAAACCGGAGAAAAAGAGCGGCGGCCTGTTTGGCCTTTTTGGAGGAAAGAAGGACAAGAAGAAAGCAGGCAGTGAAGAACAGGAAAACCCCTTCCAGCAGAAAGAAGAACCCCCGCAGGCAGCACAAAAGGCCGAGATGCCTCGCGCGCAGCGCCCGGCCCCGGTCTCTGCGCCCATGCAGGCTCCGGCTGCCCCGAAAGTAGAAGCAGGCCGGACGGTGCTGCTGTCTGGCAGCGAGAACGGCGGGACCACCAAAACGATGGTCATGGGGAGCGGCACGACAGGCGCCGGAGAGCTGTACCTTGTCCAGAAGGATACGAATCAGTACATCCATGTGACCCATACGAATTTCCATATCGGACGTGCGGAAAATATCGTGGATTATACAGTGCAGACAAGAAACCACTATCTGGGAAATGACCATGCCTATATTTTGCTGGATGGCGGAAATTATTATATCGTTGATAATAATACGCAGAATCACACATATCTGAATGAGCGGCGGCTGGAGCCTTCCAAGCCGACACTGTTCCATGCAGGCGACACAATCCGGATGGCAGATGTGGTGTTCAACGTGATAATGGGTTCCTGACATGGCATTGCAGTTGGTACATATAACGGATAAAGGGGAAGTCCGCTCATCGAATCAGGACAGCTTCTGTGCGAGGATATCGAGCTTTGGACAGGAGACGGTCGCGCTTCTGGTGGTATGCGATGGAGTGGGTGGTCTGCAATCCGGAGAACTTGCCAGCACAGGTGCGGTGCGCTGCTTTGAAGACTGGTTTGAACAGCAGCTCCCTCAGATCATGGAATCGGAACTGACGGAGACGACGGTGACAGGGCGTTATAGCGACAACGAGTTGGACCTGCTGATCCGGGGC
>ERZ826220.4180-NODE-4180-length-10360-cov-4.339544_pt1 | contig 10360 bp, 10 predicted proteins | sample MGYA00519927_ERZ826220 | MGnify/ENA primary metagenome ERZ826220 (study PRJEB31778, sample SAMEA3449225) | human gut metagenome | biome: human gut; feature: human-associated habitat; material: faeces | place: United Kingdom | collected 2010/2012 ...
GTGGCTGCGGGGCCAGACCACCGCCCGCCAGTTCAGCCTGAAGGGAGAAAACTAAGATGGCAAGTATGTATAGCGCAAAGGTCATGGAGCATTTCGCAAACCCGCACAATGTTGGTGAGATCCCCGACGCAAACGGCGTGGGTGAAGTCGGTAACCCCAAGTGCGGCGATATCATGCGCATGTACCTGAAGATCGAGAACAACGTGATCGTTGATGTCAAGTTCCTGACCTTTGGCTGCGGTGCCGCCATTGCCACCAGCAGCATGGCCACCGACCTCATCAAGGGCAAGACCATTGACGAGGCCCTGAAGCTGACCAACAAGGCCGTTGTGGAAGCTCTGGAAGGTCTGCCCCCCATCAAGGTGCACTGCTCCGTTCTGGCAGAGCAGGCCGTGAAGGCTGCCCTGTCTGACTACTACCGCCGTCAGGGCATCGATCCGGAACCCATCGTGGGCAAGCTGGAAGAAGACTGTGACCATTGCAGCGGTGAGAGCTGCAAGGTCTGAGCAGGATCCGCAGAATCATAAAAAGGGGTGGTTCCCGGTCGGGAACCACCCCTTTTTTGGTATCATACGGAACTGCGGTGAAAGTTCAGCGCAGATTTGCCTTCTGGATCAGGCTGCGGATATGGTGGGCCAGCATCTCGATGGCGGGGCCGTTTTCACCGCCATTGGGGATGATGATATCGGCGTTGCGCTTGCTGGGTTCCACAAAAGCCTCGTGCATGGGCTTGACGGTGGCGCGGTACTGGGCGATGACGCTGTCCAGAGAGCGGCCCCGCTCCTTGACATCCCGCAGGATGCGGCGGAGGATCCGCTCGTCAGCGTCGGTGTCTACATAGATCTTGTAATCGAACAGGCTGCACAGCTCCGGCTCAGCCAGGGGCAGAATGCCCTCCACGATGAGGACGGGGGCAGGCTCGATGTGCTGCACCTCGCTGCTGCGGTTGTGGTTGGCGTAATCGTACACGGGGCAGTCGATGGCGCGGCCCGCTTTCAGCTCCTTCAGGTGCTGGATGAGCAGGTCGTTGTCGAACGCGTCCGGGTGGTCATAGTTCAGCTTGCAGCGCTCTGCAAAGGGCAGTTCATCGTGGCGCTTGTAGTAGCTGTCGTGGGAGATCAGACGCACCTCGTCCTCCCCGAACCGCTCCTTGAGCCGGTAAGCCAGCGTGGTCTTGCCGCTGCCCGAGCCGCCTGCGATGCCGATGATCAGATTGTTCATGTCCCAAAATCCTCCTGCCTGCCGATTCCGGTGGAAAAACCGGTCAGAATAAGCTATAATAGGTATATTGTTGGGGAACACCCCTGTTTCTCACTGCTTATGATATCACAAATCCACTGTTTTTGACAGAGTAAGAGGAAAATTGATGAAAAAGATCGTTCCGGCCCCGTATATCGACCAGACTGCCCGCTGGGTGAACGGCTGCGAGAGCATCAGCAGCGTGATGCTGCTGCAGGCCGTGGGCATCCCCATTGACCCGGATGTGTTCATTGAGCGCGACCTGCCCCACGCCCCCTACTGGGAACAGGAGGGCAGGCTCTACGGGCCTGACCCGATGTTCGTCTACCCCGGCGACCCCCACGACCACACCGGGTACGGCTGCTATGCCCCCTGCATCGTGCAAGCCTTGCAGAGCACGTTGAAGCATGAAGGGGCGGCGGACCGGTTCGAGGTGCTGGACGTGAGCGGCGAGACCGCAGCGCAGCTGTGCCGGTTCATTGACGAGGGAATGCCGGTGGTATTCTGGGCAACGCTGGATTTTACCCCGGTGCCCGAGGAGCGGGATCACTGGCTGCTGGCCGATGGCACCGACTTTGCCTGGAAGTGCCACGAGCACTGCCTGCTGCTGGTGGGCTACGATGAGGAAAACTACTGGTTCAATGACCCGTGGCATGACCACGGGGTCTGCGCCCAGCCCAAGGAGCTGGTGGAGCGCTGCCACGCGGCACAGGACTCCTATGCGGTGACCCTGCGGCGGAAATAAGAAAGGCGGAACATGAAAACAGAGAAACTGAAACAGAACGTCAAGGGCTATGTTCATCAGTTTGAGGACGGCGGCCTGCGGCTGCTGAGAAAGGGGCAGAAGGGTGTGATCCACGCCATCTTCAGCCGCTTTGGCCTGGTGCTGATCCTCCTGCTGCTGCAGGTGGGGCTGTTGTTCAGCATCTTCCGGTGGTTCGGCAACCTGTGGCCCCATTACTTCGGCGGCAGCGTGGTCGTTACATCGGCCATGGTCATCTACCTGCTCAACAGCAAGATGGACAACAGCGCCAAGATCACCTGGATGGTGGTGGTTGCCATTGCGCCGGTGGTGGGCATTCCGATGTTCTTCTATGTCAAGAGCAATTTCGGGCACAACATCCTGCGCAAACGGCTGCTGGAGCTGGAGGACCAGCTGCGCGGCTGGCTGCCGCAGAGCCAAAAGGCAGTGGAACAGCTGAAAGCGCTTGAACCCGGCGCAGCCTCGCTGGCAAAGTACCTGTACGGGCGGGGCGGCGGCTTTCCGGTGTACCAGAACACCGCCATGACCTATTTTCCCGGCGGCGAGGCAAAGTTTGAGGAACTGCTGCGCCAGCTGGAAACGGCAGAAGAATATATCTTTGTGGAGTATTTCATCATCGACGAGGGCCTGATGTGGGGCAAGATCCTGGAAGTGCTGGCCCGCAAGGCGCTGCAGGGCGTGGATGTCCGGGTGATGTACGACGGCACCTGTGAGTTCTCCACCCTGCCCCGCAATTACCCCCGGCTGCTGGAGAAGCTGAACATCCAGTGCAAGGTGTTCAGCCCGGTGCAGCCGTTCGTCTCTACCCATTACAATTACCGCGACCACCGGAAAATTCTTGTCATTGACGGGCGGGTCGGTTTTACCGGCGGCGTGAATCTTGCCGATGAGTACATCAACCACATCCAGAAGCATGGCCGCTGGAAGGATGCCGCCGTGATGCTGGAGGGCGAGGCAGTCCGTTCGCTGACGGCTCAGTTTCTGCAGATGTGGGGCATCCTGAAGGAGCCGGAATATGAGCAGTTCCTGACCCGGCCCATTCCGGTGCCGGAAAATGCAAAGGGCGTGGCGGCTCCCTACGGGGACTGCCCGCTGGACGGCGAGCGGGTGGGCGAGATGGTCTATATCGACCTGCTCAACCGGGCCAGGGATTACATCCACATTATGACCCCCTACCTTATTCTGGACGGCGAACTGGAGACTGCCCTGAAATTTGCCGCCGAACGGGGCGTGGATGTCCACCTGATCCTGCCCGGAAAGCCGGACAAGCAGTTCCCCTACGCACTGGCAAAGAGCCACTATTCGGCCCTGCTGGATTCGGGCGTGAAGATCAGCGAGTGGAGCCCTGGTTTTGTCCATGCAAAGGTGTTCGTGGTGGACGGCAGGGAAGCGGTGGTGGGCACCATCAATCTGGACTACCGCAGCCTGTACCATCACTTTGAGGATGCCGTCTGGATGGTGGATGCTCCCTGTATCCGGGACATTGAGCAGGATTTCCAGCACACGCTGGAACAGTGCCGCACGGTGGAAAATACCTCGGCCAGCATCTGGCAGAAGCATTATCTGCTCCGTGCCACCGGAATGCTGCTCAAGGTCATTGCACCGCTGCTGTAACAGCTGAATTACAGAACAACAGCCCCCTCAGGCTTATGGGCCGAGGGGGCTGTTGTTTTGTATGATCCTTATCTGGGGTAGCACAGCGCCAACTTGGAATAAAAATCTTCCAGTGCAAAACGAACATCCAGATCGTGATAGACACGGATGGTTTTGCGGTCAGAAGCTTCAGCATAGGTCAGGTTGGGCAGGAGCACAGGGGCCGGGCGGAGTGTCCAGTGCCCCCGGAATCCATTCTCCAGCAGGACGGCGGCGGTAGTGTTGTCACCCAAAGTCCAATTGCCCCCGGTGCGCAGAGGAAAACGGGGATCGTATTCGGAGGGGTACTCGTCCATCAGCTGCCGAAATAGATAGGCTCCCACTTCGCCGCAGGGCCGTACCCGAAGCGCCAATTCGGCAAGGGATACCTCGAATCTGGCGTAGACATCCTGTGGGATCTGCCAGACCGTGACAGCGCTGTCCAACAGGACACGGCAGGCGATGGGGTCTTGCTGAACATTGAATTCCGGTCGTCCGGCGGGATAGGGGCCGCCGCCGTTCCAAAGCACCGTCATGCGGGACGCGATCTCCGGGGCACGGTTCAGGGCGGCGGCAATGTTTGTCATAGCGCCCTGGGCCGCAATGTACAGGGGAGCCGGGTCATCCCGCAGAGCCTCCTGGATCAGAAACTCGACGGCTTCACAGTCGGGAGCATCCTCCGGAGAGGCGAGAGGGGCAGTACAACCATGAAAAACAGGAACATCGTCGATGTGTGCGGCGTTCAGCAGGCGGCATACCTCCTGGTAACTGCGTTCCATGCTGTGGGGCGGCAGACCCCTTTGGGTGGTTTTGACCTCGAAATGGGTGGCACAGATACCACGCACGTCAAATTGCGGAGTGAGCAGATGGTGCAGGATGGCAAAGTCATCATCGCCTTCGTTTTTTGCATCGGTGTCAATGATGACCCGCACCCGGCAGGCCTCCGGCGGTGCAAATCCCAGCCGCGCAAGAAGTTCAGAGCGTTCCATGTTGTGTTCCCTCAGTTCAGCTTTGCCAGAGCTTCGTTCAGTGCGGCCAGCTTTTCTTCATCAAACATTTTGTTGCTGTAGAATTGCAGATCATTCACCGAAATGCCCCGGGAGCCGGGCTCCTGCTGCACATATTGGGCCAGCTCCGGCAGCAGCTGCTGAATCAGGGCAGCGGACTGAGGAGTGTCCAGCAAGGTGCCGATCTTCATATCAAGACAGAATTCCTTGACTTCCTCCGGGGCGGGCACCAGCACGTCGTGGTTGAAAATGTGGTTCAGGAAGCCGAGTGCCATGCCCTGCCACACTGCGGATTCCGGGTTTTCCGGGTTTTGGGGGTTGGCAATGTGGCGGCTGCCGGTGGAGAAGCCGTGGTCGCCGTAAGCAAAGATATGCATCTCATAGGGGATCTTCCGCTCTGCCAACAGGGTGGCAAACTGCAGGGACTGTGTGGCGGGCACCAGATGGTCGCCCTGAGTGGCAAAAAGGAAGGTAGGGGGAGTCTGGTCATCCACCTGCTGCAGCAGGTCCGGCAGCTCCATGCCCAACGCCTTGCCCGGGACGCTGAACACAGCGTAGCCCAGCAGCATGGCCGCAGGACGGATCCGGCCCATGGTGCCCACCGAGGCGGCAAGATGCCCGCCGGCAGAGAAGCCTACCACGGCGATCTGCTCCGGGTCGATGTGCAGGTCGCCTGCGTTCTGGTGCAGGTAGTCCATGGCCTCCTGCGCTTCGGCAAAGGCATTGGTATAGACCTCCTCCACCGGACAGTTCTGGGAGACGCTGTACCGCAGCACAAAGGCATTGTAGCCTGCGTTCAGGAAGGCCAGCGCTACAGGATCGGCTTCCCGGTCTGAGCAGAAAGCATAGGCTCCACCCGGAAAGATCAGGATCGCAGGACAGCGGTCCAGAGCAGGCATTTCGGTGCAGGGATCCTGCAGGTAGCAGGTCAGCTGGGCATTGTGGGCCCCCATGGGGATCTGAGTGATTTTCATAGTTGGCTCCTTTTTCCTGTAATAAAACGGGCCTTCGTACAGATAACCCCAAAAGGCAGGGGGGTCCCTGTGCGAAAGCCCAGAATCGGCTTTGTTATTCTGATATCAATATAGCAGATAGCAGAAACACTGTCAAGAAGATTTACTGGTATTCCTTTTCCATCGAGAAGCCCCGGCCGCTGACTTCGGTCACGCGGCTGACGATGAGGAAACAGGCGGGGTCGATGGAGTGGACCAGCTTCTCCAGCCGGGGCAGCTCCCGGTTGGAGATGACGCTGAGCAGCACTTCGCTGGGCTCGCCGGTGTAGCCGCCCTCGCCGTGGAGCACGGTCACACCACGGTCAATCTCAGCCAGAATGGCGGTGCGGATCTCATCCGACCGGGTGCTGATGATCTTGACCTCGGTGCGGCTGTCGCCCAGCATCAGCATCTTGTCCATGACGATGGTGTGGGTGATGACCAGCACGATGCCATAGAGCACCTGCTCCGGCTGGCTGAACGCCGCCTGCACCAGCAGGATGGCGATATCAAAGAGCATCATGGTGATGGACACCGGCCAGCGGAACCATTTCTGCAGCACCAGCGGGGGGATATCCATGCCGCCGGTGGAAGCGCCCGCCCGGATGACCATGCCCAGCGCAACGCCGATGCCCAGACCCGAGAAGATGGTGCAGAGGAAGATATCCTCAGTCAGCACCCGGCCGTCCAGCAGCCGCTCAAACAGCTCCAGAAAGGCGGGGCTCAGCACGCTGCTGGCAAGGGTGTTCAGCGCGAACTTCTTGCCCAGCACCGCCCAGCCCCACACCAGCATGGACATGTTGAAGAGGAAGAGGAAACCGGAGACGGAGAGCCCCGTCAGCCGCCCGAAGGCCAGCGCGATGCCGGTGGCACCGCCCGTGATGAGCCCTGCGGGCTCCAGAAACAGGGCCACCGCCAGCGAATACAGTGCGTTGCCCAGGATGATAGCCAGACTGTTCAGCAAAAGCTGCTGCCAGCGACGAGTAGATTTCATAGCAGTACCTCCCATACTATCTTATAATACAGGAAAACTTCAAGAAAATCCACCCGATGCTGTTGCTTCCCATCAGAACAGCGGAATTGATGTGGCTGCCAAGGGCTCCCCCTTTGGGGGAGCTGACGCGAAGCGCCTGAGAGGGCGAGACCGTTACTCCTCGTCCAGCAGCCGCAGGCCCGCCGTATCGGTCACGGGCAGGGAGAACACGATGGCTCCCGCCTTGGGGTCTGCCCCCTGCATGATGGCCTGCATGATCTGGTTTTTCAGGGTGGTGCGGGACACGATGAGCACCAGCTCCTTCTCGTTGACCAGCTCCACCCCCATAAAGTGGGCGGCACCCTCCATGCCGGTGCCCTTTGCGTGGATGACGGTGCCGCCGCCAGCTCCGGCGGCGCGGGCCGCGTCCATGATGGAGCCGGTGTGGCCCTGATTGGCAATGACGAGCAGCAGCTCATAGCGGGTATCCTTCAAGGTGCTTTCCTCCTTCAGTGCAAAGGTCTGGTGTTCGGTCAGGAATTGCAGCGCCCGCTTGCCGCCGATGCTGCTGACCGGGATGATGAACGCGATGCCGGTGCCCGGCACATCGATGCGCATTTTGCGGCGCAGGTCTTTTTGCAGGCCGGGCCAGGTCTCGGCGGTGATCATGGCAAAAAGCACGGCCTTTTCGGTCTGCTCCAGCCCCAGGGTGGAAAGGGTCTCCCGCACCGCCGTGCCTGCACCCACCGTGCGCAGGCTGACCGTGATGCCGTGCTCCTCGTAAAGGGCCAGAAAGGCATCGGTGGAGTGGCGGTCGGTGATGGTGACGAGCCAGTATAAAGTATTCACAGCAGGACCTCCTTACAGCTCGATGATGGCATCATCCGGCAGGTCGGCAAAGGCCAGCGCGGCGGCGGACACAGGCTGTGCCTGACGGGCCCTGCGCTGCTTGAGCTGGGCCATCAGACCCATGAGCTGCACCGTGATGAGGGGAGTCATGGCGACCATGGCCACCACGCCGAAGGCATCGGTGACGATATTGCCGCCCACGGCCACACAGGCACCCTGCGCCAGCGGCAGCAGGAAGGTGGCCGTCATGGGGCCGGAAGCAACGCCGCCCGCGTCAAAGGCGATGGCGGTGTAGAGCTTGGGCACCACGAAGGAGATGCCGATGGCAAAGGCATAGCCCGGGATGAGGAACCACAGGATGGAGATGCCGGTGAGCACCCGCACCATGGCAAGACCTACCGAGAGGGAAACGCCTGCCGAGAGGGCTGCGCCCATGGTGCTGGCGGAGATGGCACCGTCGGTCACTTCCTCGACCTGCTTGTTCAGTACATAGACGGCGGGCTCGGCCTTGACGATGAAGTAGCCGATGAGCATCCCGATGGGCACCAGAAGCCAGCGGAAGCTCTGGCCTGCCAGCACCTGACCCAGATAATTACCGGCGGGCATAAAGCCGATGTTTGCGCCTGCGAGGAATAGCACAAGACCGAGATAAGTATAGGCAAGGCCCACGCCGATGCGGCCCAGCGTCCGCCGGTCGAGTTTGAGGGCCGCCAGCTGGAACACGCCGAACATGGCGATGATGGGCAGCAGGGAGGTGGCAATCTCCTTGATGTAGGTGGGCAGGCCCTCGTGGAAGAGCTGCCACAGCTCCACGGAATCGCTGACGTTGGGCAGGATGGGCGGAACGTAGGTGCTGTCGCTGGCCTGGAACGCAATGCCCAGAATGAGCACCGCCAGAATGGGGCCGATGGAGCAGAGCGCCACCAGACCAAAGCTGTCGTCCGCGGCATGGCGGTCGGAACGGATGGCGGCCACGCCGACACCCAGCGCCATGATGAAGGGAACGGTGATGGGGCCGGTGGTCACGCCGCCGGAATCAAAGGCCACGGAAAGAAATTCCTTTGGCACAAAGGCGGCCAGCACAAAGATGAGCCCGTAGAACACCACCAGCAGCTTGGGCAGGGCAATGCCCAGCAGCATACGCAGGAAGGCGACCACGAGAAACAGCCCCACGCCTGCCGCCACCGAGAGGATGAGGGTCATGTTGGGGATGGAGGGCACCTGATTGGCCAATACCTGTAAGTCGGGCTCCGAGATGGTGATGAGGAAGCCCAGCAGAAAGCCGACACCGATGATGAGCGGCACGCTCCGGCTTTTGGTGAGCATTGCGCCCACCCGCTCGCCCATGGGGCTCATGCTCATCTCCGCGCCCAGCGTAAAGAACATGATGCCCACAATGATCATAGCCGCGCCCAGCAGGAAGCAGAGCAGGATGCTGGGGGAGACTGGAGCAATGGAGAAGCAGAGCACCAGCACAATGGCCACGATGGGCAGCACCGCCTGAAGCGCTTCCAATAATTTTTCCCGCAGTTTGGGGATGGATGCCTTGAGAATAATGTCCACCGACCTTTCGAGAAAATATTTCCGCAGTGTACAAAACACATGCAGATATATGAATAGTATACCGAAAAGCGGAAAAAGGGGTCAACTAAGAAACGGTAAAGATGGATAAATGGGCACAAAATTTACAAATTGGAAATCGAATGGAAACCGATGAGAAATAAAACGCCCAGCGGGACAGACCAGCCGGGCGGGAAAAGCATTATTTGACTTCCTGTTTGCCCAGAACGTCTGAGGTGGGGGTCTGGAAGGTGGGGATGTCGGCGTAGGGATCGGGGGTCGTATCTGCAGGCAGGCTCTTCATGTACTTGTCCATGGATTCGGCCACCTGCTTGGCAATGGCCACGGCGGTGAGCTTGTGGTCTCCGGTGATCATCACCGGCTTAACTCCCGCTGCCCGACAGCGTTCCACCGCTGCCCGCACCTCCTTGCGGGGCGGATCAATCATGCCCAGCAGGCCTACAAAGATAAGCCCGCGTTCCAGTGTGTCCGTATTCAATTCCCGGGGCAGAAAGGCCACATCCTTATACGCTACTCCCAACACCCGCAGAGCCCGTGCTGCCATATCCTCATTGATAGACATCACTCGGCCCGGCAGTGCAGTACACCGCGCCGCCAAAACATCCGGGGCTCCTTTTACCATGATCCGAAAGCCCTTTCCAGGCAGGGTATGGACGGTGGTCATCAATTTTCGGTCAGAGTCAAACGGGAGCTCAGCTCTACGAGGCATTTCCCGCTCCAGCACACCCTTCTCCACCCCCTCCGCTGCCGCCCGCTGAACCAGAGCAATTTCCGTAGGATCCCCACTCCAGTTCCCTCTGCCGTCTGAGGCGGCATCGCTGCAAAGAGCCGCAATCGTCAGCGCCAGGGATCGGTCTGCCTCTTTCGCTGTCCACACCTCGGTGACTGTCATTTTGTTCTGGGTCAGCGTCCCTGTTTTATCGGAACAGATAATGGAGACACTTCCAAGCCCCTCCACCGCCTGAAGCTTGCGAATGATAGCGTGTTCCTTCGCCATTTTCTGCGTTCCAAAAGAAAGAACGATCGTAACGATTGAACTTAACGCCTCCGGAATTGCTGCAACGGCAAGAGCAACTGCAAAAAGAAATGCATTTCCAATATTCTCACCACGGAAAACACTGATTCCAAACAAAATCGCACAGAATACAAGAATTAAAATGGATAATTTCTGTCCAAACTGATCCAGGTTCACCTGCAATGGAGTCTTCTTCTCAGATGTCGTCTTCAGAAGACTTGCAATTTTACCAACTTCTGTATTCATTCCAATCTCTGTAACTACAAAAGAACCTCTTCCATACGTGAGAAAGCTTCCGGAATATACCAT
>ERZ826220.4187-NODE-4187-length-10352-cov-4.663883_pt1 | contig 10352 bp, 8 predicted proteins | sample MGYA00519927_ERZ826220 | MGnify/ENA primary metagenome ERZ826220 (study PRJEB31778, sample SAMEA3449225) | human gut metagenome | biome: human gut; feature: human-associated habitat; material: faeces | place: United Kingdom | collected 2010/2012 ...
AGGAAATATAAAAGAACGCTCAAGCCTTTTTCAGCGAAGGCCTGAGCGTTTTTGTGTCGGCGCGTATGAAATCAGGAATTTTCGTCGTCCTTCAATAAATCCTTCAGCTTCTGATCCGGCGCGGAGGTCTCGTCCTCCGGCAGATGCAGGTCGATGTGGTCGCCGGGCTGCTCCAGCGCGACGATGCGCGTCTGCGGGGTTTCCCCGGTGACGGCAAAGCGCAGCGCGACGTCCGGCCGCCCCTGAAAGTGCATCGGGATGAAGACCTTGGGCTTGACGGTCATAATGAAATAGCCCGCACCCGCGTCATACATGCTGCCCTGACGGGGATCGACCGGGAAAAACGCCACGTCGATCTTCTGCTTGGGAATCGGCGCGACGCAGTCATAGAACGCGCGCTCGGCGGATTCGATTTCCGTGACGGAGGATTCGTCCCGCCAGTGCCACAGGTTCAGGTCGCCCGCGTGGAACAGCGTGACGCCCGCAAAATCGACGCAGAACGAAACGCCCTCGTCCGTCGAGCCGTAGGCGTTCACGGTCAGCGCGCCGAACGTGCGCGCCTCGCCGGGGGACATGCGCACGCCCTTGTAGGGCTGCGGAATGTCAAACCCGAGGATATAGGTCGCGTTTTCGCCGCACAGATCGTAGATCGCCGGGGAAAAGTGATCGTCGTGGTGATGACTGACAAACACGTACAGCTTTTCAAACGCCGCGAGCGCCGCCGGATCGGGCAGAGCGCGCCGATCCGGACCGGATTCGCTGGCGTCAAAGAGCAGGCCGGTGCCGCCGAGCGAAACGAGGAAGCCGCTTCCCCCTAAATATTCAATCGCGATATCCTTCATATCGATGCGCTCCTTTCCGTATATTCGCTCCTTTCATTTTATCCATTTTTTTCCACTTGTCAATCTTTTTCACCGCTCTTTCTCCACTGATGCTCCATTAAGGCGGAAAAAATGGTTTGAAACGGGAATGGATGCACCACTTTCTGTCAAAATTCGTCATAAAGTGTCGGAAATCGTGCTTCGCGCGCTCCCCGCCGTGTCCGGCGCGGCGGATGAGAGCGTTTGAAAATTGTCAGGCAAATTGTGTTTTTTGCCATGTTGACCGCGCCGAGATTTGGCGCATTTAACGTTGACACATTTTGCCGGCCTCCGTATAATAACTCACAGTGTTAGCAAAAGGAGGGATTCTGTGACAGGTAACGCCGCGCTGACGGAAGAAATGACGCGCCTGCTGGATGAACACCCGCGGGAGGCGCGGGAAAACCGCTTCAGCGCAAGCCTGTGCGGCGAAATGGCCGTGATGCGGCTTTTGCATAACGGGACAAAGAAAAAAATGACGGCGGGCGAGCTGAGCAGCAGGCTGAGCATGACCACCTCGCGCGTCGCCGCCGTGCTGGGCAGCCTTGAAAAGAAGGGGCTGCTCGAGCGCGAAAACGACGCGGTTGACCGCCGCCGCGTGCTCGTCTCCCTGACGCAGGCGGGCGAGGCACTCTGCGAAAAGCGAAAAGCGCATTTTAAGAGCAAAATCGCGCTGCTTCTGTCCATGCTGGGCGACGACGCGCCCGAATTTGTGCGGCTGCTCGGGCGGATGTTTGAAATCACGTCGTCCGATGCGTTCAGGCAGGGCGAGCGCATTGAAGAAGATCAGGAGGGATTCAATGGCTGAAACAAAACCGACCGGCGAAAAAAAGCATATCACCGGCGCGCGCATTGCGCAGGAAATCAAACAGTATAAAAAGGACGCGCTGATTTCGCCGCTGTATACCGTGTGCTGCGTCATTCTCGAAATTCTGATTCCGTATCTCACCGCGTCCATCATCGACAAGGGCATCGCCGTGGGAAACATGGCGCACGTCGCGAAGATCGGCGCGCTGATGGCGGTAATGGCGATTCTGGCGATGTTCTTCGGCGTTCGCGCGGGCGTGCACAGCGCGCGGGCGAGCACGGGGCTGGCGAGCAATCTGCGCGAATCCATGTTCGGGCGGATTCAGGAATATTCCTTCTCCAACATCGACAGGTTCTCCACCGCGGGGCTTGTCACGCGCCTGACCACCGACGTCACCAACATCCAGAACGCCTTTCAGATGATTCTGCAAATCTGCACCCGCGCGCCGGTGACGCTGATCGTCGCGCTGTTCATGGCGTTTTCCATCAACGCGAAGCTTTCGCTCGTGTTTCTGGTCGCGATGGCGTTTCTGGGCGTGATGATTTTCGTGCTCATCCCCAAGGCGATGAAATATTTCAAGCTGATGTTCCGCAAGTACGACGCGGTGAACGGCGTGGTGCAGGAAAATGTCGGCGCGATCCGCGTGGTCAAGGCATTTGTCCGCGAGGATTACGAGGATGAAAAATTTTCCGGCGCGGCGAACGCGCTGTTCAAAAATTCCATCTCCGCCGAGCGCATCATCTCGTTCTCCATGCCGATCATGCAGCTCATCGTCTACGCCTGCATTCTGTCCATCAGCTGGTTCGGCGCGAAGATGATCGTGGGGCAGACCGGCCTGACCACGGGCGAACTGACCAGCCTGCTCTCCTACGTGATGAACATTCTGATGAGCCTGATGATGCTCTCCATGGTCTTCGTCATGGTTACGCAGTCCGCCGCGGCGGCGCAGCGCATCGAGGAGGTGCTCGAGGAGCAGCCGGACATCACCAGCCCGGAAAATGCGGTCAAGACCGTGAAGGACGGCTCCGTTGATTTCAACCATGTGACATTCGCCTATCAGCAGCGCAGCGGCAAGCCGGTGCTCAGCGATATCGACCTGCACATCCGCTCCGGCGAGACGATCGGCGTGATGGGCGGCACGGGCTCCTCGAAGTCGAGCCTCGTCAGCCTCATCTCCCGCCTGTACGACGTGACGGCGGGCGAGGTGCGCGTCGGCGGCGTGGACGTGCGCAAATACGATGTGGAGAGCCTGCGCGACGCGGTTTCCGTCGTGCTGCAAAACAACGTGCTCTTCTCCGGCACGATTTACGATAACCTCCGCTGGGGCAACGAAAACGCGACGGACGAGCAATGCCGCGAGGCCTGCCGTCTGGCCTGCGCGGACGAATTTATCGAGCGCTTCCCGGAAAAATACAATACCCGCATCGAGCGCGGCGGCACGAACGTATCCGGCGGCCAGAAGCAGCGCCTGTGCATCGCCCGCGCGCTGCTCAAAAACCCGAAGGTGCTCATTCTGGATGATTCCACCAGCGCCGTCGATACCGCGACGGACGCGAAGATTCGCGAGGCCATGCGCACCCACATTCCCGGCACGACCAAGATCATCATTGCGCAGCGCATTTCCTCCATTCAGGATGCGGATCGCGTGCTCGTGCTGGACAACGGCCGGGTCAATGCGTTCGATACCCCGGAGAACCTGCTGAAGACCAACGCGATCTATCAGGAGGTCTACAACAGTCAGGCCGGAAGCGGCAGCGGCGACTTTGACGAGGCCGCCATGAAGGGAGGCGACTGAGCATGATGGGACGAAACAGAAACGCCGGAAAGCCCGGCGCGAAGAACCCCGGCAAGACGTTTAAACGCATCATGGCCGAGATCATGGGCCGCTATAAGCTGCACTGCGTCGCGGTCGTGCTCTGCCTGATCGTCAGCGCGGTGGCCAACGTCTACGGCACGATGTTCATGCAGCGCCTGATCGACGATTACATCACCCCGATGATCGGCCGCCCCGACCCGGATTTCGGCCCGATGGGGCGCGCCGTGCTCGGCGTCGCGCTGGTGTACCTCCTCGGCGCGTTCAGCGCGTGGCTGTACAATTACCTGATGATCTTCGTCTCACAGGGCACGCTCAAAAACCTGCGCGTCAAGCTCTTTTCCAAGATGGAGCGCCTGCCGATCAAGTATTTTGACATGCACGCCCACGGCGATATTATGAGCGTCTATACCAACGACATCGACACCATGCGGCAGATGATTTCCCAGTCCATGCCGCAGCTCATTTCCAGCGTCGTGACGATTGTGAGCATCGTGACCTCGATGATTATCCTCAACGTGCCGCTGCTGATCATCACGCTGTTCATGGTTGCCACGACGATGACGCTCTCCGTCAAGCGCATCAAGAGCGCCGGGCGGTTCTTCGTCGCCCAGCAGCAGGATCTGGGCAGGGTCAACGGCTATATCGAGGAGATGATGGACGGCCAGAAGGTCGTCAAGGTCTTCTGCCACGAGGAACAGAATTTCGCGGGCTTCAAGCAGCTCAACGATTCCCTCCGCGAGAGCGCCTACAACGCCAACCGCATCTCCAACACCATCATGCCGCTGACGATGGCGATGGGCAACCTGAGCTATGTGCTCTGCGCGGTGGTCGGCGGCTTGCTGGCCTCCGGCGGCTACCTCGGCCTGACCATCGGCACGCTGGTCTCCTTCCTGACCCTGAATAAGAGCTTTAACCAGCCAATCAATCAGGTTTCGCAGCAATCCAATGCCATCATCATGGCGCTGGCGGGCGCGGAGCGCGTCTTTGATCTGCTGGATGAAGCGCCCGAGGTGGACGACGGCTATGTCACCCTCGTCAACGCGAAAAAGGACGAAAACGGCGTCATCACCGAAAGCGACGGCCGCACCGGCCTTTGGGCGTGGAAGTACACGCACAAGGACACGGGCGAAACCGAATATCGCGAGCTGAAGGGCGATATTGTGATGGATCACGTCGATTTCGGCTACAGCGACGACAAGCTGGTGCTCCACGACATCAAGCTCTACGCCACGCCGGGGCAGAAGATCGCGTTCGTCGGCTCGACCGGCGCGGGCAAGACGACCATCACCAACCTGATTAACCGATTCTACGACATTCAGGATGGCAAGATCCGCTACGACGGCATCAACATCAACAAGATCAGGAAGGACGACCTGCGCCGCTCGCTGGGCATCGTGCTTCAGGATACGCACCTGTTCACCGGCACGGTGATGGAAAATATCCGCTACGGCCGTCTGGACGCGACGGACGAGGAATGTATCGAGGCCGCCAAGCTCGCCAACGCGGACGGTTTCATCACCCGCCTGCCGGACGGCTACAACACCATGCTCAAGGGCGACGGCGGCAACCTCTCGCAGGGGCAGCGCCAGCTTCTGGCCATCGCGCGCGCGGCGGTCGCCGATCCGCCTGTGCTGATTCTCGACGAGGCGACCAGCTCGATCGACACCCGCACCGAGGCGCTCGTTCAGGCCGGCATGGATTCCCTGATGAAGGGGCGCACCACGTTCGTCATCGCGCACCGCCTGACCACCGTGCGCAACAGCGACTGCATCATGGTGCTTGAGCAGGGGCGCATCATCGAGCGCGGCACGCACGACGAGCTGATCGCCCAGCACGGCAAATATTACCAGCTCTACACCGGCGATTTCGAGGAAAACGATTGACGATACTCGCCGCGAGAAACGGCGCAGATAGAACGAAAAAGAAGCCGAAGAACGCCTGAAAGGTGTCCCCCGTGTGAAAATGCGGGGGATTTTTTTCGTTCGCCGGGATAAATTTGACAGCCTCATGCGTTTCTATGGTATAATCGGAGGGAAGATTTTCCCGCCGAGGCCGTCTGCCCGGCGGCAGGCAGGAGGCTGGCACGATTGAATCAGGCTTGGTATCAGGTGGCGTCCATGGGCTTTGGGTATCTCAGCGCGGCGATCATCGCGCTGATCGTGCTGCTGGCCTTTCGGAAATATACGAAAGACCGCGCGCTCTGGCGGCGGGTCAAAAAGAACCTGCCGCGGACGGGCGCGGCGGGCCGCCTGATTGTGCTTTCCGCGGGGAATCGGCGGCTTCCGGCGGGAACGGAGCTGCGCGTGCCGTTTGAGGGGACGCTGGGCGGCTCGATGGGCTGCGACGTCTGCGTGCCGTATAAAAGGGTGCACATGCGCTCGGCGTTTTTCTGGGTCGAGGGCGAGGCGCTGCACCTCGTGCCGCTGCATAAGGACGGATTTCTGGCGGATGAAACGCCGATTGAACCGGGCGACGAGGCCATCATGCGCGACGGCGCGATGCTGCGCGTCGGCGAATTGAAGCTGGTGCTGCGGATGTATGACCGCGGCGAAGGCGTAGTCGGCGCGGACGAGCCGTATGTGACCCGCGCCCGCCGCAGCAAGGCCGGACAGGGGCGCGGCGACGGGCTGGGCGCGCCGACGCGCGGCGCGATCCGCAGGGAGAAAAAACGGATGAATTACAGCGAAGCGGACGAGACCGAACGAGCCTCCGCCGCGCAGAAGGATAAAAAGATGCGGAGGTGACGGCATGGCTCCACGCAAGCGCGATACGCAGGTGCAGAAAGACGGGCAGACCGTCTATAAACCCGCAAAGAAAGCGAAAACCGTCGTGAAGGAAGAGCCGGAGGACAAAAAGCCCGTCCGCCTCAAGCCGGCGCGGACGAAAACGGGCAGGCTCAAGCCCGAAGCGGAGAAAGAAGAAAAAAAGCCGGACAAAAAACCGCCCCGGCGCTACGAGCCGGAGCAGAAGCTGACCGGGCGGGAGAAAAAGGAAAAGGCGCGCGCCGCCGCCGTCGCCCGCGACAGGCGCAGGGCGGTCAGCCGCGCGGGGGACGGATGCGTGACGATGATCGCGCTGCTGACGGCGGTGTTCGAGGTGCTCGGGCTGCTGCTCTGCGCGGCCAAGGCGGAAGGCGCGTGGGATACGCAGGCGGTCAGGCTGTGCATGGTCATGGCGCCGCTGGGGCTGCTCACCACGCTGGCGCTGCCGCGGCTTCTGCCGATGGATTCACTGGTGATGGCGCTGACGAATTTCCTCTGCGGCGTGGGCGTGGTGGTGCTCTATACGGTCTCGCCCGAACGCGGCGCGCGGCAGGCGATGTTCTACGCGATGGGGCTGGCGGCGATGCTCGTGATGAGCGAAATCGTCTTCCATGTGCGCCATTTCCGGGGGCTGACGCTGCTGGGCATGGCGCTGGGCATCGGCGCGCTGATTCTGCCGCTGGCCTTCGGCGAATGGAAAAACGGCGCGAAGAACTGGGTGTCCGTGCCGCTGCTCGGCTCGTTTCAGCCCAGCGAAATCGTGAAGCTCTCGGTGGTGCTGGCGCTGGCGTATTTCTTCAGCGCGCATCGAACCGTCTGGCAGATGATGCCCGCGCTCCTGTTCGCGGCGGCCTGCCTTCTGCTGCTGATGATGCAGCGCGACCTCGGCACGGCGCTGATCTATTACCTGACGACGCTGGTGCTGTTCTACGTCGCCTGCGGCAACGTGCCGCTGACGATCCTCGGCCTCGGCGGCGGCGCGGGCGCGGCGGTGCTGGGCTATCAGATGTTCGCGCACGTCAAGGTGCGCGTGGCGATGTGGCGCAACCCGTGGAGCGACCCGACGGACAAGGGCTATCAGATCATTCAGGCGCTGCTGGCCATCGGCTCGGGCGGGCTGTTCGGCGTGGGGCTGGGTCAGGGTACGCCGGAGAAAATCCCCGCCTATTACAACGACTTTATCTTCGCCGTGGTCTGCGAGCAGCTTGGGCAGGCGTTCGGCGTACTGCTGCTGGCGGTCTATGTGCTGCTGATTCTGCGCGGGGTGACGGTGGTTGCCCGCGCGCGGCGCTCGTTTGAGATGCTGCTGGGCTGCGGCGTGCTGACCATGCTGGGAATTCAGACGTTTATGATCGTCGCGGGCGTCATCAAGATGATTCCGCTGACGGGCGTGACGATGCCCTTCCTCAGCTACGGCGGCTCGTCGCTGCTCTCGTGCATGGCGATGATCGGGATTCTGCACGGGGCGAGCGCAAGGGCGCAGGAAAATCTGGAAGAAGATATTCTGTGCGTGAGAGGGTGATTTTATCAAGGTTATCAAGCGGCGCATGCACCTGCTGACGCTGCTGCTGGTGCTGATGTTCGCGCTGGTGATCGCGTATTTCTGCTACTGCGTCTATTTCTACGGCGGGCGCTGGGTCGCGAACCCCTATAACCCGCGCATCAGCAGCCGGAAGCGGCATGTCGTCATGGGCATGCTGACCGACAGGGACGGCACGGTGCTGGCCTATACGGATGAGGACGGCAGGCGGCGCTACAATGGCAGCGCGGCGACGCGCAAGGCGGTCTGTCAGGTGGTCGGCGACAGCGGCGGCAAGGTCTCCACCGGCGCGGACACGTTCCACGCGCAGTTTCTGCTGGGCTTCCGCTCCAGCATCTTCGAGCGGCTGGCCGACGCCTTTACCGGCACGACCCAGCGCGGCGACGACGTTCGGCTGACGATCTCCGAGCGGCTCTCCCGCTACATCAGCGAGCAGTTCCCCGCGGGCAAGCGCGGCGCGGTCGTCGTGCTCAATTACAAGACGAACGAGATTCTGGCGATGGTCTCCATGCCGCAGTTTGACCCGACGAACATGGATTCGGCGCTGTCGGACGAGGCGGCGGGCGCGCTCATCAACCGCGCGACGCAGGGGCTGTATCCGCCCGGCTCGACGTTCAAAATCGTGACGCTGGCCTCCGCGCTGGAAAATCTGCCCGATCTGAACGATTTCGCGTTTGACTGCACGGGCTATTATCCCGTGGGCAATTACGCCGTCACAGACGGCAGCGCGCACGGGGTGCAAACCCTGTCCGACGCATTCGCGCGCTCCTGCAACACGACCTTCGCCGCGCTCTCGCAGGATCTCGGCTATGAGATGCTGGGCAATACGGCGGAGGAGATGGGCTTCAACCGGAACTTCATGTTCAGCGATTTGATCGTTTACAATTCCAGCTACCCCATCGACGACCTGAGCGCCGAGGATCTGGCGTGGTCGGCCATCGGTCAGGGGCGCGTGCTCGCCACGCCGATGCACATGGCGCTGATCGCCGCGACGATCGCCAACCGCGGCGTGATGAACGAGCCGCGCCTCGTCGCGCAGATCACGACCGCGCAGGGCGGGAACCGCGCGCTGCTCAGCCATGCGGGCGGCAGGCGCGTACTCGGCGAGGACGTGGCGGCGCGGCTGGAAAAAGAGATGATCCGCGTGGTCAAATCCGGCACGGGCAAGCGCGCCGCGCTGGATAACGGCTATACCGTCGCGGGAAAAACCGGCTCGGCGGAGGCCAGCAACGACAAAAGCATCGAATCACATGCGTGGTTCGTTGGCTATATCACCAATGATAGCGCGCCTTACGCGATCTGCGTCCTCGTGGAAAACGGCGGAAGCGGCGGCGGCGTGGCCGCGCCGCTGGCGCGGAAGACGCTGCAAAAGGCGATTCATCTGGGATTATAATCAAGGAGGTTTTAAGCGATGCGCAAGAGGATTTCGGGTTTGATGGCGTTTGTTTGTCTGTTGGTGGCGGCGGCTTCGGCGCTGGCGGCAGGCACGACGGTGACGACGTTCACACCGTTTGCGGATATGGATTTCGCCGCGCAGGGGTACATGGATTTGATTACCGCGTGGGAAGACGAAACCGGCAACATGGTGGAGGATTATTCCGGCCTGGAGGACGATCTGTTCATGGAGCAGATGCAGGAGATGGTGACCGCCGGCCGCGCGGATCTGGTCGTCGTGCCGCTGGGCAGCGGGCTGACGAAGGATCAGCTGGTCAGCGTGGACGAGCTGCTGGCCGCCGCGCCGGATTGCGGCGCGAGGCGGATGGACGCGATGACGGAGCGCGACGGCAGCGTGCTGCTCGCGCCGGTGCGCTTCAACTGGGAGGCGCTGTACGTCAACACCGACGTGCTGGAGGCGAACGGCGTCGCCGTGCCGACGAATTACGACGAATTGATCATCGCCTGCGCGTCGCTGGCGCAGAAGGGAATTCTGCCGCTTGCCAACGCCATGTGCGAATGGCCGGAGGTCGTGCTGGACTGCACGGCGATGATCGGCGCGCCTGCCGATCAATACGGCCAGCAGACCTCGCTGGACGGCGCGAAGGCCGTGACGACGGCGCTCACGCAGGTCGGCGCGTTCGGCCTCGATCCGTGGAATCTGACGGACGAGCAGGCGAAGCAGGCGTTCATGGAGGGCGCGGCGGCGATGCGCTTTGACGGCAGCGATTTGGCCGAGCTGGTGCCCGAGGCACGGCAGGAGCACGTCGTCGCCATCGCCCTCGCGGGCATGGACGGGCAGGCGCGCACCGCGCTGGTCGGCACGCCGAGCTATGGGCTGGCGCTCACCCGCGCCTGCTGGCAGGACAGCGCGCGCCGCGAGGCCGCCCTGTCTCTGGCTCAAAAGCTGCTGGGCGGCGACGGCGCGGCGATGATTGGCGCGCCCGCGTATACGACCGCGCTGGGGAAGAGCGTGGCGCAGATGACCGCTTCGGCGACCGCCTGCGCGGGGCTGTTGTATGACCTGAACCCCGAGCATTTTGACGAATGGTCGGAGAGCGTGGTTTCCGCGCTGATGGCGCTGTAATACTAATTCTTGTTAAAATGGCTTAATCCGCGCACCATCTTTTTC
>ERZ826220.4193-NODE-4193-length-10346-cov-5.174424_pt1 | contig 10346 bp, 10 predicted proteins | sample MGYA00519927_ERZ826220 | MGnify/ENA primary metagenome ERZ826220 (study PRJEB31778, sample SAMEA3449225) | human gut metagenome | biome: human gut; feature: human-associated habitat; material: faeces | place: United Kingdom | collected 2010/2012 ...
TTCGGACACCACTTCGTCGCTCCCCTGTCCGCCGGAGGCGACGAACACGCCCGTCTTGCCCTGCTTCTCCCACAATGGCCGCCGCCAGCAGCGCCGGCAACGACGCCAACGTCATGCCGAAATTCATTCCGGCCTTCCCCACCAGTCATCGTCTTCTCGACGATGCGCTGAGACCCGTCACTATACCGCGGAACCTGCGGCCGTACCACTTACGCCGGCAGCCATCCACCACCGTCTCTTCCCCCCCCCGCATGTGCGATGCCCTATAATCGTAGATTTGTCCTATTCACACGCCTCGGGCACACCGCCGCGACCTCATGCGTGTACAGTACAGGAAGGATTTCCATATGGAACCGAATTATCTCGTGTTGCTGGGAATCGTCATCGTGATCATAGGGTTCGCCCTCAAGCTCGATGCGATCCTGATCATCATCGTGGATGATCATGGGCAACGCGTTCGCCGCGATCACCGTGATGACCGTGGGCATCGGCGCGCCGTTCGTGCTCGCCTATGGCGCCGACCCGGCGGCGATTGGCATCCTCGCGCTGACCTGCGGCTACTGCGGCACGCTGTGCACGCCGATGGCGGCCAACTTCAACATCGTGCCCGTTGCGATGCTCGACATGAAGGACCGCATGGGCGTGATCAAGAAGCAGGTGCTGCCGGCGATGGTGATGATCGTCGTGCAGATCGTGTACATGCTCATCGCCCAGTGACACCGTGTTCCATCCGTATATTCCAAGCAAAGGAGCCATTATGAGCAAGATCCTGGTCACCGGATTCGATCCGTTCGGCGGCGAGCCGGTCAATCCCGCATTCGAAGCGGTCAAGCTGCTGCCCGAGTCCATCGCGGGCGTGAGCGTCGTCAAATTGGAGATTCCGACCGTGTTCACGCGCAGCGCCATGGTAGTCGAGGAGGCCATCGAACGCGAGAAGCCCGATTACGTGCTGTGCATCGGTCAGGCCGGAGGCCGTTCGGCCGTGACCGTGGAGAAGGTCGCGATCAATCTGGCCGAATCCCGCATCCCCGACAACGGCGAGCAGCCGTTCGACACCCCGCTGCGCGAGGATGGCGACACCGCGTATTTCGCCACGCTGCCGGTCAAGGCCATGGTCAAGCGCATCAACGCGAGCGGCATCCCGGCGCTCATGTCGTACACGGCTGGCACCTACGTGTGCAACAGCATCATGTACAACGTGCTGTACCTGCTCGACCGCAGGTTCCCCGGAGTCAAGGGCGGCTTCATCCACGTGCCGTACGCGACCGCGCAGGGCGTGGGCAAGCCGAGCGGCACGCCCACCATGGAAATCACGACAATGGCCAAGGCCATCGAGGCCGCGATCGAAGCCGCAGTGAGCGTCGATGAGGATGCCACCGACATCATGGGCGAAACCCACTAATCACGCCCACCCGTCGAAAACCACTGACATATCAGCCCGCCGACGAGCCCGCTCATGGGTTCGTCGGCACACTGCAGATGGACCGAATCACTTATCGGGAAGCCGACCGTCGGGATCGCACACGATCCATTCGCCGCTGGGATCCACGACGACCGTCGGGTGAGGAAACACCTGGTCGAACAGGTCCGCGTCCTCGATGACCCGTTCCGAGGTCTTGTACGGGACAGGCCTGGCACCGGCCAGACGTATGCGCGCATTATCGACCTCAAATCGTCCCACGGCCATATGGTCGCCTTCTCGCGATGGCCACTCGAACGAGCCGTGAAATCACGATGCGCAATATCCAAATACCGGCGCTCTCTCCGGGGATGAACGTGCAAACGATGAACGGGCAGATGATGAACGTGGCGACCCCGCCGCACTCCCATGAGATTTCTCGCGCAGCCATACTGATTCCGCGGGGCCGCGCTTGCGTTCCAACCACTCCGATTCCATACGACCATTACCTATCCTGACGGCCATTATTTCCCCTGATTGGGGCGCCACGCCCCACTCCAGCCCTTCCGATACCATGGTGGGCGGTGGTTTGGCGTGGATTCGATCGTTATGCGGACAGGGCGGCACAGGCCTGACGCGGCGCACCGCGATCCGTGATTCGGGGGGCGTGCTCCGCGCTGCACACAGCGTATCCATCACAAACTAAAGACTAAAGAAACAGCGGAATTCCAACCCCTTTTTAAGGAGTAACTGCACAACATGGCAGAATTCGTATTTCAGATGATCAAGGCCCGCAAGTCTTACGGCGACCGCGTGATTCTCGATGACGTGACCCTGAGCTTCCTGCCCGGCGCAAAGATCGGCGTCGTGGGCCCGAACGGCATGGGTAAGTCCACCCTGCTCAAGATCATGGCCGGCCTGGAGACCGTGAGCAACGGCGAGGCCAGCCTGACCCCGGGCTTCACGGTCGGCATCCTGCAGCAGGAGCCGCCGCTGGACGACACCAAGACCGTGGGCGAGAACATCAAGATGGCGTTCGGCCCGATTGCCGAGAAGGTCGCCCGATTCAATGAAATCGGTGAGGAGATGGCCAATCCGGACGCCGACTTCGACGCCCTGATGGAAGAGATGGGCAAGCTGCAGACCGAGATCGACGCCGCCGACGGCTGGGACCTCGACTCCCAGCTCGAGCAGGCAATGGACGCCCTGCAGTGCCCGGACCCGGACACCCCGGTCAACGTGTGCTCCGGTGGCGAGCGCCGCCGTGTGGCCCTGTGCAAGCTGCTGCTTGAGGCCCCGGACCTGCTGCTGCTCGACGAGCCCACCAACCACCTGGACGCCGAGTCCATCCTGTGGCTGGAACAGTTCCTGCACCAGTACAAGGGCGCAGTCATCGCCGTCACCCACGATCGTTACTTCATGGACAATGTGGCCGAATGGATTTGCGAGGTCGACCGCGGCCACCTGTACCCGTACAAGGGCAACTACTCCACCTACTTGGAGACCAAGGCCAAGCGTCTGGAGATCCAGGGAGCCAAGGACGCCAAGCTCGCCAAGCGACTGAAGAACGAGCTCGACTGGGTGCGCTCCTCCCCCAAGGCCCGTCAGGCCAAGAACAAGGCCCGTCTGGAGCGTTACGACCAGATGGAAAACGAGGCACGCAACAACAAGAAGCTCGACTTCTCCGAGATTCAGATTCCGGCCGGCCCGCGCCTGGGTTCCACCGTGCTGGAAGCCAACCACATCCACAAGGCCTTCGGCGAGCGTGTGCTCATCGACGACCTGTCCTTCACGCTGCCGCGCAACGGCATCGTCGGCGTAATCGGCCCGAACGGCGTGGGTAAGTCCACGCTGTTCAAGACCATCGTGGGCCTGGAGCCGCTGACCAGCGGCGAGCTGAAGATCGGCGACACCGTCAAAATCAGCTACGTGGACCAGAACCGTGAGGGCCTGGATCCGAACAAGAACCTGTGGGAAGCCGTGTCCGGCGGCCTCGACTTCATCGAGGTGGCCGGTGTGGAGGTGCCGACCCGCGCCTATGTGGCCAGCTTCGGCTTCAAGGGCGCCGATCAGCAGAAGCTGACTGGTGTGCTGTCCGGTGGTGAGCGCAACCGTCTGAACCTGGCCCTGACCCTGAAGCAGGGCGGCAACCTGCTGCTGCTCGACGAGCCCACCAACGATCTGGACGTCGAGACCTTGGAATCCCTCGAAAGCGCGCTGCTCGAATTCCCTGGCTGCGCTGTGGTGATTTCCCACGACCGTTGGTTCCTCGACCGTGTCGCCACGCATATCCTCGCGTGGGAAGGCGACGACGACAACCCGGCCAAGTGGTACTGGTTCGAAGGCAACTTCCAGGCCTACCAGGAGAACAAGGTGACACGCCTCGGCGAGGATGCGGCCCGCCCGCACCGCCTGCACAAGAAGCTTGTGCGCGGCTGAGATACGCCGGCATTAGTGCCACAACGCGCTTTATACGTCGAAAGCCGTCCCTCAGGGGCGGCTTTCCCCATAATTGCCCCATGGCTGCCCGCCCCGCATCCCATAAAATCCCACAGTCGCCTACGGCAACACACCGGCAGCGCAGCAGCAACGTAGCGGCAATGCGCCGCATAACCCACCGTTTACCTTCCAAACAGTCTCGTTACATTTCGCTCCCGGAACTCTTAACCCCCACCGGATAGACTGCCAACCATAGGTTGGAATACGATAACCGAATACTGAACACAGCAGAACAAGAATCGAGGAACGCCATGGCTCAGGCAACCACCGTAACTCCATTGGACCATCTGGTGAAGGTGCTGAAGTTGGGCGAGCCTTCCGCTTACCGCAATCACACATATATCAATGGCGAGAGTATGTACTTCCCCACCGGCCGCGTCTACGGTGGCCAGGTCATCGCCCAGTCGGTGATCGCCGCGTCCAAAACAGTGGGCCCTTCACGCCTGCCGCATTCGGTACATGGCTATTTCATTGCCGCCGGCGATATTCGTCAAGACCTGTTGTTTGACGTCGAGAACCTTCGCGACGGCCGCTCGTTCTCCGCTCGTCGGGTCAACGTCACCCAAGCCGAGGGGTCGATTCTCACGGCCATCGCCTCTTTCCAGGAGACCGGCCAAGAGGGTGTGGAATTTGCCGATCCGATGCCGGAAAACCTGCCCGATCCCGAAACGTTGACTTCCGCCAAAGAACTCATGCAGCCGTTCGCCGAGAAGTCGCCGTTCGCCAATTACTATGCCGAGAAATCGCCGTTCGATATCCGCCACGTGACGCCGACCGTGATGCTGCGCGCGGACAAGGATTCCGCCGAGCATGATTCCGGCAAGCAGATGGTGTGGATGAAGGCCGATGGCCACGTCGATGTGCCGCAGGTCATGCATCGTGCGATGCTGGCGCTTGGCTGCGATCAGGTGATGATGGAGCCGGTGCTGCGCCGCGCCGGACTGTCGATTTCCACACCGGGCATTTCCTATGCGTCCATCGACCATTCGATGTGGTGGTATCAGGATATCGATATCAACGAATGGCATTTGTATGTGCAGGATACGCCTATCGCCGCGCACGGACGCGGACTCGGCATTGCCAAAGTGTATGCGCAGAATGGCGACTTGGTGGCGGCCATCGCTCAGGAAGCTATGGTGCGCGTGCCGTAGGAATAGTCACCCCTACCGCTTGTAGGCCTGGGCTATGTCGCTACGGCGCTTGGCTTCCTTGATTTTCGGGTTTTCGGGGCCTTCGTTCGGCGGTAGCTGGCACAACCATTCGCCGATAATGCCGATGATCATGTCGGCGATGCACACCACGGCCGCGATTGCACACTCGGTGACGGCGTGTGCATAAAAATCCGCCTCAATATGGCTCAGGCTCATCACAATCTGACCGCCATACCAGCCGGCAAGCGTTGCGCCCGCCAATCCCAGTGCCTTAGACAGCACCAGCGTATACACCGCGATAGTGGGATTGATGAAGCTATGCGGACGCTTCTTGGGGTCGGTATTCGCGTATTTATGCACTTGCAGGGCCAAGATCAGCACGATAACGCCCAGCACGGCCAGCAATCCGGTCACAATCCGAGGCGCACCAATCAGCGACAGTCCCGAGCTTTCGCCGTAGGAGGCCAGACCGATACCCGCCAACAGGCCCAGCACGGCACCGATCACATACTGCCACCATGGTGTTCGCCGTGTTTTCATGTCCGGCCTCCTTATCGTTGCGTTGCTGTTTGCTGTTTGCGAACGGCCCTCGCTCCTGGGCTTCTCATCTTGATTTGGTTTTCGTCACTGCCGTGCCCGGCTGTTCGAGGCCGGATACCGGTCCGTCACCGTCTGGTTTCTAGCCTACCGTTCGTAACTGGTTCTGCCATCAGCTCAACTGTTCGACAGTATCCAGTTGTCCGATAGCAATCCGACCTGTCCGGCATCCGGTGCCATGGCCAAAAGGAAGGCCACCGGGTCGCCGCCCAGAGAAGCATTCGGGTCCATATCCAGCCAAGGTGCCAATACCGACGCATGGTTACGGGCCGACGGCCAAGGAATGCTGCAGTTGGGCTCGTCGGAAGTCACGCCTTCCATGTCGACAAGGTCAAGGTCGACTGCCAGATCATGAACACTTTCGATGCTGCCCAATACGGCAATCAGGTCGGCGGGCGGCAACTTGGTTTCGATTTGGATGACCGCGCTCATCGCGTCCGGGCCGTCGAAATGGCTGACATGGTAGAGCGGCGAGATGCCCTGTACCTGATTGCCAGGAACACTGTCGATGGAAACGATGGTTTCGCGGAACAGCCGTTCGACATCCTGCGAGGTGGAATCCAGCGAAATAATCGCCTTGCGTGAGACGGGTTCCGACTCCGACGCTGATTCTTGCTTGACTGCATGCCCGCCGAGCATCCAGTCTTCGCTCTCGAGCTGCACGGCGTTACGGTCCGGCGCGGCGGCCAGCAAATCGGCTACAGGCCCCTCATGGGCTCCAGCAAGTTTGGCGTTCGGATTCAGCGCCGCCCAGGGAGCCAGCACAAATGCGCGCTGCCAAGCACGCGGATGGGGCAATGCCAGATCCGGATCCGCGCTGGTGATGCCATCAAAGTCGATAATGTCCAAGTCCAACGGCCTGGAATCCCAATGATTCTCACGAATTCGCCCATGGTTCGCCTCGATGCTTTGCAACGCGGCGAGCAATTCGTGGCTGCCCATTGTGGTTTCAAGCTCCACCACGGCGTTCAGGAAATCCGGCGTACCGTCGGCCATGCCCCACGCGGCCGTGCGGTAAAGCGGTGAGATACCGGTCACCTGTGTGCCAGGCAACGCGTCAATCTCCCGAACGGCGGCTCGCAAGGTGGATTCCACCTCGCCCACATTGCCGCCCAAGGCCACCACCGCGTTATGGATGGCATGCTCTTCAGCAGTGCGTCCATTATCGGTGGCACGCACGCGCGAGATGGAGACCGATACATCTGCAAAAGCCACGACGATGGGTGCGTGAGGCTTGTGCACGGTGACGTCGATGGAGGCGACGGCCGGCGCATCGGCAAGGATCTTATCCGCGATACGTTGGGCCAGACGCTCGATCAGGTCCACATGAGGGCCTTCGATGACAGCCGTGATGTCCTTGGCCACACGGCCGTAATCGATGGTGTCGTTGAGATCGTCGGATTGACCGGCTGCGGCCAGATCAAGGTGCAGGGTGACATCCACGACGAAGGTTTGTGGCCGTTCGTGTTCGAAGGCGAGCACACCGTGGGTGCCGTTGGCATGTACGCCGGTAAGTGTGATGGTGTCCATTGGTAAGGCTTTCTGCTCAAATGCTCCCCTCAGTCGCCTTCGGCGCCAGCTCCCCTCGCCCGAGGGGAGCCAAGGCCTAGAAGCAACCAAAACAGGGAGCCAGGGGAATCATGCGTATTCGCGCCAGGTGTTGCCGGCGATGACGGCGGCGCGGCTTTTGGCCACGTCGTGTACGCGCACGGCCCATGCGCCGTGTTCGGCGGACAGGGCGGACAAGGCTGCGGTCACGTCATCGCGCTGGGCCATGATCGGCCCATCAGCACCGGCAGCGCCCGCCTCGGTAAGCATCGCCGAGATGAAGCGTTTGCGGGACTGGCCGATCAGCACCGGATATCCAGTGGCGCGGAAGGTCTCGAGTCCGGTCAGCAGCGGCAGGTTGTGCTCGATGCCGGGCTTGGAGAAGCCCAGGCCCGGGTCGATGATAATGCGCTCAGGCTTTACGCCGGCGGCCAGCACACCGTCGACTTGGCGCATGAGTTCGTCGTGTACGTCGGTCAATACACCGTGCTCGTAGACGGAGGTGTCTTGATCGGGGTTCGCGCCCTTGGAACCGGCGAGCCAGCCGCGCCAATGCTGCACGATGTACAGGCAGTCGTGGTCGGCGACCACGTGCGGCAGTTCGGCGTCCAGCGTGCCACCGGAAACGTCGTTGATGATCTGGGCGCCCTCGCTCAGCGCAGCGGCGGCCACGGATGCGCGCGTGGTGTCGATGGACAATATGGCACCGGCCGGAATCAATGTCTTGACGGCACCGGTGATGCGGACCAATTCGTCGGCCTCAGACACGCGCTTGGCGCCGGGGCGCGTGGATTCGGCGCCGATGTCGATGATGTCCGCGCCGGCGGCCATCATGTCGCGCCCGTGCTGTGCCGCCTTGGCCGGGTCCAACCACAGGCCGCCGTCCGAGGACGAGTCCTCGGTGATGTTGAGCACACCCATCACCATGGTGTGCGTACTGTCATGCAACGCCTGCAAATCAGTCATTATGTTTCCCCTTCTATGTAGGTCCCAAGTGAGTTCCCTATGATGAGGGAGCTTAGTAGACACTATTTATCCAAAATGAGGCTCATGGCTTCGGCTCGGGTGGCCGGATTGCGCAGCATGCCGCGCACCGCAGAGGTCACCGTGCGGGCGGAAGACTTCTTGATGCCGCGCATCGACATGCACAGGTGCTCGCATTCGGTCACCACAATCACACCACGTGCGCCCGCATACTCGACCAGCGCGTCGGCGATCTGCTGGGTCAAACGCTCCTGCACCTGCGGCCGGCGAGCATACACCTCGACCAGTCGGGCGAGCTTGCTCAGCCCCATCACCCCGTCCTTGGCGGGAATATAGCCCACATGGGCCACGCCGTGGAACGGCAGCAGGTGATGCTCGCACACCGAATACAGTTCGATGTCCTTGACCAGCACCAGCTCGTCGGTATCCACGTCGAAGTGCTTCTCCAGCACATCGGCCGGGGAAGCCTGCAGACCGGCGAACAGCTCGCGGCACGCGCGGGCGATACGGTCAGGCGTTTCCACCAGTCCCTCGCGCTCGGGATCCTCGCCAATCGACTTCAGGAACAGGCGTACGGCCTCGCGCACGCCTTCCTCGTCGTATGTGTGTTTCTCCCGATGGCAAGACTCTATATATTCGTTCATCTCATCTCTCCCTTGTCATTGTCCACAACGACGTCGGCCCGGCCTGCGTACGTGAGAAACCACATGAACAGGTCGGGCCGAATCGTCATCGTGTCTACTCTTCCGGCTTCATGCCGACCGAGCGCTTAAGGCTTTCGGGGATCTCCACCGGCGGCTTGTCCGAGTCGGGGCGACGGTCGTTGGACAACCACACCGGACGAACCGGAGCCTTCTTGATCGGCGCGAAGATCGCCGCAAGTTCCTTCTCGTTCAGGGTCTCCTTGACCAACAGCTGGCGGACCAGCTCGTCAAGGATCTCGCGGTTGTCGTTGATGATGGTCCACGCCTCGGTGTGGGCGGTTTCCACCAGCTTCAATACTTCGTCATCGATCACTTCGGCGGTGCGGTCGGAGTACTTGCGCGGCTGCAGACCGTCCATCACAGTGGTCTGGTCATCGTCGGAACCCCACTTGATGGCACCGAGCTTGTCGGAGAAGCCGTATTCGATCACCATCGTACGGGCGATGTTCGTAGCCTTCTCGATATCGTTCGAGGCACCGGTGGTCGGGTCGTGGAAGACGATTTCCTCGGCGGTGCGACCGCCCATCGCGTAGGCCATCTGGTCGAGCAGCTGGTTGCGCGACTGCGAGTAGCGGTCGGAGGTCGGCATGACGGCGGTGTAGCCGAGGGCGCGGCCTCGCGGCAGAATCGTCACCTTGGTCACCGGGTCGGTGTTGTTCAGGGCGGCGGCTACCAGCGCATGCCCACCCTCGTGGTATGCGGTGTTGCGCAGCTCTTCCAGAGCCATGCCCTTGGACTTGCGCTTCGGTCCGGCCTGAACGCGGTCGATGGCCTCGTCGATGGCGCGGTTGTCGATCAACTGGGCACCGGCACGGGCGCACAGCAACGCGGCTTCGTTGAGCACGTTGGCCAGATCGGCACCGGTGAAGCCCGGCGTGCGCACGGCGACCATGTGCAGGTCGACGTCCGGTACGAACGGCTTGCCCTTGGCATGCACCCTCAGAATTGCCTCACGGCCTTCCAGATCAGGGGCGGCCACGCCCACCTGACGGTCGAATCGACCCGGACGCAGCAGAGCGGGGTCAAGCACGTCAGGGCGGTTGGTGGCGGCGATGATGATGAGGTTGGTGTCGTTGTCGAAACCATCCATCTCGACGAGCAGCTGGTTCAGCGTCTGCTCGCGCTCGTCGTGGCCACCGCCCATGCCGGAGCCACGCTTGCGGCCCACAGCATCGATTTCATCGATGAAGATGATGGCGGGGGCGTTCTTCTTGGCCTCATCGAACAGGTCACGCACACGGGAGGCACCGAGACCCACAAACATTTCGACGAAGTCGGAGCCGGCCATCGAGTAGAACGGCACGCCGGCCTCGCCTGCGATGGCTCGGGCCAGCAACGTCTTACCCGTGCCGGGAGGGCCGTACAGCAGCACGCCACGCGGAATACGAGCGCCCAGCGCCTTGTACTTGGACGGATCCTTGAGGAAGTCCTTGATCTCCTCGACTTCGGCCACGGCCTCGTCTT
>ERZ826220.4203-NODE-4203-length-10334-cov-2.541979_pt1 | contig 10334 bp, 7 predicted proteins | sample MGYA00519927_ERZ826220 | MGnify/ENA primary metagenome ERZ826220 (study PRJEB31778, sample SAMEA3449225) | human gut metagenome | biome: human gut; feature: human-associated habitat; material: faeces | place: United Kingdom | collected 2010/2012 ...
CAATTATATCAATTCCGTTGTGTTTATAAAATCTATGATCTTCGACAGATATAACTGCATTTTTATACATTTCTGGTATTTTGCCAATTTCAGTATAATTTTCTTTTTCTTTTATACTTGTAACTTTTTCAGATAACGGTATTTCTTCTAGTGCTTTTTTATACATTTCATAACCATTTTTTACAAATATAAATCCGGTAATTATTCCAATAAGTGTTATAATAATTAGTATATTTCTAATTTTTTTCATATTTTGCCACATTTCATTGGATTATCATGTATCAATATGTATACTTATACAAAAAGATGAACCCAATCAGACATTGGATCCATCCCATCATCTCAAGCTCAATCCTTTAAGCTCTATCAATTATACAATGTATACTCTCAATCTTCAAGTTTTTTTAATTCATCATATACAACTTCATTAAGAACTTTTATCTTTGTTCCTTTCATTCCAGAAGATTTTGTTGATATAACACCAGCACTGTCAAACTTCTTAAGTGCATTAACAATTACAGATCTTGTAATTCCTGTATCATCCGCTATTCGGCTTGCAACCAGAATGCCATCCATTCCATCCATATGTGCAAATACCGCTTTGACGGCCTGTAGTTCTGATGCCGATAATGTCTTTATTGCTGACTTAACAATCTTTTTCTTTCTCTCATCTTCTGCATTCTCATTATTAACAGAACTCATCATCTCTAATCCTACAACTGTTGCACCATACTCACATAGAATAATATCATCTATATCATAATCAGCAACACATTTATAGATAAATAATGTTCCAAGTCTTTCCCCAGCTATGTCAACAGGAGCTATTAAAGCCTTAAACTTACGTTCACTTCCACCTGAAAAGCCCAATGTAAGCAGATTAACATTTTCTTTAGTTGATAACACTCCCAACAATCTTTCATTAAGCATATTATCAATATGAGATCCTACAGATTCTGTGATCAGTTCACTGATTTCTCTCACCTTATTGCTTTTGCTGACTCCAAGAATCTTTCCCTTCTTGCTGACTACCAGCACATTTGAGTCCAAAATCTCTGTCAGTACCGCACAGATATCATTAAACACAACTTTGCTGGAGTTATTATTATGCAGCAACTTATTAATCTTTCTGGTCTTATCCAATAATTGTACGCTCATTGTCTCCTCCACATGATTTGCTCTTATTCACTACTTCTAGCAAACAGTAACTATTATTTTCCAAGTTGTATACACAAATCAAATTTCAAATTCCTTACTAGCTTATATTATCATACAATTCAGAAAATAGCAACGTTGTGTTTTTCTGTTTTTTGAAATATTTAATCTTCTTTCTTAATTGTTTCCACATATCCGCACTTTTCATCAGCACAAACTAATTTATTGCCTTTTTCTACCATGTATCCACCACATTCCGGACATTTCTTACTGGATGGCTTCTGCCAGGACATAAATTCACATTCCGGATTATCCTCACATCCATAATACTTTCTTCCCTTTTTCGTTTTGCGGATAACAACTTCTTTTCCACACACAGGACACGGAACTCCGATCTTTTCCAGATATGGTTTTGTATTTCTGCATTCTGGGAATCCAGGGCATGCAAGGAATTTACCATGCGGACCGTATTTGATCACCATGTTACGACCGCACTCTTCACAGATCACATCTGTTACTTCATCTTCAATCTTAACTTCCTCAAGCTCTTTCTCTGCAATTTCAACAGCTTCCTCAAGATCCGGATAGAAATTACGGATTACTTCCTTCCACGGAACCTTTCCTTCTTCAACCATATCAAGAAGCCCTTCCATATTCGCTGTAAAATGAACATCTACAATACTTGGGAATGACTGTTTCATAATATTATTAACAACTTCACCAATCTCTGTCAGATAAAGATTCTTGCCTTCTTTTGTAATATATCTTCTTCCAAGGATCAGAGAAATGGTTGGAGCATAGGTACTTGGACGTCCGATCCCAAGCTCTTCCATTGTCTTTACAAGACTCGCCTCTGTATAATGTGCCGGCGGCTGCGTAAAATGTTGCTTTGGATCAAATTCTTCTTTTGTAAGAACAGAATCCATGCTAAGATGTCCGACCAGTACATTGCTCTCTTCCTTCTCTTCCTCTGCCTCTACATACACAGAGCGAAATCCATCAAATGCAACCCTTGCTGTTGATACAGTAAAGCAGTACTCACCGGCTCCGATCTTGACTGCTGTTGTCTCATACTTCGCTGGCTGCATGCGGCTTGCTGTGAAACGTTTCCAGATCAGCTGATACAGACGGAACTGATCTCTGCTTAATGAATCCTTGATTGCTGCCGGTGTGCGTGTAATATCTGTCGGGCGGATCGCCTCATGCGCATCCTGAATCTTCTTATCTGCAGACTTTGTTTTTGTTCCTTCTGCTACATATGCTTCCCCGTAAGTCTCAGCAATATAGCTTCTTGCTGCTGCATCGGCTTCCTCTGAAATACGTGTAGAATCCGTACGAAGATAAGTAATCACACCGACTGTTCCATTCCCTTTAATGTCCACACCTTCATACAGCTGCTGTGCAATACGCATTGTCTTCTGTGTACCAAAGTTCAATGCCTTGGCAGCTTCCTGCTGCAGCGTACTTGTCGTAAATGGGAGTGGTGCTTTACGCGTCCTCTCACTGTTCTTGATATCTATAATCTGGAACTCTTCGTTCTCTAATTTCTTTAAGATCTCGTCCATCTCTTCTTTTGAATGGATCGTCATCTTTTTCTTCTCTGTTCCGTAGAACTTCGCTGTCAGAGGACGTTTCTCACCTTTTACTTTCAGTTGTGCATCCAATGACCAGTACTCTTCCGGAATAAATGCATCAATCTCTGCTTCCCTGTCTGCAACAATACGAAGTGCGACTGACTGTACACGTCCGGCACTCAACCCACGCTTTACCTTTGCCCAAAGCAATGGACTGATCTTATATCCAACCATACGGTCAAGCTCTCTTCTTGCCTGCTGTGCATCCACAAGATCCATGTCAATATCACGTGGTGCTTTCAAAGATGCTTTCACAGCATTCTTTGTAATCTCATTAAATGTAATACGGCGCATTTTCTTCTCGTCCAGCTTCAAGGCAGCAGCAAGATGCCAGGAAATAGCCTCTCCTTCACGGTCAGGGTCGGTTGCAAGATAAACTTTGTCTGATTTCTTCGCCTCTTTTCTGAGCGTTGCAAGAATCTCTCCTTTTCCACGAATGGTAATATATTTTGGTTCGTAATCATTCTCCACGTCAATTCCTAGCTGACTTTTCGGCAGATCCCTGACGTGTCCCTGTGATGCTGCAACTGTATAATTGCTTCCTAGAAACTTTTTAATCGTCTTCACCTTTGCAGGAGACTCCACGATTACAAGATAATGTGCCATAAAAACTATACTCCTATTTTATTCTGATATAATAATTCTTTGTTATTTCACGAATGTATCCCTGCAGTTCCAGTGTAACAAGAATGCTCATCAATTTTCTGATCTCCACCCGAGATTCCTGCGCAATCTGATCCACATTCTTGGGATACAAGCCGACACAACTATACACCAAATCATCTGTACTTTCAAGCACTTTTTTATTTTTCTCGTTTTTTATCTCCGTGTTTCTGCACAAAACATTTGTTTCAATCCCCCATTCTTCCAGCAGATTTTTAGGATTCAGAAGGATTCCGGCACCCTGTTGGATCAGGTGATTACACCCGGCACTCAAAGGACTGTCCAGCGGTCCCGGAAGGGCATAAACATCCTTTCCCTGCTCCAGTGCCATATCTGCTGTAATCAAAGAACCACTTCTCACCCTTGCCTCCATTACCAGAACTGCATCTGACAGTCCGCTGATGATCCGGTTCCTCATTGGAAAATTCATTGCAAGCGGAGGGGTTCCCGGTGGAAATTCCGAAAGGATTCCGCCTCCGTGTTCTATGATATCCATATATAAACCGATATGATCTCTTGGATAACAGACATCCACTCCGCTCCCTAAAACAGCATAAGATTTTCCGCCTGCATTCAACGCTGCTCTTTGTCCTGTTCCATCGATTCCTTTCGCCATGCCACTGATGATATCAACACCTGCTGCCGCCAGTACTTCCGCAAATTCTCTTGTATAATGTTCTCCATATCCACTACAACCCCTTGCTCCGACAATTGCTGCCTTCTTCTTGGCTCCCGGACATGTTCCTTTCACAAAAAGAGCAAACGGGGGATCTGGTATCTCAGCCAGCCCCGGAGGATATTCTTTTGAAAAAAATGGAATAAATTCGATTCCATGTTCCTGCATTTTGTAAAACTCTTCTTTTAATTGTTCTTTCGTTTTCTCTTTCCGGGCTTTTTTTAATCCCTCTTTTTCTTCCTCTGTAAGGAATTCAATTCCTGTAATTTCAGTTTCTTCTATATAATATATCTTCTTTCCACTTCCTATGAGTTCTCGGAGCAGATACTTTTTTCTTGCAGATAGTTTTCGAATCGTAGAAAACCGGTATTCAAAAATCATCTCTTCACACATCATACATACCTCCCCCAATATTTCCTGTCCAATGTCCGATAACCGATCGCCTCCTGTAAATGTTCCAGTTTTATCTCCTCACTGTAATCTAAATCCGCAATCGTTCTCGCAACCTTTAAGATTCGGTGATAAGATCTCGCCGTCAGATTCAGTACATCATAAGCCTGCCCCATCAGTCGCATTTCTTCTCCGTTTAATCTGCAATACTTACTCAATTCTGCACCATGAAGCATTGCGTTACACTGGATCTTCGTGTTTTGGTAGCGAATCTTCTGTCTCTTTCTTGCTTCACATACCCGCACTTTGATCACCGCCGAAGACTCCGGACAGGAAACAGACTCTTTCACCAGATCCCGATATTCCACTTTAGAAGCTTCAACACTAAGGTCAATCCGATCGAGAAACGGTTGGCTGATCTTGCTTAAATACGCCTGGATCTGTGCCGGCGTACATGTACAGGCTGTCGATGGAAATTTCCCACACGGACACGTATTCATGGCAGACACAAGCATAAAATCAGCCGGAAAGATATAATTTCCGCTGGTTCTTGTGATCTGTATGCTGCGTTGTTCCAGTGGCTGCCTGAGCACTTCAAGAACACTTCTCTTAAATTCAGGAAGTTCATCCAAAAATAAAATACCACTATGCGCCAGGCTGATCTCTCCTGGTCTTGGAACAATCCCACCACCAATCAGTGCTGCTCTCGTTGCAGTATGATGTACCTCTCGAAAAGGTCTTCTGGAAATCAGTGGTTCCCTTCCATCCAGCATTCCCATGACACTATAAAGCTTTGTAAGCTCCATACTTTCTTCATAATTCATCGGCGGCAGAATTCCTGCCATACATTTTGCGGTCATTGTCTTCCCGCTTCCGGGTGGTCCGACCATAAGCAGATTATGCCCTCCCGCCACAGCAATTTCCGCTGCCCGACGAACATTCTCCTGACCATATAAGTCTGCGAAATCAGGTACTTCTTCTCCCACTTTTCCTCTATCTTCTATTTTATCAGCCTCTTTTTCACCAAGATATCTCTGTTCTCCACCTGTTCTGTCTCCATCTTTCAAATAACTGATACATTCCCTGAGACTTCCAACTGCAATGATCCGAACCCCTTCTACAAGTTCTGCTTCCTTTTCATTTTCTCTCGGAACAATACAGCTTGTAACTTTTTGTACCTTTGCCTCTGATACCATAGAAAGAATCCCGGGAACTTTTCTGACTTGTCCATCCAATCCCAGTTCTCCGATGATCATACAGTCTTTCATTCTTCTATTCTGTTGTAAAACGCCAAGTGACGTCAGAATCGACACTGCGATTGGAAGATCAAATGACGCTCCTCTTTTCCTCATAGTTGCCGGCGAAAGATTGATCACCACACGTTTCGCCGGAAATTCAAGACCTGAATTCCGGACTGCAGACCGTACGCGTTCTGCTGCTTCTTTCACCTCTGATGACAGATATCCCACCATGTGAAAAATCGGAAGTCCATTGCTGACATCCGCCTCCACATAGACCATTTCTACCGTAAGCCCTTCCATTGCCGCGGATTTTACTGTACTAAAACTCATATGCGCTCCTTCCTTTTCCCAGTCACAAGCGCACCTGTTCTTCTTACACCCCATTGTAAGCTGCTGAAATTCTGGCTGAATCAGCCGGATTTGATTTTCGGAACTGACATTCCGAGAATGTATAGATATCATAACTTCCGAATATCGATTTGTCAATCAGTTTCCGAGAACTTGAGCATATGGAAAAGCACAATTTCCACATTTTTTCATAAACTATATTAAATGCATCCAGAGGTGCTGTCTTGAAAGCATTTCCTAATCCCCTCACACCGGCGGAAGAGAAAAAATACATTCAGAGATACACCGAGGGCGATCTGGAAGCCAAGCATATTTTAATTGAACGCAATCTCCGTCTCGTTGCCCATGTTATACGGAAATACCAAAATACCAGTGAAGATCCGGAAGATCTGATTTCCATCGGCACGATTGGCCTGATCAAAGCTATAATTACGTTCGATCCTGAAAAGGGAAATCGTCTGGCTGCCTATGCCTCCCGTTGTGTAGAAAATGAAGTCCTGATGTATCTGCGCGCCAGAAAAAAATGCAGCCATGAAATCTCTCTTTATGAACCGATTGGCACAGATCGGGAAGGAAATGAAGTCAACCTCTACGATATCATCGAATCTACAGAAACAGATATTCCAGAGCGGATTCATCTGAAGGACAATATTCAAAAGCTTTATGAAAAACTGGAAAATGAACTTTCTCCAAGAGAAAAACTTGTACTGAAAATGCGATACGGACTGTATCAGGGAGAAGAATACACGCAGCGGGAGATTGCCGCACAACTGGGCATCTCCCGCTCCTATGTATCCCGTATCGAAAAAAGTGCTATCGGAAAACTCCGACAATATTTTTGAAATTTCTAAGACTCTTCTATGAATTAACTTCTTTATCCTCTTCCTGTCTTCTGAGAAGATCGTACTGAGCTGGTGTCTCGCTCAGTTCTACATGAAGAACCTGCTTTGAATGCGGTGCACTTTCCTGTTCCTCTCCATCCTCATTCAGGATCCGGAGAACCTTTGCCTCAACATTACTTCCGTCCGGCTTCATGATTTCAATTGTCTCACCTACAGAAAACTTATTGCGCTGTTCAATTCTTGCAAGCCCATTCTCAACGGCCCCGACAATTCCAAGATAAGTATACTCTCGGATATATGTGTTATTGTCATAAATCTGTGTCTCATGATCTGGTTTTCCAAAGAAAAATCCAGTCGTAAACTGACGATAAGTACAGTTTGAAATCTGATCCAGATACCAAGGCATGTTCTTCTTGTAAAGCTCTGGATCTTTCTGATAATCATCAATTGCTTTACGGTAAGTTCTCGCCACTGTTGCAACATAAAGTGCTGTTTTCATTCGTCCTTCGATCTTAAAACTGTCAATTCCTGCATCAATCAATTCCGGAATATGCTCGATCATACAAAGATCTTTTGAATTAAAGATGTAAGTTCCGCGTTCATTCTCATAGACCGGCAGATATTCTCCCGGTCTCTTTTCCTCGACTACTGCATACTTCCAACGGCATGGGTGTGTACATGCACCCTGGTTTGCGTCCCTTCCTGTAAAATAATTACTCAGAAGGCAGCGTCCGGAATAAGAGATACACATTGCTCCATGGACAAATGTCTCAATTTCAAGATCTTCCGGAATTCTTTCTCTGATCTCCTTAATCTCTTTCAGAGACAACTCTCTTGCTGAAACCACACGACTTGCACCCTGGCGATACCAAAAGTTATAAGTTGCATAGTTTGTGTTATTCGCCTGTGTACTGATATGACGCTCAATCTCAGGAGATACCTCTTTTGCAATCTCAAACACCCCCGGATCTGCAATGATCAGTGCATCAGGTTTAATCTCTCTCAACTCTTCAAAATATTCTCTTACCCCTTCAAGATCATCGTTGTGGGCAAGAATATTTGCTGTAACATACACTTTTACATCATGTGCATGTGCGAATTCTATTCCCTCTTTCATTTCTTCCATAGAGAAATTTTTTGCTTTCGCACGCAACCCAAATGCTTCTCCTCCGATATATACTGCATCAGCACCGAAAATTACAGCTGTTTTTAACACTTCCAGGCTGCTCGCCGGGATCAATAATTCGATCGGTCTACTCATTTTTCTACTCCTTGTTTTATGCTCACTGCCACACCATCTCCAAGCGGAATAATAGATGTGACCAGATCCTCTCTGTGTTTCAATTCATACAGATATTCCCGCATTCTCGCATGTATTGTACGATTTCTGCGTTCTACCGCAAAACGGGATTCTATGATATCCCCATCCTGCATCACATTGTCTGACACAAGACAGCCTCCATCCGAAAGCAGTCGCAACACATTCGGAAGATAATGAATATATTGCCCTTTCGCGGCATCCATAAAGATAAAATCAAAAGCTCCTTCCATTTCCGCAAGTACTTCTGTCGCATCTCCTTCAATCAGAGTAATCTTATCTTCCTTTCCCGCTCTGCGGAAATTATCCCTCGCAATCGGGATTCTCTTCTCATAATTCTCTATTGTTGTTATATGTCCACCTTCCGGCAGGTAATCACTCATCAATAACGCAGAGAAACCTACGGCAGTTCCGACTTCCAGAACGCGCATAGGTTTTTTCATCAAAAGGAGAACCTCCAGGAAGCTCTGCATCTCTCGTCGGATGATCGGTACATCCGCCGCCAGAGCTTCCTGTTCAATTGTCTCCAGTATTTCACTGTTCTCTGTATCCATAGAATTGATGAATGTAATAATACGTTCATCCACTATCATATCTTACACATCCACATCCATGATGATCGGGATCACCATTGGTCTTCTCTTTGTCTTCTTCCAGATATAGTCATTCATTGCATCACGGATCACAAGCTTGATCTTATTCCAGTCTGTATGTCTTCCTTTCAGACACTTCTCAAGAGCTTCTGAAACAGCCTTTCTTGCATCATCCATCAGCTCCTCTGACTCTCTGACATAGACAAATCCTCTTGATACGATATCCGGTCCTGCAAGCAGGCGGTTCGTTCTTCTCTCTAATGTAAGAACCACAATAATGATACCATCTTCTGCAAGATGCTGTCTGTCTCGAAGAACGATATTTCCAACATCTCCAACACCAAGTCCGTCTACCAGGATTGCTCCTGTATGAACCTTATCTACAACCTTAGCGTAATCATCACACAATTCAAGTACTTCACCGGACTGCATAATAAATACATTTTCCTTCGGAATTCCAAGGCTCTTCGCAACACCTGCGTTTGCTTTCAGATGGCGGTATTCACCATGCACCGGAATCGCATATTTCGGTTTTACGAGAGAATAGATCAACTTCAATTCTTCCTGACAGGCATGTCCTGATACATGGGCATCCTGGAAAATAACTTCTGCTCCCTTTGCAGAGAGTTCATTGATCACACGTGAAACCGATTTCTCGTTTCCAGGAATCGGGTTGGAGCTGAAAATGATCGTATCATTCGGCTGAATTGTAACCTTGCGGTGTACGTCAGCTGCCATTCTTGACAGTGCAGCCATAGATTCTCCCTGGCTTCCTGTTGTGATCAGCACCATCTTCTCCGGTGGATAATTCTTCATCTGATCAATCTCAATCAATGTATTCTCCGGTACATTCAGATATCCTAATTCTGATGCTGTAGAAATGATATTCACCATACTACGACCTTCTACAACAACCTTTCTGCCATACTTATAAGCAGAGTTGATGATCTGCTGTACACGGTCAACATTCGAAGCAAATGTCGCAATGATCAGTCTTGTATTCTGATGCTCTGCAAAAATGTGATCAAATGTGATACCTACTGTACGTTCTGACTGCGTAAATCCTTTTCGCTCTGCATTCGTACTGTCAGACATCAGTGCCAGCACGCCTTTCTTACCGATCTCAGCAAAACGCTGCAGGTCGATCGCATCTCCAAATACCGGAGTATAATCAACCTTGAAGTCTCCTGTGTGGACAACAACACCTGCCGGTGAATAGATTGCCAGTGCGGACGCATCCTGGATACTATGGTTCGTCTTGATAAATTCAATCCGGAACTTTCCAAGATTGATTGACTGACCGTGACGTACAACCTTTCTCTTCGTTCCACGAAGCAGATTATGCTCCTTCAGCTTGTTCTCAATGATTCCCATTGTAAGCTTGGTTGTATAAATCGGAATGTTGATCTCTTTGAGTACATACGGCAATGCACCGATATGGTCCTCATGACCGTGCGTGATAACAAATCCCTTT
>ERZ826220.4211-NODE-4211-length-10325-cov-6.170983_pt1 | contig 10325 bp, 8 predicted proteins | sample MGYA00519927_ERZ826220 | MGnify/ENA primary metagenome ERZ826220 (study PRJEB31778, sample SAMEA3449225) | human gut metagenome | biome: human gut; feature: human-associated habitat; material: faeces | place: United Kingdom | collected 2010/2012 ...
CCTACACTGCGGAAAAACACCGCTCACAAAGCGGACGCCAACTTGCTAAAACACAAAACGCCGGACGAGGAAAAAGGGCAGGAAGGCGAAGGGGCCGCGCATCCCGATGCGCGTGCCCATCGCGGACCGGCCCGAGGCGGTCGGATCCAGGAAGGGGTTCGGCCATTTCGAGTCGGACACGGTGGTCGGCGCCGCGCCGTCGAGGCGCTGCATGAACACGCAGGTGGAGCGCAGGAGCCGCAGGCTGTTCGCCCGGCTCGTCGACGACAAGAGCGCGTCCGCCACGGCCAGGGCCGAATACGAGATCTTCAAGGACATCCCGCCGGCCGCGCGCGTCGACCGCACGTGGGACAACGGCACGGAGGCGAGCCTGCACATGCTGGTGGACGAGGCGCTGGGCATGCTCACGTACTTCGCCGACCCGTACAGTTCCTGGCAGCGTGGCAGCAACGAGAACAGGAACGGCAGGATCCGCCGCTATCTGCCCAAAGGAACCGGGTTCGGGGACTTGGCCCAGGAGGACCTCGACGCGATCGTCGGTGAGATCAACGACACCCCGATGAAGCTCCTCGGCTACAAAACGCCCAACGAGGTATGGGACGAGGAGATCGCCAAGCTACAATCGAAGGCAGCCAGCCCGAACACAAGCGTTGCGCTTACAAATTGAATCCGGCCCGCCGAGGCATTCGCCGACGAACTGCTATAATTGCAGGACCAACAGGGGGTGTTGCACCTCTAAATAGACATCGGGCACACGGTTTGCGCGGTGGTGAGCAGTGAGCGGTGAGTACTGAGCGACGTACGGCGACTCACGTGCGCTCACACAGTGGTGAGTAATCCGCCAAACAACACCACGAGCAGGGCGATGGTTTCAATCACGAAGTACAGAATGAAACTCGCCCAGCTTTTGGTCAGTACGTTCAGCGGCGAGGTCTTCCGGATAATCACCAGCAGACCAACAAACACCAGGGCATATACGGCGATGCCGATCGCCGCCCCCATAATGCCGAGGTTCGCGGCATTCGCCAGACCGGCCTGCTTGCCGTAGACCACGTACGTGGAATACCAGAAGTTGAGATTGAGCATGCTGAGTCCCGCGATGAACTGCTCACAGGCCAGCCCGAGCACGAACACGATCAGCCATGGCCAGGACGGCGAGACGACCACCGCCATCGCCAATCCGACGTACGTGATCACCACGGCCACCCAACCGACCAGTGCGATACCTTGCGGAGACACTCCCCCGAGCACGGCCACAATGGAGTCAGTATTATTCACCGCCAGCGAGCGACCGAACCAGTATGGCGCGATGATGGCGCACAGTACGGCAAGAATGATCAACGCCCAACGCAACGGATGGGAGCGACGGCGCTCGATATCAGCCAAAGACAAATCAGTCTCGGGTATGGAAGCCTCGGGGTGCCTGGAAACCTCGACGGTCTCTACTTTGCCGCCTACGATTTCCGTCGCCTCGTTAGGTTCTTGCTCGTTGGATTCCTGCTCCATGCACCGCCTCGCCGATTACCTGCTTATTGCCATGTATTGCCATGCCGATTATTGCGATGCCTATCTTAGCGTGCGTGTTGGGCAAGTACCTGATGTTCCCTGTGGTTTCGCGCACTGATTGGATACAGACAGGCTACTGCTGTTGCCCGTCTGTATCCGGCGACTTGTCCGCCGCTGTATCCGTCTGTTCCTCAGGCAACGTATTGGCAGCCTGTTCCTTACGCCGCCTGCCGTGCAGCAGGGCCTCGAGCATGTCGACCTGACGCTCCAGTTCGTCGATACGACGTACCTGCTGCGAAATCAGCAAGTCGCGTAGGTCATTGTTCTGCTCTTTGCGGGAGACGGGGAAGATGATGGCGCGACGTTCGGGCGATACGTGGAAATCGGATTCGCTGCCGGTACCAGCCGGAAGTGACGATTCCGCCGAGTCGCGCCAAGCTCTCGCTGCTCGCGCACTCTCCGGAATGTTTGGTGCGCCCGCGGCTCCCGAGCGGAAAAGCTCCGAATCTGAAGCCCCCCCCCCAGCTTTGGCATTGCCGGAGTTCAGGATTTCGTCTTGCGATTCACGCCAGCGGGCAAGGCAACGTTCGATGCGCTTGTACCCGATTAGAGCCGGATCCAATCCGGCTTCACGGAACATGCGCACGGGTGAGGCACCTTCGTTGTAGTGGACTACACAGTAACGCTTGAAATCATCGGTATAGGTGATGCGCTTCGCCGTGGCTTCCGCCACTGCCGACAACGACTTCAGATACTTGATCTCCTCGGGGCTAAAAGTCCCTCCACCACTGGTCATCCTCATCCCTTACACTCGTTGGAAGGCTCATTGCACACCCCCCTTGATTATGGGGTGAATGCCATAGTTCGGGATAGTAATACTTATAATTCGGACATGCCTAACCCCTAGTAGGGTCGTTTTTATCCCCGTTTAAGTGGAGCCTGAGTAGTGGCTGGACGGCAACTGAACGATAATCGGCCCACGAATGGGGTATACAGGCCCATCCTTCACCTCCCCTACGATTGTGTTCGCTTGGCGATTGTTACCGAGCCTGCGTGAAACGTTTGTTGTGGTGAAACACAAGTTATTTTCGATGCCCGGCCCCATTACATTCAAATCAAAATGCCATACATTGCCCATAAGATTCGGAGATGGTCCACAAGTCATCCGTCTGAGATGCCGCCAATATGACAAATGGCCGATCTGAATAATCAGATCGGCCATTGTTATAGCTGCTCAGTCATAAGCAGCAGTCAAGCTCACGCGTTGAGAGCGCGCTTGGTGGAACGGGACTTGACGAACACGGTCACCGCGGCACCCGCGATCAGCAGACCGATCACGGAGAACAGCATGGTTCCGGCGGCACCGGTGAGCGGCAGCTGGGTGATGTTCTTGACGTTGGTGACCTGGAAGGTGCCCTTGTTGTCCTTGGACAGGTTCCAGGCATCCTTACCAGCGAAGGTGGCAGCAGCATCTGCGGTTGCACCGGTAGTGATCGTGAACTTGCCAACGAAGGTGCCGTTGTAGCCAGTCGGGACCTTCGTCTCAATCACGGTGTAGGTGGTGTTGAGCTTAAGACCGTTCAGAGTGTACTTACCCTCAGCGTTGGATTGCAGTGTGTCCGTGGCGCCTTCAGGGTAAGTGCCATCAGCATTGGCGGTCGGCAGAGAATACGCACCGTTAGAGCCATTGAACTTAAGCGGAGTCTTCGCTTTGAGCTCGTCAGCGGACAGACCGCTAACATCGCCTTCGTACACTTGGAACTCAGCACCAGTCAGAGCAGCAGCGTTCTTGTCGACTTTCTGCCAAGTCACGGCACCAGCCTTGGTGGTTTCTTCCTTGCTGCTCTTCAGGTCGACAACGCCGGCAGCGGCGAGAACGCCAGTGGCGTTGTTCACGGACGGCGCGGCGACCGTGATAGCAGTGCCAGCGAGAATCGGAGCATTGCCATTCCACACGAGCTTGTGAGTGTCATTATCTTCGACGACCAGCTTTCCACTCTGGTCGACAATCAAGTACAGACCACCCTCAGCGAAGGTGAAGGTCTGGGTCTTGCCACCGTTAGAAGCCGTCGGGGTAATGTCCGTGACAGCCAGATCCTTAAGCGCGTTCACAAAAGCGGTGGTCTGCGCGGCGGTCAGGGTAGTGTTGCCCAGCCAGGCCCACTCGTTCAGGGAATCACCCTTGGTCTGGTCGTTGTAACCAGCAGCAGCGAAAGCAGCATCCACTGCCTCACCGGAGACCAAACCCTCCAGCTCAACGCCAGTGTTGCCATCAGACACATACTTGGCGAGCTCAACGTACTTGAACATGCGCAGGTTAGCCTGCAGGTCAGCGGTGTCAACCGGCTTGGTGTAGAACTGGTTTGCATCCGTGGCGTTGACTGTGATAGTCGTGCTGGAGATGTTGGCCTCAGCCGCGTTGGCGGTGGTGGCGCCGAAGGCCATGCCACCGAGCAGGGTGGCCGCAGCAGCGGCACCCGCGAAAAGCTTCCTCAACTTCATGAGAAACCCTCTCTTCCTTATTGTGATTGTTTTCTTGCAATCGCGGAGGCTGCAACCCCACAGCGGGGCCTCCGCGATCCGCAAATCCTTATTGTTTTTTTCGGGGAGGGAAGCCTTCATTGACTCCCCTCAGTCCGCCTTCGGCGGCCAGCTCCCCTCAGCGAGAGGAGCCAAAACCACCTCAAGTTTCTTGAAATCAGACCAGCTGACGCTTACGCCAGACCGTGTAGCCCGCAGCAGCCAGCAGGGCCAGCAGGCCCAGGCCACCGCCGAACACCATCCAGTCACGACCAGTCGTGCCACCGGTCAGCGGCAGACTGGAGATAGCCACATACTTGTTCGTGAACTGTGCCGACTCCGTATTCGTTCGGTCGGAATCGTTCTCGCCGTACTCGTAAGAGACAACGGCATCCGTCCTGGAGACCGTGACCTTGACGGTCACCTTATCGTTGTCATACTTCCAACCGGCAGCAGGCTTTTCGGTGTCCTCCGAAGCCTCGAACGTGTAGACCAAATTGTCAGCACCGGTCGGAACCCTGAACTTCAGGTCCCCATTGCCGAAGCCAACCGTCGCGCTCGCGCCGCTAGCAGTCAATTCGTCCTTGGACACAGTCGTAGTCAGTCCATTGTTGGCCAAGCCGGTAACGTCAGCGCACTTACCAGCATTCGCATCCGTGCTATCCACGCACTTCAGGTTGAAGCCGAAGTCCGAATTAGCAGCATGTCCCTGCACAACCTTCGTCACCTTGACATCCGAAGCGGGCAAGGTCACGTAAGAAGGCGTGTTGGTTACCGTGAAGGCACCGGATTGTGCGGTCAAACCTTGTAGCTTGAGGTCAGTCTTATCAACCTTGGAGTCATAGCCTTCAACCTTGACCTCGGAAACCGAGTATGTGTGCCCCTCAGGGCCGGCAGGCACCGTGAACTCGTGAGTCCAGTTGCCGGCGGCATTCAGAGTTGCTGAACCGTTGGCATAATCCTCGCCGTCCTGCTTGAGCTGGACCTGCACGGAATCATTCGCGTGATTCTCGTTGTCGTCGGACCAAGTCTTCGTCACCGTAATCTTGGAGACCGGAAGGGTGATGGTCGGCTTCTGCGGGTAGGCGGCGGTCTGCGGATCGCTCGTCGTCGTGCCGCCCTGCGAGGAGGTCACCACGGTCTTGTAGTCGACAGTGGCGCTGGAGTTGTCGTTCGTGTAGAAGTTGTTGTCGCCGGAGGCATTGGCATCGTCCTTGTGGTTCTTAACAGCCTCGTCGAACGCAGCCTGCGTCGGCTTGACATTGAAGCTCACCGTGTAGGTGACGCCGTCCTCAAGCGTGTCGTCGTTGGACGTGACCGGCCAAGACACGGTGCCATCAGCCGCAACCGTCGCCTCCGGGGCGTCAGCCCACGCCGTGGTCTGGCCTTTCCGGGTCTTCGTGTACGTGAAGCCCGCGGGCTCTCCATTCTCGGAGGCGCTGTCGGAGCTCACGACCCAGCTGGACAGCCTGTCGTGAATCGTCACGTCGGCATACTCAGCCGTCTTGGTGATCTCCTGATAAATGGACTCGAAGATGTTGTTCAGCTGGCCGGCATCCGTGGCGGCCTTGTAGTAGCTGCTGGTCTCGGCGCGGTCACCGAGGTTGGCGTTCCAAGACTTTCCCCACAAATGCTCACTGCTCGTTGCAGTGGCATCCGGGTAGTTGCTGGAGATGCCGTGCATGTACTTGTTCAGGTTGCTCGAGGTGTCGCCGGGGTTGGCACCGCTGACGACGCCGATCGAGTAGATGGTCGTCCCGGCGTCCTTCAGGCTCTTCGCCTTGTTCACCGCGGTGGCGGCGACGGTGGGGTCAAACCCGCTGCCGTGGTTCGGCTCGCCGTCGGTGAAGAAGATGACGACCTTCTTCGCGTTGGCGCGAGGCTGATACGTTAGCGCCGCCTGGGCGCGGTTGAAGGCGTAGTCGGCGGAGGTCGCGCCGGACGCGCTCAGGCCGTTAACCGTGCTCGTCAGTCCGGAGACGTCGTACGTCAGGTTGCTGACGATCTGCGTGTAGTTGTAGGAGGACCAGCCTTCGCGGTAAAAGTCATTGCCGACGCTGGTCTTCTCGGTGCCGGCGAACTTCACCAGGGCGATGCGGTTCCGCTGGCTCTGGTCGGTAATCTTCGCGTTCTCTGCAGCCGTCGCATTGATGAATTTATTGACCGCGGTCTTGAGCGAGTCAATCTTCGTAGGCTGGTTCCAACCGCTAGCGATCTTTTCGGCCATCGAACCGGACACATCCAACACCAGCACGATGTCGAGTGGCTGGTTCGTCACGATCTCGCCCGTACCCGCGCTCTTCGCACCGGTGACGTTCAACGCCACCGTGTACGTGCCGTCTTCATTGGCGGTAACGGTCTTCTCGCGGGCCGGAGCAGACAACGTCGGATCATCCGGCACGCCGTTTGTTCCCTCGGTGGAAAGAGGAGCAGGCGCGCTGGCGGCCGCCTTCTCATCGGTGGTCTGCGATTGTGTCGTGGAGGCATTCCCATCGTCCGCCATGGCGGTCGCGCTCACACCGGCGACGCCACCGAGCATCGCCACGGCGGCAACGATCGCCACTAACCGTTTGCCTTTCCTGCCCGCCGCGGCCCCTACCGCTGCGAACCATTCTGCAATTCTCTTCATAACCTTGCCTGTCTCTTACGATCACGTACGCCAAAACCCGGCGTTACGCTTATAAGGCGTTACGGTATTAAGCAAAAAGCACGAATGCGTCCACCCGGGTAGAGGGAATTTTTTACCCGACACTGAAAAGAACCTTGGAATTTTTGAAAAGTGGCACCCTCGTCATCCACCCTGCGATAACGCACTTTTCTTCTCGACGGGGCGTGCCGGTCCCACCATCTGGGAACTGAGGCGGATTTGCCGCCGCTGCGCGGGGGCCGGAGTTACTGACGACCGTCAGTATGCCACTGCTCCGCATGTGTGCAGTATCACATACCGCTACGCATACACGGAGACATACTACATGCAATTTCTGTGAACGCAAACATACGACTCACCAAGGCCGTGTTCTGTTGCGGGCGGTGGTGTTACGGGCAATGTTGTGGGTAGTACCCTAGCCACAAACCTATATAGTGGAGCGGATGACGGGAATCGAACCCGCGTAATCAGTTTGGAAGACTGAGGCTCTACCATTGAGCTACATCCGCGTTAAACGTCGCTTTTGGCGACTTGAGTTATTATACATATTTCTTCGGGGATGGCAAACGCGTGTGGCTGCAGCAGGACCAGCAAATCTAGTTGATGGATTGCGGCTTTGCCGAGGACTCCCCTCAGTCGCCTACGGCGACAGCTCCCCTCAAAGAGGGGAGCTGGAAACCGTCGAAATCACAAATGGATGAGCTGGGACTCGTATGGTTGGAGGTCGGCGCCCATCGCATTCAGAATCACGAACCAGCAGTTTTCGGGCAGCGAGTCGAGCTTGTCGATCTGGTTCTTGAGCAGGCGCACGTCGCGGCTGGTGAGCGCGCCCCACAGGTTAACCATGATGGAGACGTTGTACAGCATGTAGCACTCGGGGGCCTCGGGCGCTATTCCACAGAAATCGTCACCACCGCGGAGGCAATCGAACCATCGTGGCTCAGGGAAATATGGATATGCGGCATCGACCCCGCACCGATAGTCGAGCGCTGCGCCGAACGCGCATTCCGCCGCTCCTGCATCACTGTATAAGGCCCGTTATCGGAAGCAGGGGAATAAGCAGAGGAATAGCGAGCGCCGGCAGCCGAATTCGCGTAATCAGTTTGGAAGACTGACACCGCCCCCTTACCCAGAGACACATGCGGCACACCACGGGAATCGTCCAAGATCTCGATTTCAGGCCACGGGAAATTATCAAGCGTGAACGGATAGGGGGCATCGCCAAGATAATCGCACCAGGCTTTGAGGAACGCCTCCTTGCCCGCCCATTTGGCGGCCAGATGGACGGCCTCCCCGTCATTCTTCTGGCGCGCGCGGTCGGATGCCTGCCGCACCTCACGCACGGAGAACAGCGCACGCATGCGAGACCCCGGCTCCGCCAACTGTTCGGCGAATGCGGCCACATCCACCACGTCATGCCCCAAACCACAAGTATTCATGCTTCCTATTGTGTACCGCTTCGCGCGTAATCTCTACACCTCATCAGAATTGGGGCCTGATTTCCATTTCAGGGGGAAAAGATTCACTATGCTGGATGACCTCGCGCAATACCGCAAACATCTTGGGCTGGCTGCCTAGCCGTCCAAAAAACATCCGCGCCCCGCCCCGAAGGTCTATCTCCGTTTCGAGGGGCGGATTTTGACCGTTCCGGAGGTCTACTTCCGTTTCAAGGGGCTGGTCATCCTCCATACCACGAGTATCCGCAGCATAACGCCAACGCCATTCCGCCGTTTTTACGCCTTGTCTACTTGGGTAACAGCCCCTTGAAACGGAAGTAGACCTCCGGCGAATGCCAAATCAGCCCCTTGAAACGCAGAAAGCCCACTCCGAGGGAGGGGCTTTCGTATGTTCTGCATATTTCTCTCACTGAGTTTGTGCCAGCGAGAAAGCTCCAGGGGAAACTCCCCTCACCCGCTTCGCGGGAGCTCCCCTCAAAGAGGGGAGCCGAGATCCGGTGCGCTACTGGCTCCCATCAACCGAGGGGAGCCAGAGGAATCAGGCCTCGTAGTAGCCGTCGGCACCGAGGCGGGCGTCCGGGTTGAGGAGCATCGCCTTTTCGACCTCGTGGTGGTCGTAGCCACGGTGATCCTCGCGGAAGCGACGGTTGTCGATCGGCTCGTAGAGCGCGGCGCGACCCATCATGCCTTCCTCAAGGTGACGCTGGCCGGCAGCCAGACGGGCGTTCGCACGCTCGCGCCAGGCGTTCAGCGCGTCCTCACCCGCGGTGTGTGCCACGGCCGCCTCGAAGGCACCCGGGTTCACGATCGCGGCGAAACCGCTCACGTGGCCGAAGCCGAGCGAGGTGGCGAGGCCGGCCTTGACGCGGCCGACGTGCAGCGGCTTGGTGAGCCACACCATGTGGTCGTCGCGCTCCAGCTTCGGGTCCACGCAGTCGAGCGAGGCGTTGGCCGGGATCACGCCGGACTTGAACAGCTGTGTCAGGCCGTTGACCTGGAAGATGCAGGCGCCGCCCTTCGCGTGGCCGGTGAGCGTCTTCTGGGAGATCACGAACAGCGGGTTGCCGTTCGTGCGGCCGATGGCGTGCGCCAGCGTGTTGTGCAGCTCGGACTCGTTCGGGTCGTTCGCGTTGGTGGACGTGTCGTGCTTGGAGACCACGGCGATGTCGTCCGGGGTGACGCCGAGCGCGGCCAGATCGTGCACGAGCTTCGAGTCGCGGCCGCCGAGGCCAGCCGCCAGGGCGCCGAGGCCCGGGGCCGGGATCGAGGTGTGCGCACCATCCGCGTACGAGTGGATGAAGCCGACTACGCCGGCGACCGGCAGACCCATGCGGAGCGCGATGTCACCGCGCGTCAGCAGGATCGTGCCGCCGCCCTGGGACTCCAGGAAGCCGCCGCGGCGACGGTCGTTCGCACGCGAGAAGAAGCGCGCGTCGATGCCCTTCGCGTACATCTCCTCCGAGTTGGCGGTGGCGTTCATGTTGCCGAAGCCGATCACGGATTCCACGCCGATGTCGTCGATCGCGCCGGTGACCACGAAGTCGGCCTTGCCGAGGGCGATCTTGTCGGCGCCCTCCTCCAGCGACACCGCGGCGGTGGCGCAGGCGGAGACCGGCTGGATCATGTTGCCGTAGCCGCCGACGTAGGACTGCATCACATGCGCGGCCACCACGTTCGGCAGGGCCTCCTGCAGGATATCGGTCGGGATCTCATGGTTGAGGAAGCGGTCAAGGTACAGCTTGCGCATCGACATCATGCCGCCGAAGCCGGTTCCCTGCGTGCTCGCCACCATCGAGGGATGGATGGCCTGCAGCACCTCGGTCGGCGTGAAGCCGGCGGACAGGTAGGCGTCCACGGTGGTGACGATGTTCCACAGCGCGATCTTGTCGACGTCGCCGACCATCGAGGCCGGGATGCCCCACTTGAGCGGGTCGAAGCCCTTCGGGAACTGGCCGCCGACCGTGCGCGTCATCGTGGCGCGACGCGGCACGCGAATCATCGAACCGGCGTGACGGGTGACGTTCCATTCGCCCGACTCCGGGTCGGCCGCGATGGAGGTGTGCGCCTCGTCCATCTTGACGTATTCCTTGGCGATGTCCTCGGTGGGCACGGAGAAGGTGACGTCGTGGTCGAGGAAGACCTCGGTCTCCTCTTCGTCGGCGCCGTCCTTGTAGTCGTTGCCCATGCCTTCATCG
>ERZ826220.4215-NODE-4215-length-10321-cov-3.873368_pt1 | contig 10321 bp, 8 predicted proteins | sample MGYA00519927_ERZ826220 | MGnify/ENA primary metagenome ERZ826220 (study PRJEB31778, sample SAMEA3449225) | human gut metagenome | biome: human gut; feature: human-associated habitat; material: faeces | place: United Kingdom | collected 2010/2012 ...
CCGCGACAGGCGCCCGTTTTAGCGAGGCGCTGTGAGTTTCCCGCAGCTTTTCGCCTGGCGGACACTTTTGGCACCACCTTTCGGTGACAAAAGGTGGTAAATCCGCTCCTTGCAGGAGACGCACAATCGGAGGGGCAGGATTGTTTCCCGAAGGATCGATCGAAAAAAAATTCTCTTAGATTCTTTCTTCCGTGCTTTTGGCTTGATCCAAAAGCACCAAAAGATCAAGCACAGCGAAAAGCAGCGGGCGGCGACGTAAAAAAACGCCCCGAAACACGGAAGCATTTCGGGGCGTACACGTCATCTGCCGGCGGAGTTACGCCACTTTGAGCGTAACGCCCGCCTTTGCGGGGAGAATCTTTACTTTGGCGCCTTCGTTGACGCGGCCTTCGATGATGAGCGTCGAGAGCGGTTCCTCGACATTGTCGAGCAACGTCCGTTTGAGCGACCGCACGCCGTAGCGCGCCTCGTAGCCCATGACCGCCAGCCGGCGTTTCGCCTCGGCCGAGATCTCCACCTTGTAGCCCAGCCGTTGCGTGCGGGCCAGCAGGCGGCGCAATTCCAGCTCGACGATGCGTTCCACGTCTTCGAGCGTGAGCGTGCGGAAGACGATGATGTCGTCGATGCGGTTGAGGAACTCCGGCGCGAAGGTGCGTTCGAGCGCCTTGCGGTACTCGATCTGCGGTGCGGCCTGCTCGACGACCGTCTTCGACGAGGTGGAGTAACCCACCTGTACGGCTCGCTGCACGGCGGCGCGCGAACCGACGTTCGAGGTCATGATGATGACCGTGTTGCGGAAATCGACCTTGCGGCCCGATCCGTCGGTAAGGTGTCCTTCGTCGAAGATTTGGAGCATGGCGTTGAAAACTTCGGGATGCGCCTTCTCGATCTCGTCGAACAGCACCACCGCGTAGGGCTGGCGGCGTACCGCTTCGGTGAGCTGGCCGCCTTCGCCGTAACCGACGTAGCCCGGAGGGGAGCCGATCAGACGCGAGACGTTGTGTTTCTCGCCGTACTCGCTCATGTCGATGCGGATCAGTCCGCGCCGTTCGTCGAAGAGCCATTTCGACAGCTCCTTGGCCAACAGCGTCTTGCCGACGCCCGTCGGGCCGACGAAGAGGAAGACGCCGATCGGGCGGTTCTCGTCTTTGAGTCCGGCGCGCGAGCGCTGGATCGAGAGCGCCACCTTCTCCACGGCGGCATCCTGTCCGATGACACGGCCGGCGAGGTAGTCTTTGAGTCCGCGCAGGCGTCCCAGCTCACCCGTCGTGATCCGTTCGATCGGGATGCCCGTCGCCGAAGTGATGACCTGCGCGATATGTTCGGCGCGGATCTCCGCCGGATGGCTTTCGAGCGACCGCTGCCACTCGGCGCGGCTCTCGTCCAGTTTCGAACGCAGCGCCAGCTCCCGCAGACGTGCTGCGGCCGCCTTTTCGTAGACGAGCTGGCGGACCGCTTCGCGGCGTTCCTCGCAGGTCGAGGCCAGCGCGGCCTCCATTTCGCGCAGCGTGTCCGGTTCGCGCGCCGTTTGCAGATGCATCCGCGACCCCGCCTCGTCGAGCACGTCGATGGCCTTGTCGGGGAAGAAGCGGTCGGTGATATAGCGGTTCGTGAGCGTCACGCACGCTTCGAGCGCCTCGTCCGTGTAGCGGACTTTGTGGTGCGCCTCGTAGCGGGGCGCGATGTTGCGCAGAATTTGGAGCGTCTCCTCGCACGAAGTCGGTTCGACCAGCACGCGCTGGAAGCGGCGTTCGAGCGCCGAGTCCTTCTCGATGTTCTCGCGGTACTCGTCGAGCGTCGTGGCGCCGATGGTCTGCAATTCGCCGCGCGCAAGCGCCGGTTTGAGGATATTGCCGTGTCGAGACTTCCCTGAGTCGACCCCGCGCCGACGATGGTGTGGATCTCGTCGATGAAGATGATCGTGTCGTCGGCCTTGCGCAGCTCGTCGAGCAGTTGCTGCATCCGCTCCTCGAATTCGCCGCGGAACTTCGTGCCCGCCACCAGCGACGAGACGTCGAGCGAATAGAGCCGTTTGCCCGCGATGGTGTAGGGAACGTCGCCCGCTGCGATCCGCAGCGCGAGCCCCTCGACGATGGCGCTCTTGCCCACGCCCGCTTCGCCGATCAGGATCGGATTGTTTTTCTTGCGGCGCGAGAGAATCTGCACCACGCGCTCGATCTCGCATTCGCGGCCGATCACGGGGTCGATTTTCCCTTCACGCGCCTGCCGGGTCAGGTCTACGCCGAACTTGTCGAGCATCCGGCTGCCTTCGGCGGCCCGCTGTCCCTGCTCGGAGTAGTCGAGCAGGCGGACGTGCAGCTCGGCGCGCGGTTCGTCGGCCGTGCTCATGCGGCGGATTTCGTCCTCGACGACGGCCGGCGTGATGTGGTACATTTCCAATACGTGCGCGCCGATCGTCTGCTCGTCGCTGATGATGGCATGTAAGGCGTGGGCCGTAGAGACGCTGGGAGCAGTACGATAACGTTTGCGCAACTCGTTCGCGAACTGCACGTAGAACTCTTCGGGATTTCCGGCCGGGCCGTCGGTACGCTCCTGCAAATCGCGTTCGATGCGCAGGCGAACCTGATATAGTTCCCAGTCCTTGAGACGGGCTGAAAGCAATTGATAGGCCAACGATCCCTCCTCCCGTACAATCTCGAGCAGCAAGCGATCCTTCAACCAACGGGTCTCTCCTTGTTTCGATGTGTCGAACGCCGTGCGGGCGATCAGCCCTTCGAGCGTCTTTGAAATCTTGGTCTGCATAAAATTCGTCGTCTAATAATTCGCTGACAAAACGCTTTGCGGAGAGGCGATATTGTGTATTCTTATAGAAATATTAAATTTATTAATAAATAATATGACAATTTGGGAGATAACCGGCAATCGAAACGCGCCGCATTCTATTATAAAACTGTATATCAACACGCTGCACCAAAGTATTCCGTTTCGTCGAGGCAGCGGGCCGGAAGGTGTACGGGATCTTCCACGATGCCTTCCGGAGCGTTTCAACGGCGTTTCGCACCGCTCGGCCAACGGCGAAGCGGGCGAAGAATCCATCAAAAAGTAGCCGAAAAGGAAACTGAAATGAAAAAATCGTTATATTTGGTGCATCTAATCATCTTTTCAAATCGAATTAAGAGTTTATGAGAACAAAGTGTGTTCGTGCGGCATGGTCGTTCGCATTGTGTCTTTCCGTCGCATTGACGGCTTGCGACGACGAGAACAACGAAAACGACGGGCCCGTAGTTCCCCCCCCCGTCGATGAATCGATTTGACGGCTTCGGAGGCGTATGCCAACTGCTTCATCGTCACGGAGGCCGACGAGTATCGGTTTGCGACGCGCAAGGTCGACGGCTCGGACGTCGAAGGAATTGTTTCCGTCGACTGGCTGTGGTCGACAAAAAATGCAGCGGGAAACCCGTTGGTTTCCGAGGTCTCCTACAAAGACGGTATCGTGCATTTCACGTCGGATGGTACGGAAGGCAATACCGTGTTGGCGGCTTTCGATGCGAAGGGCGAGGTGATTTGGAGCTGGCATCTATGGATGACCGATCAGCCGGAGCTGTTCGCCTACGACGAGGGAGGAGAATTGATGGATCGCAATCTCGGAGCGACCAGCGCCCTGGAAGCAGACGGGGCGGCCTCCTTCGGCCTACTCTATCAATGGGGACGCAAAGATCCCTTTTACGGCGGCGAAAAGAACGAAGATTCGGGCGACGGCGTCTTCCTGCGGGCACGGGAATCGACGATCGTCAATCCGGCTCATGCATCGTTGGCATGGATCGCCGTGCAGTGCGACGAGCAGGTAGGCACGGTAGCTTATGCGACGGCGCACCCGACAACCTTCCTTTTCAACTCGCCCAACGGCAACAAGGACTGGCTCTTCACCGGCGAGGACGCCTTGTGGGACAATGCAGGGAAGAAGACGAATTACGATCCATGTCCCGCCGGTTACCGGGTGCCGGATCAGGCCGCATGGGGCAATATCTCCTCGTACAACGTGGACGACGGGCCGAACAGCGACGGCAAGTACTATACGACGGACTCCGGTGCGAAGACTTGGTTCCCGCTTTGCGGCCATCGCTGGGGAGACAAGGACGCCGGTAAACTGGGCTATGTAGGCGCTTACGGAACGATGGGATGCTGGCAGCGTACGGCGGAAGGTTCGAATGCCGCGATGTTCTATACGATGTACGGCACTTATGCAACGGCAAAATACGCTTTCAACAGAGCGTCGGCCTCGTCGGTTCGTTGCCAGAAAACGAACTGATCCGCCGGTCACGGAACCGACCAGATCACATCCATCCTTTTTACACTCCCGCCGCAATTGTGCGGCGGGAATTTTTTCGCGACGAAGCGAGACCGAAATCCGGAATTCAGGGATGCGCTCCCGTGCTCCGGGGCCACTCGCCGATCTCCATGTCGCGCACCTCGGCGCCGTCGACGACGAAACGCAGCGCCGTGCGGACTTTGTGGATGCCGTAATTTCCCGCTCCGCCGGGGTTGAGGTGGAGCAGTCGGTAGACCGGATCGTAGATGATCCGCAGGATGTGGGAGTGTCCCGCCACGAAGAGCGTGGGGCGTGCCGACCGGATGCGCGGGAGGATGCGCGGGTCGTAGCGGCGCGGATAGCCGCCGATGTGGGTCATGAGCACCGTCGCCTCTTCGCACCGGAAGAAGTCGACCAGCGGCCAGACGCACCGCATCGTGCCGCCGTCGGTATTGCCGCAGACGGCCCGCAGAGGTTTGAAGGCGGCGATGCGGTCGGCCAGTTCCAGCGAGCCGATGTCGCCGGCGTGCCAGATCTCGTCGACGTCCGTGAGAAAGCCGCGCAGCGTGTCGTCGAAGGTGCCGTGCGTGTCCGAGATGAGTCCGATGCGTTTCATGTGCGGGAAGTTTGGAATGCCCGGCGTCCGCCTGCGAGGCAGAGCGCCCCGATCGCGCCCGCGACGACTGCTGCCGCGAGGTCGGCCGACCGGAAGTCGCAGGCGAGACTCATGGCGGCGAATCCGGCGAGGCCCCGCAGGGCGAACACGGCGCCGATCGCGTAGACGGCGGGGCGCAGCAGCGGCAGCGGGCGGATCGCGCCGGCGGCCGAAAGGGCGTAAAGACCGCATACGGTCAGTCCGCAGGCGACGCCGAGGGTGATCAGATAGGGGATCGGCGGCCACAAGGCTGCCAGCCGGTCCATGAACGGTTCGATCCGGTAGAGCCGGAATGCGGCGTCGAGGCGGAAGAGGCAGAGCACGTGTCCGGCGGCCAGCAGGAAATTCAGAACGGCAGCTGTTTTCAACATGGGATTCAGTATTTTCCCTTCCACAGTTGGCGGATGCGCTCGGCGATCTTCGCCTCGGCGGGGTTCTGCGCGTTCGGTTCGTAGAAACGGCGGCCGACGAGGGTTTCGGGCATGAATTCCAGATCGGCGAAGCCGCCGTAGTCGTGGGCGTACTTGTATCCCTTGCCGTAGCCCGCCTGATCCATCAACTTGGTCGGCGCGTTGCGCAGATGGAGCGGCACGGGACGGTTCGTCGTGTCGTGTTCGACGAAGGAGAGCGCCTTGTTGATAGCCATGTAGGCCGAGTTGCTCTTGGGCGACGTGGCCAGATAGATCGTCGCTTCGGCCAGCGGAATGCGGGCCTCGGGCATACCGATCTTGTGCACCGTATCGAAGCAGGCGTTGGCCAGCAGCAGGGCGTTGGGATTGGCCAGTCCGATGTCCTCCGAGGCGAGAATCACCAGCCGGCGGGCGATGAAGCGGGGCTCCTCGCCGCCGGCGAGCATCCGTGCCAGGTAGTAGATCGCGGCGTTGGGATCGCTGCCCCGCACCGATTTGATGAAGGCCGAGATGACGTCGTAGTGCTGCTCGCCGTTCTTGTCGTAGAGGGCGATGTTCTGTTGCAGGCAGTCGGTGACCAGCCGGTCGGTGATCGTCAGCCGGCCCTCGTTGGCCGCCAGCAGAATGTCCAGAATATTGAGCAGCTTGCGCGCATCGCCGCCCGAGAAGCGGAACAGCGCCTCCGTTTCGCGCACGTCAATCCCCCGCTCACGCAGTTCGGGGTCGGTGGCGATCGCACGGTCGAGCAGCCGTTGCAGCTGGGCGTCCTCCATCGGTCGCAGGATGTAGACCTGGCAGCGGCTCAACAGCGGCGAAATCACCTCGAACGAAGGGTTTTCGGTCGTGGCGCCCACGAGCGTCACGACACCCTGCTCGACGGCACCCAGCAGCGAATCCTGCTGCGACTTGTTGAAACGGTGGATTTCGTCGATGAAGAGGATCGGCGGCGGCGTGTTGAAGAAGTGCTGCTTGCGGGCCGATTCGATCACTTCGCGCACATCCTTGACCCCCGACGTAACGGCCGACAGCGTGAAGAAGGGGCGTTTGAGCTCCGTGGCCACGATCTTAGCCAGCGTGGTCTTCCCCACCCCCGGAGGCCCCCAGAGGATGAACGACGGGACGTTGCCCGTCTCCAGAAACTTGCGGAAAACGCCGTTGCCGCCCACCAGATGCTCCTGCCCGATGTAGTCGTCGAGCGTGCGGGGACGGAGGCGTTCGGCCAAAGGAATCGACATAAGCTAACGGTTGAGCAGTCAAATGTACGTTTTTTTCACGGAACGGCAAAGCGAATGCCCGAAACTTGCGGCCGACATCTTGCGCAAAATAGAAAATCACTTTGCGCGAAGCGCACGACGAATCCGCATCGTGAAAAATCGGGAAAAAGAAATGGCGACGGTTTCGCCGTTAAGAAACGCGGGCGCGAGCTTGTCCGCGCAGCGTTTTGGGCGAAACCGGAGACAGCTCCCCGATTTTTCACCCTGTCGGATGCTTTTGGCGCCACCTTTTGGCACCAAAAGGCGTAGAACACGCTACAAGCGAATTCCCGAAGCGGGAATTTCCCCGATTCCCGATCGTGCATATATTCTTCGTACTTTTGGCTCGCCCCGAAAGTACCAAAATCAAGTACGGCGAAAACGCGCGGGTGACGGTAGTGTCGTTCGATCCGCGATTTTCGCCGTGCAAAATTGCAGGTCTGCAAGAACAAGGAGCATGAAAGGGACTTTTAAACAGGCTATTGTCCAGTGCATGGGCAACGGCGAACTATCTACGGCACTCGGTGCCGTAGATAGTCGAAATCGAAAAAGCCTCCGTTGTCGGAGGCTTTTTCGTGGCGGTGGTTGTTCGGATGCCGTGCGGTCAGAAGACGAACTTTTCGAGTTTCAGTTCGCCCAGTTCGTTGAGCCGCGGAACGAGGGTCGTGAAATGCGAGGTCGTCTCATGGGCGGCGAGCGCCTTGGCGTCGCTCCATGTCTCGCAGATCATCAGTACGTCGGGGCGCGTGGCGCTCTCGAACAGATCGTAGGCGACGCAGCCCGCGTCTTTGAGCGAAGCCGCTACCAGTTCCTTGGCCGTGGCGACCGTCTCTTCACGGTTGGTCGCCGTCGTGCGGATAAATACATTGAGTCGTATCATAGTCGTTATGTTTTTGAGTTCTGCACTAATAGTTTGTGATTAAAAATTTATCGTGTAGCTTGCAGAAGATTGCCCCGATGCTTTAATTGCAAACGGGCCATTGTTTTTACTAACCGATATTTTGGTAGCATTAGATGCTGGAGCACCACGATACTGTGTTAATGTTATACGTGCAACAAAGTTTTTATTAACAGGCCCACAAATTACCTCAAAGGAGCGAGCAGCAGAGAAACTTTCTGAACGAGATCCATTTTCCGTATTATAACTTACACCATCAATATAAAAATAAGTGGACCCCGATATTTGATATTTTACATAAAAATAATCATTGTTATTATCATTGTTAGTTGCTGTTTTTTCAGTCTCAGTTTCAGTTTCTTTTTCACACGAAAAGAAAGTCATTGACAGAATTGCAATTATTAAAAATAGATACCCTTTCATAACAGTAAAGTTTATGTTATAGTGAGTATTACTTTGCAGTGGTGTGCAGGTCGAGGTACAACTCGTCGAGCTGCGCAGGGTCGATGGCCGACGGTGCATCGAGCATCACGTCGCGGCCGGCATTGTTCTTCGGGAAAGCGATGTAGTCGCGGATCGACTCCGAGCCGCCGAACAGCGAGCACAGACGGTCGAACCCGAAGGCCAGGCCGCCGTGAGGAGGCGCGCCGTACTTGAAGGCGTTCATCAGGAAACCGAACTGCTCCTGCGCCTTCTCGGGCGTGAAGCCCAGGCACGAGAAGATCGCGGCCTGCAACTTGGGATCGTGGATACGGATCGAACCGCCGCCGATCTCGGTACCGTTGCAGACGAAGTCGTAGGCGTTGGCGCGCACGCGGCCCGGGTCGCTTTCGAGGTAGGGCACGTCCTCGGGTTTGGGCGAGGTGAAGGGGTGATGCATCGCGTAGAAGCGCTGCGTCTCGTCGTCCCACTCGAACATCGGGAAATCCACGACCCACAGCGGAGCGAACCGCTTGGGATCGCGCAGACCGAGCTGCTGGGCCACTTCCAGACGCAGGGCGCACAACTGCGTGAGCGTGCGGAACTTGGGTCCCGACATAAGGAAGACCATATCGCCCGCCGCAGCGCCGCACGCCTCGGCCACGGCACGCACCTCGTCGGGCGTGTAGAACTTGTCGACCGACGACTTGACGGCATCGGCCTCGACGCGGATCCAGATCAGCCCCTTGGCACCCACCTGCGGCCGCTTGACGAACTCGGTCAGCGCGTCGATCTGCTTGCGGGTGTAACCCGCGCATCCCGCAGCGGCGAAGCCGCAGACGTACTCCGCATCGTCGAACACGCCGAACCCGTGCCCCTTGACACGGCCGGTCACGTCGTGGAACTCCATGCCGAAGCGCAGGTCGGGTTTGTCCGATCCGTACTTCTCCATCGCCTCGATCCACGGCATCCGGCGGAACGGCTCGGCGAAGTCGATGTCCAGCACCTCGCGGAACATATGCTTCGCCCAGCGCTCGAACACTTCCAGCACGTCCTCCTGCTCGACGAACGACATTTCGCAGTCGATCTGCGTGAATTCGGGCTGACGGTCGGCGCGCAGATCCTCGTCGCGGAAGCAGCGCACGATCTGGAAATATTTGTCGTAACCGGCCACCATGAGCAGCTGTTTGAGCGTCTGCGGCGACTGCGGCAGCGCATAGAACTGGTTGGGGTTCATGCGGCTCGGCACCACGAAGTCGCGCGCCCCCTCGGGCGTGGACTTGATCAGGTAGGGGGTTTCGATTTCGAGGAATCCCTCCCCGTCGAGGAACGTGCGCACGGCGTGCGCCATCCGGTGCCGCAGGATCAGCGCCCGCTGCAACGGCGGCCGGCGCAGGTCGAGGTAGCGGTATTTCATGCGCAGGTCGTCGCCGCCGTCCGACTCCTCCTCGATCGTGAAGGGAGGAACGTCCGAGCGGTTGAGGATCACGAGCGCATCGGCCGCGATCTCGATCTCGCCCGTGGGCAGCTTGGGATTCTTCGACTCGCGTTCGATGACGCGGCCCGTCACTTGCAGGACGAATTCGCGGCCCAGTTCGGCGGCCGTCCGGCGGGTCTCTTCGGACGAGTGCTCCTCGACGACGATCTGCGTCAGGCCGTAGCGGTCGCGCAGGTCGATGAAGGTCATGGCGCCCAGGTTGCGCACCTTCTGCACCCAGCCGGCGAGCGTCACCGTCTGGCCGACGTTCGCGGCACGCAGCGCACCGCATGTATGGGTTCTGTACATAATAATTTGTATTTATTGCTCGGTTTGGCTATCTTTGTACTTGCAGTTGCAAGATACAAAAGTACGAAATTTATACGAAAAACGGCAGTGCCGGCAAAATTTTATAGGTAACCATATCCCATTTTACACCGCCGCTCCTCCAAAGCCCGACTACCGAAGCGGACCTCGTCCGAAGTCCCCGCCAAGGCGGGAGGGGGATCTGCAAACGCGGCTCTGCCACGAACGCTCCGACAGTCGGCCGGGTGCAGCGGCCCGGAATCCGGCAGGGTGTAAAGTCGTATATAGCTACCATTTTACAGCATCGGGCCGCAGCCGCACGGCCCTGCCGCAAACGAAGAACTATGAACGGATCGATCAACGACAGCGCAGCACAGCAGCAGCGCGATGAAAAATTCATGCGCATGGCAATAAACGAGGCACGACAGGCGTTGAAAAGAGAGGAGGTGCCGATCGGCGCCGTCGTCGTGGCGGGCGACCGCGTCGTGGGACGGGGGCACAATCTGGTCGAGACGTTGCAGGACGCCACGGCCCATGCCGAGATGCAGGCGCTGACGGCGGCCTCGTCGACGCTCGGCGGCAAGTACCTGCGCGACTGCACGCTCTACGTCACCGTCGAGCCGTGCGTGATG
>ERZ826220.4223-NODE-4223-length-10307-cov-2.294967_pt1 | contig 10307 bp, 6 predicted proteins | sample MGYA00519927_ERZ826220 | MGnify/ENA primary metagenome ERZ826220 (study PRJEB31778, sample SAMEA3449225) | human gut metagenome | biome: human gut; feature: human-associated habitat; material: faeces | place: United Kingdom | collected 2010/2012 ...
ATGTTGGAGAGATTGAACTTAATCATGAAAGGCATGCTGTTACGGTCTCAGGAAAGCAAGTTGAACTTACATTTAAAGAATATGAATTGTTAAGATATCTTATGGCTAACAAGAATATAGTGCTTTCAAGAGATTCTATTGTACTTAAGGTATGGGGAACAGAGTTTGAAGGTGAGTCAAGAACTGTGGATATGCATATTAAGACTTTAAGACAGAAGTTAGGTGATGCAGGCTCGCGCATAAGAACCGTCCGTAATGTAGGATATGTTATTGAGTAGCCTGATATAATTGACAGACAGAACAGGGTGGATATATGAAGCAGAAGATTAATTTAAGGCTTATTGGAATAGCAGTTATAGCGGTTCTTGCTACAGCTATCGGAATAACTTTTATATATTATGGACTGTTTAAGAAACAGGTCCAGGCCGGACTGAGAACTAATGCTGAAGTACTCATGGAAACCGGAGTTTTTGAAAAGTCGTCGCAATATGCTGATGTAAAGCTTCCAATTAATAATCTCAGGGTTACATGGATAGATTCAGATGGGGTGGTGCTTTTTGATAATGATAATGATATTAATGTAATGCCTAATCATAAAGACAGACCTGAGATACAGGATGCATTTCATACCGGACATGGTCAGTGTGTAAGAAATTCTGACACGATGGATATGAATACCTTTTATTATGCTCTAAAACAGAAGGATGGGACTGTTATAAGAGTATCCTGTGATGCAAGCAGTTTATTAAGTGTGTTTGGCAATGTATTTCCGGCTGTAACAGGAATACTTGCAGTAATTATAGTAGTGTGTATCGTTCTTTCACAATTACTTACAAGGACACTTATTGAGCCTATTGAAAGAATGGCTAAGAATATGGATTCCGTACAGGAGAAGCCTGTATATAAAGAAATAGCCCCTTTTGCAGAGAAAATCAGGACACAGCATGAGAATATTCTTGCTGCTGCAAGAAGCAGACAGGATTTTACTGCAAATGTATCACATGAACTCAAGACACCTATAGCACTCATACAGGGATATGCAGAGGGCTTGAAGGACAATGTTATTGAGGATGACGAGAGCAAGGAGTTCTACTGTGACGTTATCCTTGATGAGGCGGGCAAGATGAACAGGCTCGTTAAGCAGCTGCTGAATCTCAATGAGCTAGAATTTGGTATGAACAGGGTTCAGCCCGTTGCATTTGACATCAATGTCCTCATGAGGAATGTAGTCGGTTCATCATCGATTCTGATAGAGCAGAATCATGCTGATGTTGAGCTGCCAGAAGCGTTGAACAAAGAGTGCAATGTGTATGCCGATGAATTTATGATAGAGCAGGTATTTACAAATTACTTCACAAATGCGCTTCATTACTGCAATGATGGCGGCAAGGTCAAGATCTGGACCGCACAGACGGACTATGATGAGCCAAGAAAGGTTGACGACGGAGAGATCACAGGAAACCTCAGAGTGTTTGTATATGACGAGGGACCAAACATACCTACCGATGAGCTTGACAAGGTATTCATCAAGTTCTACAAGGTGGATAAGGCGAGAACGAGAGAGTACGGCGGAAGCGGAATAGGACTCTCGATAGTTGCCGCATCCATGGCGGCTCATAACAAGAACTATGGTGTATACAATGTTGAAGACGGCGTGGTATTCTATTTTGATCTTGATGTCATAAAACAGGATGGGGACGAACCGGGACTGTTACCGGAGAATACCGAAGATAATACGACTGAAAATGTGTCAGAACAATAAATACTTTGCAAGAAGGAAACTTTTAGGCTATAATTCTAGGGGTTTCCTTTTTCTGTTGAATGCTGGCAGCCGCAAATATATTTATAAAATGGGAGAAGATTATGTCATACAGTGCAAAAAACATTGAGGTGTTAAAGGGACTTGAGCCGGTAAGACTGAGACCGGGAATGTACATCGGCAACACAGGGCGAAGCGGACTGAATCACCTCATACAGGAGCTTATAGACAACTCGGTGGATGAGCATCTGGCGGGTTATTGTAATAATATATGGGTTAGCATAAACGAGGATGGTTCAGCAACAGTATCGGATGATGGACGAGGGGTTCCTGTTGATCTTCATGAGCAGGAGGGGATACCTGCTGAGAGAGTTGTATACACTGTGCTGCATGCGGGCGGTAAGTTCAACAGCTCCACCTACAAGATAAGTGGAGGTCTTCATGGTGTAGGTTCTGCCGTTGTAAATGCACTGTCCAACAAGCTTATAGTGGATGTAGCTAGAGATGGTTATCTCTATCACGATACATATGAGAAGGGAATACCGACAACTGAGCTGGTTGACGGAATGCTTCCAAAGACAAAACTCAAGGAAAAGAGAACTGGTACAACTGTGACACTCTATCCTGATGATACGATATTTGAGACGGTGAAGTTCAAAGCGGATGCCATCAAGCAGAGGATCAAGGAGACTGCATACCTGAATCCGAATCTTACGATCACATTCCAGAACAAGAGGGACGGTGAGGAGCCTATAGTATTTCATCAGCCGGGAGGTCTTTCAGCATTTGTTGAGGATATATCACAGGGACTCACACATACATCGCCAGTTGTTGCAATATCCGGTGAGAAGGACGGAATTGCTGCTGATATCGTATTTTTGATGACGGAGGACGGCGAGGAGAATATCATTGGATTTACCAACAATATCACGAATCCTGAAGGCGGAACCCATGTGACGGGATTTAAATCAGCATTTGCAAAGCTTATTAACAACTATGCTAGAAATGAGCTTGGAGCTCTGAAGGAGAAGGATTCCAACCTGACAGGTGCAGATATAAGATCTGGCATGCAGGCTATCATATCCGTGAAGCATCCGGATCCTCAGTTCGAAGGACAGACCAAGACAAAGCTTTCAAATACGGACGTGTCAAAGGCTGTGGATGATATCGTGAAAGAGCAGCTCACTGTATATTTTGACAGAAATTATGACGTGCTGAAGGATATAGTGGACAGGGCGGTAGCGCTCTCCAAGAGAAAGGCGCTTGAGAAGTCCAAAATCAATATCAACAAGTTTTCATTTGAGGGAAATGGCAAGCTGGCAAAGCAGGAGTCCTCAGATTCGTCCAAATGTGAGATATTCATAGTCGAGGGAGATTCTGCGGGAGGCTCAGCCAAAACCGCGAGAAACAGAAAGTATCAGGCGATACTGCCACTTAGAGGAAAGATACTCAATGTGGAGAAAAAGCCTGTTGCAAAGGTGCTTGAGAATGCCGAGATCAAGGCACTCATCAATGCGTTTGGCTGTGGTTTCATGCAGGGCTACGGCAATGATTTTGACATAAGCAAGTTGAACTATGACAAGATAATCATCATGACGGATGCCGATGTGGACGGTGCCCACATAGCGACACTTCTGCTGACATTCTTCTATAGATTTTATCCCGACCTTATCAGCGAGGGACATATATACATAGCTATCCCGCCTCTCTACAGAGTTGGCGAGGGCAAGAACATCAAATATCTGTACTCAGATGATGAGCTCGCAAAGTATAGAAAGACGCATACAAGCAAGTTTACGATACAGAGATACAAGGGCCTTGGTGAGATGGACGCAGACCAGCTCTATGAGACGACCATGAATCCGGAGCACCGTTCGCTGGTCCGGGTAGAGCTTGAGGACGCGGCGGACGTGGACCATATAGTGACGCTGCTCATGGGGGATAAAGTCGGCCCCAGACGCGAGTACATCAGCGAGTTCGCCAACTTCAACAAGACGGATACCTTTGAGGAAAAGATGACGGCACATCCTGCCGCCGAAAGGTAACAGCGTATGGCAAAAAGAGATGATAACCAGATATCCTTCGAGGGGCAGACCATAATCACGAAGGGCATGGAGGCGGTTATGCACGACTCCATGATTCCCTATGCGGAATATGTAATAATGGAGCGGGCGCTGCCGCGGATAGAGGACGGCCTGAAGCCCGTTCAGCGTCGCATACTTTATACCATGCTGGAACTGGGGCTGACTCCGGACAAGCCGCATCGCAAGAGCGCGCGTATAGTGGGCGACTGCCTCGGTAAATATCACCCCCATGGCGATACATCGGTATACGATGCCATGGTGCGTATGGCTCAGGAATTCAATATGCAGATGCCCATGGTGGACGGACACGGCAATTTCGGCAGCATAGACGGCGACTCTGCGGCGGCAATGCGATATACCGAGGCCAGGATGACCCCCGTAGCCATGGAGATGCTGCGGGATCTGGAGAAAGATACGGTAAAGTTCAGCCTGAACTTTGACGATACGTTAAAGGAGCCCGACTTGCTGCCCGGCCGCTTTCCGAATCTGCTGGTAAACGGCTCCTCAGGCATAGCCGTAGGTCTGGCGACTAATATACCGCCCCACAACATGGGCGAAGCCATAGACGCGGCCATAATGTATATGGATGATCCGGAAGTATCGCTGGACGAGCTGATGAAGGTAATGCCTTGTCCGGATTTTCCGACAGGGGGTTATATACTGGAATCCGACGAAATACGGAATGCTTACGAAACGGGCAGGGGAAAGATAACCGTTCGTGCCAAGGCCGAAATAGAGGAGCAGAAGAACGGCAAGAAGCTCATTGTCGTGACCGAAATGCCATATCAGGTGAACAAGGCAAAGGCGCTTGAGGATATATTGCACATAAGCGAGGAAAAAAAGGCGCTGTTTGCCGGCATAGGCGAGATACGGGACGAGTCCGACCGCATGGGCATGCGGGCGGTGATAGAGGTAAAGAAGGATGCTGACGCGGAAAAGATACTGCAATACCTTTATAAATACTCCGACCTTCAGGTAACCTTCGGCGTTAACATGGTGGCCATAGCCGACGGCAAGCCCCAGACGCTGGGCCTGAATGAGATACTGCGCCATTACATACGGCATCAGGAAAATGTAGTCACCCGCCGCACGAAATTTGACCTTGACGCAGCTGAGCGCCGGGAGCACATACTGGAAGGCCTTATGGTGGCCATTGCCAATATAGACGAGGTGATAGCTCTCATAAGGGCCGCAAAGTCGCCAAAGGAGGCCAAGGAAGGCCTTATGAAGCGCTTTGAGCTTACCGATATACAGGCTCAGGCCATACTTGATCTGAGGCTCCAAAGGCTGACCAACCTGGAAAGACTGGCCATAGAAAAGGAATACAGGGAGGTAGGCAGGCTAATAAAGGAATACAAGGGCATACTTTCATCCGAGGAAAAGCTCAGGGCGGTCATACGCTGCGAGATGCTGGCCATAAAAGAAAAATATGCCGTACCACGCCGTACAAGGCTGATACAGGGCGAGGAGGAGATAGTCGTGTCCCGTGAGGACATGATAGTGGTGGATGACGCCATAGTGGCGCTGCTTGAGGGCGGCAAGATACGCCGCCTGCCCAAGCGCAATTTTACAGCCGAGTCCATCGCCTCCGAAAAGCCGGTATTTATAATGGAGACCCAGACGGACAGGCGGCTGAGGTTCTTTACCAGCCACGGCAACTGCCTGATAATCGGCGTGGACGAACTGCCGGAAGTAAGGCTTACCGCCAAGGCTACAAACCTTAATTCGCTGGTACAGCTCGAAAAGGACGAGGAGATAGTCGCATGCTTCGATGAGGTAAAGGATGACACGCTTGTGTTCTTTACAGCCCTCGGCAACGCAAAACGTACAGAGGGAAAGGAATTTGACCTCCGCACAAAGAAGACGGCCGCCATAGCCCTTAAGGACGACGACAGGGTTATAGCCGTAGAAAAACAGGACGAGACCGCAGGCACCGTTATCATGGTAAGCAAGGGCGGAATGAGCATACGCTTCGCGACAGATACCGTTCCCATAATGGGCAAGGGCGCGGGCGGAGTGAAGTGCATGAAGCTGGACGAGGGGGACAGGGTTATATTCGCCGCGCAGATAGCTGACGAGGGCGAGATACTTACCATATCCGACAGGGGCTACGCAAAGCGCAGCCTGGTCTTCGATTACGAGATACAGGGCAGGAACGGCAAGGGCCTGAAGACCTTCGACTTCAAGAAGAACGGCTCAAACGGCACTGCCATCGCTGCGGCGCTTTACGTAAAGGAGCCCTATGATATAGTCATACGCCAGTTCCACGGCGAGGAGACGGTAGTGAACACCGAGACGGTATTCATCGAGCAGCGGCCCGGCAAGGGTATGCTTACAGTCATGGCGCTGCTGGACGATATAGTTATTGGCGCAAAGAAAATTAAATCATAAAACCCGTTGGGTGCCGAATACTTATATACGAACACACATCAAATAAGTGTCAGGAGTAAGTATGAGAGTATCCAATGATGAAAACGCGGTATTTGTAAGCGGTACGCTTGGCGGCGCACCGGAGCTCAGCCACAGCCTTTACGGAGAGGATTTTTACAGCGCGGAGCTGCTTGTGCCGCGGCTCAGCGGCACCATGGATCACGTCCCGCTGACAATACCGGGCCGCAATCTTGCCTTCATGCCGAACGAGGGCGACAGGCTTTCTGTATGGGGACAGCTGAGGACATATAACAGGCATACGGAGCAGGGTACCCATCTTTGCGTTACGGTGTTCGCCAAGGGTATAGAACCTCTGGGCGAGGAGGAGATGCCTCAAAACGAGGTGTCGCTTTCAGGATATCTTTGCAAGCCTGCGGTGTTCAGGACTACGCCCTTCCTGCGGGAGATAGGCGACATGCTCATAGCCTGCAACCGCTCCTTCAATAAATCGGACTATCTGCCCTGTATAGCATGGGGCAGGAATGCCCGCACCGTGAGCGAGCTGCCGGTGGGCAGCAGGCTGTACATTCAGGGCAGGATACAGAGCAGGCGGTACCAGAAGCAGCTCAGTGACGGCACAGTACAGGACAGGACGGCCCATGAGGTATCCTGCTCATCCATTGAACTGCTTTAAGCCGTTTAAAATTTACAGGAGATAACTTATTTTACTATGGCAATGGACGGACTTAATCTAGCCGCATCCGTGGCAGAGTGCAGGCGCATAGTTGGCGGCAGGATAGACAAGATACAGCAGCCCGAAAAGGACGAGCTTGCAGTCAACCTGCGCTGTGGCGGCGAAAACCTCAGGCTGCTCATAAGCGCATCGCCGGAGCATTGCAGAATGCAGCTCACGAATGTCAAAAAGGAAAACCCCATAGACGCGCCGGCCTTTTGTATGCTGCTGAGGAAGCGCCTCGCAGGTGGGCGCATAGTGTATGTAGAGCAGCCAAACCTTGACAGGATAGTGAACATAGGCATCGAGGCACAGAACGACTTGGGAGATACCGTTACCTTCGTGCTCTGTGCCGAGATAATGGGCAAATACTCCAATATAATTCTCATAAACGAGCAGGGCATAGTCGTTGATGCAATAAAGCGTATCGGCATAGGAATGTCAAATGTGCGTACAGTTCTGCCGGGGCAGAAGTACGAAATGCCGCCGGCACAGGATAAGGCCGACCCGACGAAGGCCTCCGCAGAGGACTTTGAGAAAGTCATAGCGGGGGCGGAGGGCATAAGGATAGACAGGGCGCTTTCAAATGCGTTTTTTGGCCTTTCGCCTAAAATGGCGGCAAGGCTTTGCGGTAATGCCACGGATAAGCGCGGCTGCATCGAGCTGAGCCCGGGGGAGCGCAGGGAGCTTGCGGAATACCTGCACAGCTTTTACCGCCGCCTTTCGCAAGGCGATGTCACGCCCTGCGTTACGCTTAATGACGTTGGCGAACCGGAGGGAGTGCTGCCGTTTGTACCAAAGGAGGGAGAATACAGACCGGCGCCGACTATGAGCGAGGCGCTGGACTGCTTTTACGCTGAAACCGATAATCTCCAGCGTATGCGCCGCCACGGCGCCGGCATAAGGAAGATACTGCAAAACAATATAGAGCGCTGCAACAAGAAGATAGCTTTGTATGACGAGGCCATAGCTTCCGAGGGCGATATTGAAAAGCTTAAATTGTTCGGCGAGCTGCTCATAGCGAACGCATACAGGATAATCTCAGGCTCCTCGGAGGCCGTAGTGCAGAACTACTACACAGACCCGCCGGAAAACGTAAGAATACCTCTGGACGCAAGGTATTCCATAAACGACAACGCGCAAAGGTATTATAAAAAATACCAGAAGGCCAAGGCAGCCCGGGATATGGCGGCGCAGCAGCGGGAAAGGGCGCTGGAGGAGCTGAACTATCTGGAGGGACAGCTTTACAATCTGGACAAGTGTACCGGTGACAGCGAACTTAAGGAGCTTTCCGACGAGCTGATGAACGAGGGGTACATAAAGAGACCCAAGGATGGCAGGAAGGGCCAGAAGCTGCCGCCTTCAAAGCCCATGTGCTTTATATCGTCGGACGGCATAGAGATATACGTTGGCAAGAACAACAGGCAGAACGATGCACTTACACTTAAGTTTGCAGGGCCAAAGGACACATGGCTGCATACAAAGGATATACCCGGCTCACATGTGATAATACGGGCAGAGAACCCGCCAAAGACCACGCTGTATCAGGGAGCGCTGTTGGCGGCCTACTACAGCAGGGGCAGGGGCAGCGAAAACGTGCCTGTAGACTATACCGAGCGGCGGTTCGTAAGGAAACCCTCCGGCGCAAAGCCCGGTATGGTGATATACACCACAAACAAAACGGCCTATGTGACCCCGGACCCAATTGAGGTCAAAGCTATAATACAGAAGCAGTAACGGCAAAAAGCGGCAGACGGGCCGCTTTTTTCGTTATTTTATGCGCCGAAGGCGAATAGCTTATATATGACTAATAAGCCGGAGGACATGAGAATGAAGCGATTATTTATATTGATTCTGGCGCTGCTTACGGCGCTTATGATGGCGTCCTGCAAAAAGGCGGAGGAACCCGCCGAACCCGAGGCCGATACGGACAGCGGCTACCGGCGAACCACTCTGTACTACGCCACGGAGGACGGATTCATAGTGCCTGTTATGAAGAGCATACCCTGGGAGGAGGGAATAGGCAGGGCGGCGCTGAGCTACCTCGTATCTGGCATCGATAACGATAAAAGCGCCGCCATGATGGGCTTGAAGACGGTAATACCCGAGGGAACGGAATGTACTCTACGCATAGGCGAGGGAGGCAGCGCCCGGGTAGACCTGACTGACATCGGCCGGCAGACAAAGGAGCAGGAGCAGGCCATGGTGGTTGCAATAGTGAACACGCTGACTGAGTTTCCCTCCATAAACAACGTCAGCATAACCATCGACGGCAAGGAGAAAAAGACCCTCTCCAATGGCACTGACATATCCAAACCCATGGAGAGCTTTGCGTTGAATATTGAGGACGGGGAGGTGCCGGTTTCAGGCGAAGCCCACGCCCTTACGCTGTACTTCCCTAATTCGGCTGCCAGCCTGAATATCCCCGTGACACGGTATACGGACACTGCGCCTTCATTTTCCGGGGCTGTGCAGGAGGAGATAGCCGGGCCTAAGGATGAGGGGCTTATAAACTGCTTCCCGGCGGGAACAGAGCTCATAAGCGCATACATAAAGGACGGAATAGCCTGCGTTGACCTGACGAAGGACTTCGAGAAAGTCGCTGATACCGAGGGTATGCTGGATGCGGCAAGGGACTGCCTGTATCTCTGCGCCAATCAGTTCGATCAGGTATATGGCGTTGACATAACTGTGGAAGGAAAGGAGTACAGTATGCATACCGCCGCCGTGTCTGTACCCGTATACGTGAACGAGTGGCGATAAATATGGAAATGCCGCGGGCGCTGTGGTAAAATAGCCGTATTGAATTTTGCCGTACAAAGGAGAAATATATATGAAGCTTATAATCGCCTCCAACAACGCCCATAAGGTATCCGAAATAAAGGCCATTTTAGGTTGCTTTTATGACGAGATACTCTCCCTAAGGGAAGCGGGCATAGATATGGACGTGGTTGAGGACGCAGATACCTTCGAGGGCAATGCTCTCAAGAAGGCCAGAGAGGTGTTTGCCGTTGCCGATGCGGATGCAGTACTGTCGGATGACAGCGGCCTGATGGTTGACGCCCTGGGCGGCGCTCCCGGCGTTTACAGCGCGCGCTATGCAGGCGTGGGCCACGATGACGCCGCCAACAATGCGAAGCTCCTCGACGCACTCAGGGACGTACCTGATGAAAAACGCACAGCGAGGTTCTGCACCTCGGTGGCGCTCATACGCAGGGGAATGCCTGCCGTCACCGCTAATGGCAGCGTGGAGGGGGTCATACTCCACTCCCCACAAGGCGAAAACGGCTTCGGCTACGACCCTCTGTTCTATTATGAGCCGCTGAAGAAATCCTTCGAACAGCTAACGGCTGAGGAGAAA